>Ga0129324_10000906_pt1 | contig 20284 bp, 12 predicted proteins | sample CPBDNA_7_FD_96879 | JGI IMG/M metagenome (GOLD analysis project Ga0129324, IMG submission 96879) | Freshwater to marine salinity gradient microbial communities from Chesapeake Bay, USA - CPBay_Spr_15_0.2_DNA | ecosystem: Environmental > Aquatic > Marine > Coastal | place: USA: Chesapeake Bay... | reverse complement strand
CGATCAGGCCCGCAAGGTCGCGGAGCCGCAATTGCCGGGCGACTTCTTCGGCGGCTTCAATGTTGGTTTTGTAGGCCGTTTCTTCGATGTTGCGCTCGCGCGTCGAGCGGCCCGAGTTCACATCGATGGCGACCAGCGCTTCGGTCGAGTTGATGACGATGTAGCCGCCGGATTTCAACTGCACTTCCGGCAGATGCATACTGTCGATCTGGCTTTCGACGCCGAAGCGCTGCAACAGCGGCACGGTGGAGTCACGATACGGTTGCACACGCTTGGCGTGGCTCGGCATCATCAGCTTCATAAAGTCTTTGGCGGTGCGGTAACCTTCTTCGCCGTCGACGATCACCTCTTCGATATCTTTTGTATAGATATCGCGGATCGAGCGTTTGATCAGGTTGCCTTCTTCGTGGATCGCGCTTGGTGCAATAGATTCCAGGGTTTTCTGGCGCACCTGTTCCCACAAGCGAATCAGATATTCATAGTCGCGTTTGATTTCGGCCTTGGTGCGTTTTGCACCGGCGGTTCGGACGATCACGGCCATGCCGGCGGGAATGCCGAATTCTGACAAAATCGACTTCAGGCGCTTGCGGTCTTGGCCGGATGCGATTTTCCGCGAAATGCCGCCACCGCGTGCGGTGTTCGGCATTAAAACGCAATAACGACCGGCAAGTGACAAATATGTTGTCAGCGCTGCGCCCTTGTTGCCGCGTTCTTCTTTGACGACTTGCACCAATAGAATTTGCCGGCGTTTGATGACTTCTTGAATTTTGTAGCGCCGACGATCGGACGTCGGACGGCGGATTTTCTCGGCTTCGTCGATTTCGTCACCGCCACCTATTTCTTCGACGCGACCGTCTTCGCCAGCGGCATCCTCAGCCTCTTCGGCTTCGTTCGCGGCGCGTTGCGCGTCTTCTTCTTCGGCGATCAGCGCTTCACGGTCGGCGACAGGAATTTGATAGTAGTCGGGGTGAATCTCGCTGAACGCCAAAAAGCCGTGACGGTTGCCGCCGTAATCGACGAACGCGGCCTGCAGTGACGGCTCAACACGCGTCACTTTAGCGAGATAGATGTTACCTTTGATTTGGCGTCTGGACTCGACTTCTACGTCGAAATCTTCAACACGATTTCCTGACACCACCGTGACCCGGGTCTCTTCCGGGTGGGAGGCATCGATCAGCATACGTTTGGTGGCCATTGAAATGGGAACTCCGGGGCATGCGGGCCCGTCCTCCGGCGCGCCTGAGCGCGGGGTCGGTGGGCATGGCATGCGAATAAGTGTGATAGCAGAATCCGGCGGCGCCCCGAGATGCACCGGCGTCGATCATCATCGCGCCCGTTGGCATCGATGTGTCGGCAATGGCTATCTTTCGGGCGGCTTGCACCGGCATGTGAAAAACCTTTATTAGCGGCAGTGCCAGCAAAAGCGGACACATACAGACCATAACCGGGCGGTGATACGCGCCGAGCGGAAGGTCAGAAGAACAACCGGCCTGAACCGGTCTTTATTAACATAACCGTAGGATTTTATTTCCACAATGTATTAATGTGGTGCTGGCAGGATTCGCGGCGCGATGGAATGCGATTTTACCCCGTTAAATAAGGGGTTTATTAGGTTTTTGAGAATAGCTTGTGGGCAGGGTGCGTCCGTCGTTATAAGCGGCTTGAAGACTGAAAATACCCGCTGGCCAAGGAACACAGACTTAAATTATGGCGATTTTTGACCGATTCCGTCCGTTTTTCGGCGCATGTGCGTTGATGGTGGCGTGTGCGTTGAACGCGACCGTCGCTGCGCCCGCCATGGCCGCTGACGCCGAGGTCACCGATGTACGGGTCGGTAAGCACGGCTTATCGACGCGAATCGTCATTGATTTGGACCGCCCGATAAAGGCCGAAGTGTTTACGTTGGCAGGACCGGCGCGTCTGGTCATCGATTTGCCGGAAGTGGGCTGGCGTCTGCCGGCAAAGCCGTTGCCCAGCGATGTTGGCGTGCTCGCGCGGCTGCGCTATGGGCTTTTTCAGCCCGGAAACTCGAGGATTGTGATCGATCTTAATCAGCCGTCGCGGGTCCATGATGCGATGACGCTGCCGGCCGAAAACGGCCAACCTGACCGTTTGGTGATCGATTTGGCCCGTGCCAGCGGCACGTCGTTCTTACAAAGTGTCGAAGCTCCGCCGCTGGTGATGCGGGGGCGTGTCGATCAAATCGTGACCGCCAAACCGCAAGCGGCTCCTACGCGGGCCTTAGCCCCAACGCCACGGGCAAAGTCTGTTCAACCCGCTATTGTGGTTGCCGAGGTGCCGATCAAGCCTGCGCCGCCAACACCGGTGGCCATCCGTGCGGTTCGCGCCGTTCAGGGTACGATGCAGGGTGCCGATGCCGCCAATGCGCAACTGGCGTCGGTGCGGATCCCGGCAAAGCCGCCGGTACCGGGTGCAGTGAACAAGCGGGTAATCATCATCGACCCCGGACACGGCGGTGTTGATCCGGGCGCGATTGGCCTTTCCGGGATTTATGAAAAGCACATTACCTTGGCGGCAGCACGCGAGTTGAAAACGCATCTTGAACGAACCGGTCGCTTCACCGTGCATTTAACCCGGGATCGGGACATTTTTATCAGATTGCGCGGCCGGATCGAGCGGGCGCGGGCACACAACGCAGATATGTTTATCTCGCTGCATGCCGACACCATTCGCAGCAAAAGTGTGCGCGGGCTTTCGGTCTATACTTTGTCCGAAAATGCGTCCGACAAAGAAGCCGCTGCGTTGGCCGAGCGCGAGAACAAGGCCGATTTGATTGCCGGCATCGATCTGACGCACGAAAGCGCCGAGGTGACCAATATTTTGATCGATCTGGCACAGCGCGAAACCATGAACCAATCCGCACGTCTTGCCGCAGTGCTGGTTGACGAGCTTGGGGACCGGGTAAAAGTGTTGCGAAACCCGCATAGATTTGCCGGTTTTGCGGTTTTGAAAGCGCCGGATATTCCGTCGGTGCTGATCGAACTTGGGTTTTTGTCGAACAAAGACGACGAACGGGCGCTGCGCTCGAAGCAGCACCGTAAGCGCGTCGCGCAATCGATTGTTGCGGCGGTAGATCGGTATTTTTCGATGACGGAGTCAGCGTCGCGTTGATCTTCAATCGTGTTCTCAATCGGTCATGATCTCTGTATCGCAATTTACCGATTCAACGATGTTGTCGGCGACGGTTAACCGCAGCTGAGACGTTTGAGTGTAGGGAACTGAGCCTTTTGCCTTCGAATTGGCATATTTTTCCTCTAAAAGCGGACTCTGCAATAGGTATCGCGCGTGGTACATGTTTACGTGAATAACCAAGATGGTGAGACGTCTGGTTAGGTTGATCGAACCTTGGGTGTGTATGAAGTTTCTCTTGAAATTTATCCTGATCTCTTCGGTGTTGGTTCTGCTGATCGGCGGCGGCATCGGCGGCGTCGGGTTTTGGGTGCTGTACAAATACGGCCAAGGCTTGCCGGATTATCGTCAGCTCGCTACCTATAATCCGCAGGTGATGACCCGTGTCCACGCCGGTGACGGCCGTTTGCTGGCTGAGTTCGCACTGGAAAAGCGGGCATTCGTGCCGATTGAAGCGATGCCGCGCCGAATCATTGATGCATTCTTGTCGGCCGAGGATAAAAACTTCTACGCGCATTCGGGTATTGATTATACGGGTGTCGCGCGGGCTGTGCTGATCAACGTGCGTAATTTTGCGACCGGTCGTCGGCTTGTCGGGGCATCGACGATCACCCAACAGGTCGCAAAGAACTTTCTGCTGACCAACGAAGTGTCGGTCGAGCGGAAAGTCAAAGAGGCTATACTCGCGGTGCGGATCGAGCGGACCTTCTCCAAAGACAAGATATTAGAACTGTATTTGAACGAGATTTATTTGGGCTTTGGGTCCTACGGTGTGGCCGCGGCGGCGCTCAACTATTTCAATAAATCCTTGAATGAACTCAGCATTGCCGAAGCGGCCTTTTTGGCCGCCCTGCCAAAAGCGCCCAACAACTATAATCCGCTGACCAAAGCTGATGCTGCGAAGGGGCGGCGCAATTGGGTTGTCGGGCGGATGCTTGAAGACAAGCGCATCGATATCGATGCGGCACGCGATGCAATGTCGGCACCTTTGTTGACCGCAAGCCGCGAAGAGGCCGAGTTCGTCTCTGCTGACTATTTCACCGAAGAGGTCAGGCGTGAACTGGTGGAGCGGTTTGGCGAAGATCAGCTTTATAAAGGCGGTCTTTCGGTGCGCACCACGTTGGACCCAAGGTTGCAACGCGCGGCGCGCAAAACGCTGCGTAACGGTCTCGAAGCCTATGACCGTCGGCATGGTTACCGCGGCCCGGTGACAACAGCGCCCGCAGGGCGACGCTTTGATACGGCGCTGGATTGGCGGGCGTATTTGGGGACCGTCAGCCATCCTGAAGGCATGGGCGATCAACAATTGGCCGTGGTGATCGGTGTCGACGACAAGGCAGGGGAAGCCAGCGTCGGGGTCGAAGACGGCACGCTCGGTACGATTCCGTTGGACGAGTTGAAATGGGCCCGCGAAGCTCTCGAAAAGCAAAAGGTCGGTAAGGCGGTCACCAAGCCGTCCGACGTGTTGACGGCCGGCGATGTGATTATCGTTGAGCGGCGGACGCCTGAAAAAGATCCGGCGCCACGTCCGGTCTATGCACTTAAACAGATTCCGGAAGTGAATGGCGGCATCATTGCGATTGACCCGCATACGGGACGCGTCCTGGCGATGGCCGGCGGCTATGATTACGCGCGCAGTCAGTTCAATCGTGCCACGCAAGCCGCTCGTCAGCCGGGGTCGGCGTTTAAGCCGTTCGTGTATCTGGCGGCGCTGGATCAAGGCTACACGCCGTCGACGAAGATCTTGGATGCGCCGTTTGTGATCGACCAAGGCCCGGGGCTGCCGAAATGGCGCCCGGCCAACTATGGTAACAAGTTTTACGGCATCTCGACGATGCGGCTCGGTATTGAAAAGTCCCGCAACCTGATGACCGTGCGCCTCGCGCAGGCCATCGGCATGGATAAGATCGCCGAATATGCCGAACGCTTTAATATCGTCGATAACATGCCGCAAACCTTGGCGATGTCGTTGGGTTCGGCTGAGACGACCTTGGAGCGATTGACGACCGCCTATGCTATGCTGGTCAATGGTGGCAAGCGCGTCACGCCGACGCTAATTGACCGGGTGCAGGACCGCTTGGGCCGCACCGTGTTTCGCCACGACACGCGAGCGTGCGAAGCGTGTCGGGTTGATGAGTGGGATAATCAACGCGTGCCCGAAGTGCCGGACACGCGCCAACAGATGACGGAGCCGGCCAGTGCCTATCAGATCGTCGGAATGCTGCAGGGCGTTGTGCAGCGTGGCACCGGGCGTCGTATCAGCGCCGTCGGTAAGCCGCTCGCCGGCAAAACCGGTACCACCAACGAAGAACGCGATACCTGGTTTGTCGGCTTTTCGCCCGACTTGGCGGTTGGTGTGTTCATCGGGTTTGACGAACCGACCCCGTTGGGTCGGCACGAAACGGGGTCTTCGGTCGCTGCACCGGTGTTTAAAGATTTCATGGAAATCGCGCTGAAAGATCAGCCGGCGACTCCGTTCCGCACGCCCCCTGGTATTCGTCTGGTTCGCATCGACGCCCGCACCGGCGAACCGGCTCGCCCCGGCGACAAGGACGTAATCTTAGAAGCCTACAAAGATGGCACCTCGCCGACTGCCCAGGCCGGTGTGATTGAAGGCCAAGGCTGGAGCGACACGGCCAGTGACCCGGCGTTTTCGGGAACCCCGTCGACGGGGACCGGCGGGCTTTACTGACGGGTGCTTGTGTTGGGCATGCGCCAGTTACACCGCACACACGCACGCAGCAACAAGTCTTGAGCGCTGCGCGCCGGGGCGCTAAAAGGGCGCAACACAATTTGAGGGAATTCAGATGCGTGCCGAATTTCAATCCATGGCCGACGAGATCGAGCAGTCCGCAGGACTGCTAAGGAGGCATCTTTGACTACGATCAAGCCAAGCTCCGCCTCGAAGAACTGAACGCTCTGGCAGAAAGCCCTGATCTGTGGAACGACCCAGACAAGGCACAGGCCTTAATGCGTGAACGCACTCAACTTGAGAGCGGTATCAAAGAAGTCGACGGCTTATTCAATGACCTGCGCGATACCCTGGACCTGATCGAACTCGCCGAAGCCGAGGACGATAAAGATGTTTTGGCGGAAGCCGAAGACGCCATGAACGACTTGTTGGCGCGGGCGCAAAAGGCACAACTGAAAACCCTGCTTTCGGGCGAAGCGGACGCCAACGACTGCTACTTATTGATTCAGGCCGGCGCCGGCGGTACCGAGGCGCAAGACTGGGCGGAAATTCTATTACGGATGTACACGCGCTGGGCGGACCAGCACGGCTATACCACTGAATGGCTCGAAGAAAGCCCAGGCGAAGAAGCCGGCATCAAGTCTACGACGGTCAAAATCAGCGGCGAGAATGCCTATGGTTGGCTCAAGACGGAGAGTGGCGTGCATCGCTTGGTGCGGATCTCGCCGTATGATTCGTCGGCGCGTCGGCACACCAGTTTTGCATCGGCTTATGTGACCCCGATGATCGACGACAACATCGACATCGATATCGACGAGAAAGACCTGCGGATCGACACTTACCGTGCGTCGGGCGCCGGTGGGCAGCACGTCAACAAAACCGAAAGCGCGATCCGCATCACGCACCAGCCGTCAGGCATCGTCGTGCAGTGTCAGAATGATCGTTCGCAACACAAAAACCGCGCCCAAGCGATGTCGATGCTGCGTGCGCGGCTTTACGAGATGGAGCTGAAAAAGCGCGAAGACGAAGCGCAAGCGGCCAATGACACCAAGACCGATATCGGCTGGGGGCATCAGATCAGGTCTTACGTGCTGCAGCCGTATCAGATGGTCAAAGACCTGCGCACTGAGGTCGAGACGTCGAACACCGCCGGTGTTCTTGACGGTGATATCGACATGTTCCTGGAAGCTGCGCTGGCTTCAAAAATTCAAGATACCCAGCAAGATGTCGGCTAGGGAACGTTCTCTATCATCATTATGCCCGCCTTACTGTAGCACCAATTCTTTAAATAAGATGGTTTGAACCTTCGCCGGCTGGATGACGTTTTCGATGATTTGCACCAATTCGAAACGCAATCGCTCCGAACCGGCTTTGCCGACCACATGTTGACGTTCCTGACCACGAAGGTGGGTTAAGATCGCGTCCATGACCTGGTCTTGCGCTTCTATTAAACGATCAACATCTCCGGGGGCGAGTTGTACGTCCACCGTGGCGCGAATAAACGGTGCGCGGCATTCGTTGGTTTTCAAATCGGTGCGGATTTGCGGCAGGCTGTGAAAACCGGTTTGCCAATCTCTAACTCGGCGTGGCTTTGCGGCTGTTCCCAGCCCATCACCATGTGCACGACGCCCAAGTAATACGAGAGCCCGCCCAGCAGCGAGATAGCGACGATGAGTGCGCTGCAAATAATGATAATTTTACCTGCTTTACCGCCTTTTTTACGCTTCTTCTTGGCGGGTGGTGTGGGGGCTTCCTCGGCCATAACGGTTTCCTCTCCCGACGATATTTGGGGGCTTTAGGTGCCCAGCAGCTCGGTGATTTTGGCTTTTAGCAGTCCCATATCAATGGGCTTTTGTTGATACGCAGACACGCCCGCCGCAAAGGCAGCTGATCGGTCTTCTGCCGTCGTGTGACCGGTCATGGCGATGATCGGCAAGGCTGCGGTTGAAGGCTCTGCGCGGAGCTTTTCAATCAATTCCCAACCGGTCATTTTTGGCAGGCTCATATCGGTGACGATCAGATCAGGATTTTCGGTGCGTACAGCGTCGAACCCGGCAACGCCGTCACTGGCCGTGATGACCGTGTGACCATCCGCGCCAAGACCCATGCTCAGGATCTCAGCTAGAATTTCTTCGTCTTCAACGACCAGAATTTTACCCATATCGGCGCGTATCCTTTTTTAAAGAATGCTTGATGTCATTGCGGCGGTCTGGCTTGGGTCATTTAGCCGGCGACGACGCAATTGCGCCCGCTTTCTTTTGCCTTATACAAGTTTTTATCGGCAGCTTCGATCAATGCGCTGTAGTCGCCGTCTTTCGGCACTTCAACGCTGGCGGTGCCGACACTAATGGTCACGTGGTCTGCTGCGCTTGACGCTTTATGTGGAATATTCAAGGCAGCAACTGTTTGACGCAGCGTATTGCCAAGCGCTTCGGCGCCGGCGGCATCGGTTTGCGGTAGGATGCCGACGAATTCTTCGCCGCCATAGCGTGCGATCACGTCTGCAGGGCGATTGAGTGCTTTTTTGAGCGCCTTTGCGACTTTCTTTAAGCAGTCGTCACCTGCTTGATGGCCATAAGTGTCGTTGAACTGTTTAAAGTGATCAATGTCCAGCAACACCACCGACAACCAATCGCCGGATCGCCGTGCGCGCTGCCATTCCATTTCAATGTTTTCGTCAAAGCGACGTGTGTTGGCAATCTCGGTCAGGCCATCGACAAACGCGATCTCGGTCAGGTAATCGCGGTAGCGCTTGAGCTCCAAGTGGTTGCGCGTACGTGCGATGACGATGGTCGCGTTGACGGGTTTGGTGACGTAATCAATGGCGCCGATTTCGATGCCCTTGGCCTCATCTGTTTCATCGGTAAGCGCGGTCACGAAAATCACAGGTATTCTTTTGGTTTCCGGGGATTCTTTGAGGCGGCGACAGACCTCATAGCCATCCATCCCGGGCATCATCACATCCAGAAGAATGAATCCGGGCGAATTTCGACGGCGAGCTTTAAGGCCGTTTCGCCATCCGTCGCGAAAGAGATATCGCCCATGTCTTCGAGGGTTTCGCTGAGGACTTCGATGTTCAATGGTTCATCATCGACGATGAGAATTTTCGATGGTGCGTCTGGTAGTTTCATGCGTTATCTCCGAGATCGACATCGATGTCTTGCGCGATCCGGTTCAAGGACTCAAGTGCTTTCACATAGTCGAGCTTGTCGGCTGCTCGCTTAAGGTCTTCCGTCGGCTTTGCGGCATGGCCGCCGAGGGCCTCGATAATATCCGGTATGCGTCGGCGCGCCGACATTCGGTTGGCTTTGAGTTCTTTTTTGAGTTCGATCAATAGTGGCGTCACGTGCGCAATATCAATCTCTTCTGTCGGCCCCGTTTCCACGGCGGCAGCCGAGGGGAGATTTTCTGCCAGCAGGCGCTGGACACGCTGGTGTGTTGCATGATGCGCCGAGATTAACGCCTCGGTATTAATTTTGGTTTCGCCCGCGTGAAGGGCGCCTTCGACCGCGTGTGCCTGATCTTGAAGTTGCACGGCGCCAATGGTGCCCGCAAGGCCTGCCACCGTGTGCGCAAGACGCATAGCTTCGTCATATTTGCCGGCGGCCAAGTGGCCGTTAATCGTGTCGCCAAGGTCTGCGTATTTGGTGTCAAAATCGCCGAGTATTTTGAAAAAGAATGCATTGTCCAGCCCCAGGCGTTGTTTTGCGGCATTGAATTGAAACGCCGCGTTATCGTCTGAGGGAGCGCCCTGCGCTTGGGCTGGGGCGGGCGAGGCGGCCGTTTGTTTTGCGGTCGAGATCGAGTGGACCAGAGCGTCACCGTTTTGCGAACGCCAGCGAGCTAAGGTTTCAAATAACAACCGTGCATCAATGGGCTTCGAGATATGGTCGTTCATCCCGGCTTCGAAGCACGCGTCACGTTCTTCATCCATGGCGTGCGCGGTCATCGCAATGATCGGTAGGTCTTTAAGGGCCGGCACCGCACGAATCGCGCGGGTTGCTTCAAAGCCATCCATTTCCGGCATTTGCAAGTCCATCAGCACGGCATCTACACCGTCCTTGCCGGCCTTTAGACGCGCGACCACCGCTGCACCGTTGTCGCAGACCTCGGTAATGATGCCGACTTCATCAAGCACCCCGCATGCGACCTGTTGATTAAGCTCGTTATCTTCAACCAACAGGACACGCATGCCCTTAAGTGATAGCTCAATGGCGTCTTGTGGTAGGGTTTCAGATGACTGTTTTGCTTCGACGGCATCCCCGGTATCAGGGGTGGGCACCGCGAAATGTTTAACCAACGCATCAATCAACAAGGACGTGTTGACGGGCTTTATTAATAGCGCCGCCAAATCTAAGGACTCAGCACTTTTTTTGACATCGTCGTGCCCATACGCCGTGACCAGGAACATCGCAGGCGCAGGGCTTTTCATTTGCTCGGCCAACTGTGCGAGGTGGCTACTCAATTCGACCCCATCCATGAGCGGCATCCGCCAGTCGACAATGGCCAAATTATAAGGGGTGCCTGCTGCGATCGCCGACTCTGCCATCTTTAACGCTTGGTTTGGGTCTTCGGTGGTATCGATGTGCTTGAATTTCAGGCTTTTAAGGGTGTCCGTCAGGACATCCAATGCTGTTACATTGTCGTCGACGGCGAGCACGCGCAGCTTAGATGTATCTATGTTGTCGAGCCGTGGTCGCGCCGCCGCGTTTATCTGTTCTCCCATCGGGATTTCGGCAAAGAAGGTACTGCCTTCGCCGACTTTGCTCTCGACGTTGATGGCTCCATGCATCATTTCGACCAGTTCTTTGGTAATCGCGAGGCCAAGGCCGGTGCCGCCGAATTCGCGCGTGGTGGACGTATCGGCTTGAGAGAACGGGCGAAATAATTTGTCTGTTTGTTCCGGCGTCATGCCGATACCGGTGTCTTTGACCGCAATTTGGAGTCGACAATTTCCCTGTGAACGCTGTTTGCATTCTATGCGGATGACAACCTCGCCTTGCTTTGTAAACTTGATCGCGTTGCTGGCCAAATTGGTCAGAATTTGGCCGACTCGAAGCGGGTCGCCGATCAAGGCACGTGGCACTTCAGGCGCGGTCCAGAACAGCACTTCCAGGTCTTTGTCCGCTGCCATGTCAGTGACGTTGGTGGCGACGTTTTGCAGCACGTCATCTAAGTCGAAGGGCACGGGCTCGAACTCGATGCGGCCCGCTTCCAATTTTGAAAAATCTAAGATGTCATTGATAATGCCGAGCAAAGAGTGCGCAGAATCGTAAACTTTTTGAATGTAGTCGTGGGTTTTTGGCGATGCATCGGTCTTCAGGGCCAATCGACTGAGGCCGATAATCGCGTTCATCGGCGTACGGATTTCGTGGCTCATATTGGCGAGAAACGCAGACTTCGCCTGGTTGGCGGCTTCGGCAGACTCTTGCGCTTGTTTCAAGGCGGTAATGTCGACGCGAAAACCAACGATGCCGCCGTCGGGCGTGCGGCGTTCTGCGATCTTCAGCCATCGGCCATTGGTCAGTTGTTGTTCTAGGTTTTCATTGGCATGTTGATGATTGTCCAATCGCTCAGCAACCCAGGCATCAATGTCGCCATTGGGAATCTTATATTCGCCGCGTTCAGCGCCGATACGGATGATCTGTTCAAACTTGATGCCCGGATAGAATAGGTCTGACGACTTTGGATAAAATTCACGATATTTATCGTTGCATAGAACCAATCGATCTTCAGCGTCGAAATAGACAAAGCCCTCGTCCATCACGGCGATCGCATCAATCAGTTGATTGCGCGCTGTGCGGGCCTCTTCTTCGGCGCGCACGCGTTCGGTGATGTCGGAATAAGTGGTGACAAATCCACCTGATGGGATGGGCTCACCGCGAATTTCCAAGACTGTGCCGTCAGGTCGCGTACGGGTGAAGCGATGCGCTTCAAATTTTCCGGACAGTGCCATGCGCTCGGCAATCTGTTCTTCGGCGTCGCCCGGGCCGTATTCACCGCGCTCGGCATTGATACGAAACGCTTCCGACAGCGATACACCGGGTTTGATGACGTCATCTGGAAACTCGAGCAATTCGCGAAAGCGGTCATTCATCACCACCAGATTAAGGTTCGCGTCGACCATTGCAATACCTTGATCCATGGTCTCGAGGGTCAACTCCAGCCGCAATTGCTGGCGCGTCATTTCCTGGCTGAGATCATTGATGCGATAAATATAGCGGATCAGCCAAAACGCTGCCAAAAAGATCATGGGCAGGCCGATCAGACCGGCCAAAATGATTTTTAAGGTTTCGGCAATGGCCATATCTGTTTTGGCCGAGACATCTTTGGCGCGTATCAAGCTGAGTTCTTGTAACAGCGTTAGGCCCCGTACAGCCTCAGTATCACGGACGCGCACCAAGGCGTCGATTTGTTCTGCGCTCAGGCCGTTGTCGGCGGCTTCTTGGGCGATGCGCAGTTTCGCGGCATAGGTGTTGAGTACGTTTTCGATCTTGCCGAGTGCCTGGGCTTCATCGGCGCTGGGTTTGTTTGCGCGCAACTTTTCGATGATGTCCAAAGATAATGATAACTCGACGTCGGCGGCATCCAGATATCTTTGGTCTTGCCGCAACACAAAGTTTTTAAACAGGTGAATGAACCCGTCATAGCCCATGTGCTTTTGCAGCGCGGACAGCAACGTCGTGTCTTGGCGCGTTTGGGCCCCCTGCGCTTGCCACACATCGTTGATGTTACTGACACGGTCATAGGTGACGTAGAGAAAAGCGGAAAATGCCAGCGCCAATAAGACGGCGACACCGCCGACGACACGGGGCTCGGTCGACAAGCTCCGGGACTGGTTTTTTTCATTGCCGCTCGATCATGCTGGCCCTTGCGACATCATAGCGCATTTTAAGACTTATATTGTCGCACATTAACACAGGAACGCGAAAGCCTCATGCCATGTATGCGTTAGCGATTAAAGTGCTTGGACGGTAGCCAACACCTTGGCGACGTGACCTTTAACTTTTACCTTCGGCCAAACGTGCTGAATTACGCCCTTGCCGTCGATGATGAATGTGGCGCGCTGGATGCCCATGAATTTTTTGCCGTACATGCTCTTTTCCAGCCAAACGCCGTAGTCTTCGCACAAGTGGCCGTCTTCGTCGGACACCAATTGAAACGGTAAGTCATGCTTGGCGACGAAATTATCATGGCGCTTAACGCTGTCTTTGGACACGCCGACGACAACGGCACCGGCTTTTTCGAAATCTTTGATGTGGTCGCGAAACTCTTGGGCCTCGGTGGTGCAACCCGGCGTCATGTCTTTCGGATAGAAATACAATACGACGGTCTTGCCTTTTAGCGTCTTCATGGAAAGCGTATCGCCGGCATTGGTCGGCAAATCGAAATCAGGGGCTTTATCGCCGGCTTTTAACATTGTTGAACTCCTCTATTTTTCTCAGCATCGCAGAACGCCCATTTAAATCGTCAATGGATCGGTGATTTCAAGTCTTGGGCGGTTCGCCTTGTGGATCGCCGATGATCCGTGTGAAAATCTCGCGCACGCGCATTTCGATGTTTTGCAGCATTGCCGCCAAACTTTCGAGATCATCGGTGTCGGCGATTTCTGCAAGGTCTTCGGCCAACGGTGCCGAGAATTGCGCGACTTTGTCGTCATTAAGGTCGCCCTCAATGGTCAGGCTTAAAAATGTCTGTAAGTTCCGATATAAAATTTTTGCCCGCTTAAGTTCTGTTGCGTCGGCGGCATCAATCAGACCGCGGCGCGCCGCCGTTTCGAACACGTGCACCGCGTCGGTGCTTTGGATGTCCGGGTGCGCATGGGTGTGCGCCAGCACCAAGTATTGAGAGATAAAATCGATATCGACCTGACCGCCTGCAACTTGTTTGATCGCCCATATGCATTTCGTACCATGGGTCTTTTCAATGCGGCCGCGCATTTCGGCGACGGCGGCTTTGGTGGCTTCGATGTCACGGGGCCGCGTGAGGGCGTCGTCGATGATGGCGCGCACGCGGGGGCCTAAGTCCTGGGTCTCGAACACCACGCGGGCGCGCACCAGGGCCATGAATTCCCATACCCATGCATCTTCGGCATAATATCGCGCAAACCCCTCAAGCGCGCTCGACACCGGGCCTTTATTGCCGCTGGGGCGCAGCCGCATATCGATCTCATAGAGCGCCCCTTCCGCAGTCATCGACATGACGGCGGTGATCATGCGCTGGCCCAGCCTGGAAAAATATTGCGACACCGCCAGCGGTCGCTCGCCATCGGACTCGCGGTCCAAGTCTCCGCCGTCGTAGACGAACACGAGGTCTAAGTCGCTGGATGGCGTCAATTCGCGCGACCCCAGTTTGCCCAGTGCCAATACGCAAAATCCGGCATCCTTGATGCGCCCGTGCCGGGTCTCAAACTCGGTGATGACCAACGGGAACAATGTGCGCAGCACGGCGTCCGCGATATCGGAAAAATGGCGGGCGGCGGTGTCTGGGCGGATCACGCCCCGCAGCAGTTGCACGCCGACTTGAAAACGCTTGTCGGCATTCCAGCGCCGTGTGGCATCCAGATTGTCTTCATAGAACATGCAATCGGTCAGCGATTCCCGGCAGTCTGTGACCAATGTGTCGACATCGCCAAGCGGTGCGTAAAAGTCTGAACTCAGCACGCTTTCCAACAGGCTCGGTCGGCGGCCAAGATGTGCGGCCAAACGCGGCGCTTCGCCCATAATTTCGGCCAGCAGGTTTAAAAGATCGGGGAACGCATGAAACATCGTGAACAACTGTATGCCGGCGGGCAGGGCGGCGACGAACGCTTCAAAGCGCAGGAACGTCGCATCCGGGTCCGGTTGACGACCGATGGCGCGCAGGATCACCGGCGTCAACTCGGTCAGCAATTGCCGCGCCCGGGTTGACCGTGTCGCGCGCACACGGCCATGGTGCCAACCCCGGATCGTGGCATCCACGGTGGCCGGGCTCTGAAAGCCGATGCGCGCAATCGTTGCCAAGGTCTGCGGATCGGCCTCGACGCCGGTAAAAGCCAGATTGCCGAGTTCACCAGCCCCGTCGGCATCATCGGTCAGGGTGGGTTGATCGTCGAACAGCGCGCTGTAGTGACCTTGCACGATCTCAAGGTGGTGCAGCAAGGCGTCGTGAAGAGCTTGGCCGTCGTCATAGCCAAAAAACGCCGCCAAACGCGTGATGCCGGCATCATCTTCGGGCATGGTTTGCGTTTGCTCGTCATTCTGCATCTGCAGGCGATGCTCAAGGTTGCGGAGAAAGATATAGGCCTCGCGCAGTTCGTTGGCGGTGTTTGGCGAGACTTGATCCAAGGCCACCAAGGCATCAATGGCATTCAGGGTTTTTGGCGCCCGCACCGAAGGTTCACGCCCGCCCCAGATTAGCTGCTGGGTTTGCGCAAAAAATTCGATTTCGCGGATGCCGCCACGCCCAATCTTGATGTTGTGGCCGTTGACGGCAACCTCGCCGCCGCCGCGGTGCGCGTGGATTTGCCGTTTGATCGAGTGGATGTCCTGGATCGCTGCGAAGTCCAAACTTTTGCGCCAGACAAAAGGCCGCAGCCGATCCAAAAACGCCTGACCTGCGGCCAGATCGCCGGCGATCGGGCGCGCTTTGATCATCGCCGCACGCTCCCAGTTTTGGCCCAAGCTTTCATAATACGTCTCAGCCGCCAGCACCGAGATGGCGAGTGGCGTCGAGCCCGGGTCGGGGCGAAGCCTAAGGTCGACCCGAAACACATAACCATCCGTTGTGCGTTCGTCCAAAAGCTTGGCCAGTGTGCGCGTCATACGGATCACATGTGGCTGCAATTCGTCGGCATCCGCGTCTTCGTCTTCGTGGGTCATCTGCGCGATGTCGAACAGGCAGATCAGATCGATGTCGCTGGAATAGTTCAACTCGCGCGCACCCAGCTTGCCCATGCCCAAAACGATGAACCCCGAGCCGATCTCGGGATCGTCTGGGTTCTTCAGGGTAAAGGCACCGCGCGCCGCTGCCCTGCGGATGACAAATCGGGCGGCGGCTGCCGTCGCTGCGTCCGCAAAACCGGATAGCGCGGTTGTCACTTTGTTCAGATCCCAGGCGCCGCTGATGTCGGCGATGGCGATGGTCAGGGATATGCGCCGTTTGGCAATCCTCAGCGCCCGCATCAATGCGGCTTCGTCTTGGTTTCTCTCGTCGTCACTACTAGTGACGAGGGCTTGCACGCTGTCGATGACCTCGTTGCTGAGCACATCGGGTCCGTCGGCGATGATACGCTGCAGCCAAGAAGGCTCACGTAAGATGCATTGGGTTAAAAACGGGCTGTTGCCGAATACATCGTTCAACAACTTAGCCGCACCCACGTTTTGGCGAAGCGCCGTCGCAAAGGCGGCTAAATCATCACCGTCTTCTGCGCAGTATGCCGTAAAATCTTCCCAACCGCGTTCCGCCGCCTCCAGGTCACTGGGGCTGGGCATCCGGGCTGCGTTTTCATCATCCAAGGGCAAGGCACTTTGCATCCATTTGAACTACGCCCGCCCCGGCGCCGCGTAAAGTATTTCGGCACTTTGGTGAACGACGTGTATTCTTTCTATGTGGGTCAATGCACGGTTTACTGGTCGTTAAGTGAAGGTTATGGATACTATATATACGTATACGTCCGATTCGGGCGGGTGTATCGCGTTATCGCGTGCGGAGGATCGCCAACAGCGCACCGCCGCCGCCAGGATGGATCAGAGTATTTGGTCAGACGTACGGTCAGCGGATGTATTCAGTTGCTTAGCGGCCTTGGTGCAGGGGTCGCCATCATTGCATTGCTGATCGCCTGGCAATTGCACAAAGGCCCCGTGTCGCTGTCGTTCCTGACGCCTTACGTCGAGCAAGCGCTGAACAGCGGGCATCGCAGCTTTAAGCTCGCCATAGATGATACCACGCTGACCTGGGCCGGTTGGGAGCGTGCGGTCGAGCTTCGCGTTAAAAATGTACGCGCTATCGGCGAAAGTGGCGGGGCCGTGGCGCGCATTCCCGAGTTATCCATATCCCTTAGCGGGGCTGCATTGTTACGCGGTCAACTGGCCCCTAAGAATATTGAACTTTTGGGTTTGGCGCTGCGCATCAACCGTGCCGAAGACGGTACGCTCGATATAGAAGTCGCCAGTAACAATGCCCCGATCGAACCCAATATTGCCGAGGGCTTGCTGGGCTGGCTGATGAAAAAGCCTGATCCGGGCTCGCCGATGAGCTATCTGCAGACCGTGCGCATCAGCGGTGCGACGATGACTTATGACGACCGGGTCACCGCGCGCGCGTGGGAGGCGCCGGTCGGTTATTTTCGCTTGGACCGGGCACCGCATGGTCTGATCGCCGAGGGCTCGGTGCTGATTGATGTCGAAGGGCGGGTTGCGGATATCGCCCTCAACGGGTCGTTCCACAGTGATAATCAGCGCTTAGATGTGACGGCGACGTTTAATGACATGGCGCCGGCATCTTTTGCCGCTTTGGATGAGGCGTTCGCGCCGTTTCGTGCCATCGACCTGCCGCTCAGCGGGACGTTTGTTGTTGGCACGACACTTGGCGGTGCGGTCGAGACCGTCGGCTTCAACGTTCAAGGTGCTGCGGGCACCTTGAATCTGCCTGACCCGTTCGCGGTGCCTATTGGTGTCGAGCGGTTAGCGATGCGCGGCTTCTTCAATGGTGATAGCGGTATGGTGTCGTTGGATCGAGTTGACGTGGTATTTGCCGAGGGTGCGGCTTTGACCCTGCCGGCACCGATTTCGCATACTTTTCCGATCACCGATGCCGCGCTGAAAGCAACCTATAACACTGAGTCCGGTATCGCCGAGATTAAGGATATGACCATCGGCTTGGACGGCCCTCGGTTTGCTGTGAAGGGAACAGTGGCTGGCATAAATGCCAACGAGACACCGATGACGGTGAAGGCCGAAGCGACGCTTAACAACGTCCCCGTGCCGGAATTAAAAACCTATTGGCCGGCTAGTCTCGGCAGCGATGCGTATACTTGGGTTACCGAGCATATCACTGAGGGCGTCATGCAGACAGCGACGGTCGCTTTGGACGTCACCGTGCAGCCCGACGGGCGTTACGTGCTCAACAGTCTGAACGGGACCATGGCGGCGGATGGTGTCGAGGTCATTTATCTGCAAGGCATGCCTGCGGTCACCGGTGCGGCCGGGCAAATGACGTTCGACGAGAAGACCTTTAATGTCCTGGTCGAAAAGGGCGAGACCGGCGCCGTCAAAATCAATGGCGGGACGATCCACATCACCGGTTTGGATGAAGTCGATCAGTATCTCGATGTGGCGATTACCATCGACACGCCGGTGCGTGACGGCCTGCAGATCATTGATCATGAGCCACTTGGTTTCGCCAAAGCCGTCGGTATTGATCCGGCCAAGACCGAGGGCGCGGCGTCGATTGATCTCAGCCTATATTTGCTGTTGGCGAAAGACCTCGCCATGGATGACGTTAAGGTGGCCGCACAGGCAAACCTGACCGGTGTTGCCGTTGATAATGTGGTGCTTGGGCGCGGCATTCGCGACGGTAATCTCCACCTTGATGTAAACAAACAACGGATGAAGGTCGAAGGCAGCGTGCAGATGGGCGCGATCCCGGTCAATTTGGTATGGGAAGATCGCTTCGAAGACGGCGCCCCTTATGACAGCCGATATTTGATGACGGCGCGCATTGATGATGTCGCAGATGTGCGGGACCTGGGCGTCGATCCGGGCGTACTCGCAAGCGACATGATTTCGGGTGGGATTGATGCCGAAGTCGGCTACACGGTATTCGATAAACGCACGGCACGCCTTGAAATCGGCGCCGATATAACGCGTGCAGAAATCCGCGTGCCGGCATTGGATTGGCGCAAGGACGGCGGTGACAGCGGGCATGCCGATGTCACCATCTTGCTGGAAAACGGCTTGATAAAAAGCGTGCCCAAGTTCGAAGTCGCGTCACGCGACTTGTCGGTGCAGGGTGACATCGTTTACAGCGCCGGCGGATTGGGGTTGGAGCGGGTCAATCTCAAGCATGTGCTGTTCGGCCGCACCGATGTATCGGGGGCTGTCATTGCACGTGCTGACGGCAGTTGGGAAGTTGGTTTGCAGGGGCCTGAACTGGACTTTGCACCGCTCTGGGATCAGGTGATGAACGACCGACCCGGTAAAAAAACCGACATTCCCGATATGACCATCGTCGTTGAAATCGACAAGTTGTGGACCGATAAACAACGCTTTTTGGGCCAGGTTTCCGGCACTTTCGTGCACAACCGCGATATCTGGCGCACCGTCTTGTTGGACAGCAAGATTAACGGCCAAAGCCAATTGGATATCGATATGGCCCCCGATGCATCGGGCAACCGTATATTGGGTGTCACCGCGGAAAATGCCGGCGATGCACTTCGGTTCTTTGATTTGTTTGAAAACATGTACGGCGGGCTGCTGGAAATTCGTGGGCAATACGACGATGCCGCGCCGGCCCGGCCGCTTCAAGGTAAGCTTCGTGTGGTCGATTATCGGGTCCGTAAAGCGCCTTTGATGACGCGCATTCTATCGGTCATGGCCTTGACCGGGATCGTCGATGCAATGACGGGTGAAGGCTTGAATTTCAACGAGCTTGATGTGCCGTTCACTGCGTTGGATGGCGAGCTTCGCATCCAAGAAGCGAAAGCAACCGGCACTTCTATTGGCTTCACCGCGTCGGGCACAATCTACACCCATGCGGATGTTGTAAACCTGCAAGGCACCGTGGTGCCGGTGTATGCGGTGAATTCGTTCTTAGGCAAAATCCCACTTCTTGGCAACATTCTGACAGGCAACGAAGAAGGCGGGGGGATCTTTGCCGCCAACTTTAACGTCACCGGCCCGATTGAAGATCCGATAACGTCCGTCAATCCGCTGTCTGCGCTGACGCCAGGGATTCTCAGAAGTCTTTTCGGTGTCATCGGCGGTGGCGGCAATTTGGATCCTCTCTCCGACCCGCTGCCGAACAGCGACGCACTTATTCAATAACACGCATCCCCCGTCATTCCCGCGCGGGCGGGAAACCATACCTGCGGTGGGCACCGCCTACGCGGGGGCGGCGCGAGAAAGCTTCCTTAAACCGGGCGCACCAGCGCGTGGCGTTTTTTGCCCGCCGATAACTTGATCACACCGTCCGCGTTGACGGCGCTGGCGTCGATGATTGCGCGTTCGTCAGAGATTTGTACGTCGTTGAGTTTCGCGCCGCCGCCTTTAATTAAGCGTCTGGCATCGCCGTTGGATCCGGCGAGACCTGCATCGACAAGCAACGTCAAAATGCCGACCCCGGCGTCAATAGACGCGCGCGGGATTTCAATGGTCGGCAGAGTGTCACCAATGCCGCCTTGCTCGAACGTGCTTTCCGCCGAGGCACGGGCCGATGCCGCGGCCTCTATGCCACGGCAAAGCT
>Ga0129324_10000905_pt1 | contig 20296 bp, 18 predicted proteins | sample CPBDNA_7_FD_96879 | JGI IMG/M metagenome (GOLD analysis project Ga0129324, IMG submission 96879) | Freshwater to marine salinity gradient microbial communities from Chesapeake Bay, USA - CPBay_Spr_15_0.2_DNA | ecosystem: Environmental > Aquatic > Marine > Coastal | place: USA: Chesapeake Bay... | reverse complement strand
TTGCTCCTTGTAAGACCCATCAGGAGAGAAACGCAAACAATAGATGTGTTAATAAACCTGCTGGTTCCCCTAAAAAAGATTCATCTAAACGATCTTCTCCTAAAAGGGCTAAGAAAGAGCTCGTTCCTTGTAAGCCTCATCAGGAGAGAAACGCAAACAATAGATGTGTTAATAAGCCTGGACACAAACGCGTAAGGAAACCAAAAGCTGCTTCTGCCGTAGGAGGATCTCCTCCATCAGAGTTTATCGGTTCTCCAAGTTTTTTACACACTCCTAGATCAATGGACGATTGTGTAAGAAATAGTTTAATACCGTTAAAACCAGAGCAAATAAAAGTTATTCAAATAATGGACAATCGGGATGCTTTGTTAGTAGTTCACGGAACAGGTTGTGGAAAAACTTTGTCTGGAGTTGGAGTAGCCGAATGTTTTCTAGCAACTAATCCAGAACATAAAGTTATTTTTGTTGGACCATCTGCTCTTGTTTCAAATTTTAGAAAAGAAATGGCTAAGTACGGTATAACTAAAGATTCTCTAAATTACAAAAGATATAATGTAGTTTCATTTACTAAATTCTTACAAAACCCAATAGACTGTAGCAATTCTCTTCTAATTGTAGATGAAGCCCAAAATCTTAGAAACGCTTTTGGAAAGAAAGCACAATCTATACTAAATTGTGCAATGAATGCAAAGAAACGTCTTCTTCTTACTGCAACCCCTTTTATTAACAATTTACAAGACTTTATCCCTATAATCAATATGCTTTACGGACAGCAAGATAATGGAAGAAGAATGGTTGGAACTAAATCAGAACTTGATGGTGGAGAAGTTATTATGATGTTAGGAGAGGCTATTAATCAACTAAATTTAAAAGTTTTAGGTAGACTTATTCATAACAGAGTAGATGTTGTAGATTGTAAAAATAAAGAAGACTTTCCAAGAAAAATAGAAAATGAAATATATATAAATATGTCTCAAGAATATTTTGATAGATACAAAGACGTAATCTCAAACAGAGACGGTTCGCAAAGATATTTTAAAAATCCAGAAGCATTTTATAATGGGCATAGACAAGCTGTTAATAAGCTTGGTAAAGAATATAGTAACGGTAAAATAACTGCTGCGATTAATATTATTAAAGACACAAATTATTCTAAAACTGTTATATACACGAATTGGGTAGCACACGGTATAAAACCAATTGAAGATGCTCTTAGGAAGCAAGGTATAAGTTATGACATATTTTCTGGAGCAACTTCCGAACTAAAGAGAATTAAGATGATTAAACGTTTTAATGAAGGAAGTTTTAATGTTCTTTTGGTTACGAAATCTGGAGGCGAGGGACTTGATTTGGTTGAAGTTAGAAATGTAATTATTTTTGATCCTCCGTGGAATGATGCAGCATTACAACAAATTATTGGAAGAGCCATAAGATACAGATCTCATTATCTTCTTCCAAAAGATGAACAAGAAGTAAATATCTATAAGTTGATTCTTTCGGAGCCAGAAGGTTATCCTGAAAATAATGATCCAATATCCGGGGATCGTATTTTGTATAGAATTGTGAATAATAAGCAAGAGCAAACTAAAAAAGTGGATAATATTCTTCGTGAGAGTTCTATAAAATAATTGTAATAATTATTTTTGATAAACAGGTTTAAAAAAATAATTTTTGTAAGTATGAGAAGAACCGATTCTTACAAAAAGAATCGGTTCCTAGTAATCATAAGTTTAAAGCAATTTGGACTTGGAACATCCAGTAATATGAAAATTAAAACCAAACACTCGGAGAAGAACATGTGAGCCTAAATACTTTCTCAGACACCAAGGAATAGACTTGGGGTAAATCTGCCTGACTGATAAAATAAAAAAATAAAAATAAAAATAAGAAGTTTCTAGTAATTTGTTAAAAACGCAAATGGAAAAACTTTCCATGAAACATCCAGTAATATGAAAATTGTGTAATAAAAATAAGAAGTTTCTAGTAATTTGTTAAAAACGCAAATGGAAAAACTTTCCATGAAACATCCAGTAATATGAATATTGTGTAAAAAAAGAATTGTAGAATTTTAACAACCTTTTAAAGGGGATTTAATTTACTCAATTTGTAAATCAGTTTCTCTTTGGTAGCCAGAGACAGAAAAGATGCTCCTATACCACCATGAAAGTATGGTAGAACTGTATTTGCTCCCAAATAATAGGTTACGTAGTTCAGTGGTAGAACAACCCGACTTATTCGGGAAGACGGTGGTTTAATTCCAGCCGTGAATATTATTAAGACCAGATACTATATATAGTATCTGGTCGTGGACGGATCAGTATCCTGGAGGTTCTTATAAAGCTTCTGTTCCGAGGGCAGCACTCGGCGTGACCATATTATTTATTTTATTCAAAATTGAATAAAATAATAAACTCATTTTACAATCCTCTTTCTTCAAGCCACCTTTCACAATCGATTGCTGCCTTACAACCATCAGAACTTGCAGTAATACCTTGTCGGTACCTACGATCACAACAATCTCCAGCTGCAAATACACCATCAACAGATGTCATTGTATTTTCTTTGTGAAGAATATAACCGTCTTTATCTTTTTCTATTTCTTCTGGAAGAAAAGAAGTGTTAGGTTTATGACCTATTGCTAAGAAAGCTCCTTCAAACAATATATCTTCTTCACTTCCGTCTCTTGGATCTACAAGAAGTGCCCCTGAAAGTATTCCATCTTCATTAGTAAGCCACCTATTTACAGTTCTAAAAGTTTTCCAGAATATCTTTTCATTATTTTTGGCACGTTCAAGCATTACTTTAGATGCTCTAAATTCATCACGACGATGAATAACCGTTACTTTTGAAGCGAAACGAGTTAGAAATATTGCATCTTCACACATTGTATCACCCCCACCAATCACAACAACATCTTGATCTTTAAAGAACGCTCCGTCGCAAGTACTACAGGTACTAAGACCATTACCGCGAAATTCTTCTTCACCTTCTAAATTAGTATACAAGGGATTTGCTCCTGTCGAGATAATAACAGAATGAGTTAGAAATTCTTGTCCATTATCTGTTGAGATAACGAAAGGAGAAACAGTAAGATCCATTTTAGTTACATCTGCTGTAACGATTTCAGCACCGAACTTTTCTGCTTGTTGTTGTAAATCCCTCATCATATCTGGACCTTGCACACCATTAGGATATCCTGGGAAGTTCTCTACTTCTGATGTATTCATTAATTGTCCCCCAGAAAGATTTCCGGTTATAACTATTGGAAAAAGGAGAGCACGAGCGGTATATATAGCTGCCGTAAATCCAGCACATCCTCCTCCAATTATAATTACTTTATGAATTTGTTCTGTCATTTTATTATATTTAGTATGTCTCTAAATATAATTCAAAATATAATTAATTATTTGAGTAACAACTCCAGCACATTGCTTGATACTTTTCCTCCGAACCAATATCCGGTTCTGAACTTCCTTCCCGAACAATCATCTTTTCTTCTCTTTCATTAACACAAAACTTTGCGTTTATAATTGACTTTTTACCGCATTCTACACATATTGTTTTCACCTCTTCAATATTGTCCGCAAGTTCCATAAGTCTTTGAGAACCTGGAAATAATCTGGTTTTGTAGTCACCACGAAGTCCGTAGCAGATAACTGGGACAAACTTAGTAAGCTCTCTAAGTTGCTCTATTTGCTCAGGAGTTAAGAATTGGCATTCATCAACTAAAATACAATCTGGTGTATGTATTTGCTGTGTTTCGAGTAAGTTTGTTGTTGGTGTTGCTACGACATCAGCAATCATACTGAAACCTGCTCGTGAACAAATCATATTAACATCAGTTCTAGTGTCAATATCAGGTTTAATAAGTGTAACTGTCTTTCCTTGTGATTTATAGTTGTGAGCAACCATCAACAAATTAGCAGTTTTTGAAGAATTCATTGTTCCATATCTGAAGTATAGTTTAGGCATTTTATAATTTGTTATATAACAAATTATAAAATTCATTTTTATTTTACAAAATCATATATTATTATTCTTTAGACCCTGTATTTTATATTAACTAAAATTGTTGATTGGAAAAATATTTACTGGGATATAAATAATAAAACATTCACTGTATTAGTTATAATATTTCTAGTAGTCTTTCTAAGTAACCATACTCATATTTATATTTGAATAATGTCTGTAATTATTTAGAACAAAATCATTTGCTGTTAAAGTATCAAGATCATCTATATTACTGATATCTGGTAAAGTAATTGTTGGAAATGTATATTGCTTTCTTTTTGTCTGTTCAATAAGAGCCGTTTTGTGGTTTTCGTAAATATGTGCATCTCCTAAAGACAAATTGAAATATCTTGGGGTTAACCCAGTAAGTTTTCCGATTATTAAAATTAATAGAGACGTTGAAGCTATATTGAAAGGTAACCCAAGACCTATATCTGAAGAGCGATTATAACAAAATGTATCAAGAAACCCATCTTGAAAGTAGAATTGTAAAATAATTGAGTGACATGGAGGAAGAACACATTCATCAACTTGCTCTGGATTATAAGTAGTCATAAGAATTCTTCTTGAAGTGGGGTTATTCTTTAAAAGATGTACTACATTAGCAAGTTGGTCTATTCCTGGTATTCTTGCTTTTCCAGTTTCTTCATCATAGGGAGCATTGAAATGTCTCCATTGGTATCCATAACAAGGTCCCATAATCCCTTCACTTCTCTCTGTCATTCCAATTGAATTTAAATACTCTCTAGATGTATTTCCTTTCCAGATATTAACTTTCTTTTCTTCAAGAATCTTGGAATTCGTATCCCCTCGAATAAAGAAAAGGAGTTCCTCAATAATCCCTCTTAAAAACATCTTTTTAGTTGTTAGAAGAGGAAATCCGTCTCTTAAGTCGAACTTGAGATGTTTTGCGAAAGAAGAAATTGTAATACCATTTCTGCTTTCTCGTCTGTCTCCATTTTTTAGAATATCTGTAACAAGTTGTAGATACTGATATTCACTGTGTTTAACATATTTAAACACAATATGTGTTAATGTTTCTTTATTAGAATTAGAAACAATAGAAAACTTTTCAAGTATTTTCATACATGAATCACTAAAGAATGTGTCGCAATCGAATATATCTGATATAACAGATATATGTACCAAGTTTATATCTTGTGAATAATTAGAAAATACATAGTTGTAAAGTTCAGCACCTCCTGCAACAAATATTTTATAATCTGTATTTTCCGCTGTTACTAAAGCCTCTTCAAATGTTGGAAATATAATCATTGTGTTTTTGTACTCTGGTAAAGATGAAGATGAAGATAAAGATGAAGATATACAATACACAATTCTATTCTTCAAAACAGGAAGACTTTCAGCTGTTTTTCTTCCTACAATGATGATTGAGTTTTGAGTTTTGTTTTTGAATATTTGTAGATCTTCAGGACAATACCAAGGAATACAATTGTCCTTTCCAATACCGCAATTTTCGTCTGATGCAATAATAATATCGAATGTCATTTTATTTAAACACGTGTATTCTTAAATTTATAAAACGAAATTTTATATAAAAATGATTGAGCGTTTAATTAACTTTGAAATATAAGAAGATAGAGAATTTTATCTACTTAACGAAAGCAAAACTGAAAGAAATAATAATATTGGAGTTCAATTTCTTGACTTTCTAAGCACGTGTATTCTTAAATTTGTAATTAATAAAATAATTGTAATTAATAAATATGTCTGACGAAGAATTTGAAGATTATGGTTATGGATCAGGATCAGGATCAGGAGAAGACTGGCAGAGTCAAGAATATCTAGAAGAATACGGTAACGAAGGTGAGCTTAGAGAAGAAATAAATGTTTTTGATAGAATAGGGGGTGTAGGGGACCTAATGATTACAACTGATCTAATGACTCAAGATCCGACAGATCGTTTTAAACTAAAGGTAAATGGGATTTCTAGAGATCTCAAGAATAATAGAAATGTAAATCTTGATGAAGAAGATATAAAAACATTGATAGAGAAGGTTGAGACTGTAAAAGACAAAGGATTTAATATTGGTTTTATTAATCCATCTGCGTATATTTTAGGATATATTGCAAGTGATGGTGGAAGAGGGATTAACCAAAGAGAAGTACAGAATGTGTTTAAAAACGTTTTAAAGTTGGTAGATTCTGTAACTCAACCAGATGTAATAAGATACGCAAGGTTTCATATAAATTTAAACAAATAAATATTTGTAGTGGTTTTTTTACAGAATATTATCTGTAAAAAAATAAGTATAAAGTGTTTAATTAATCAGAATCAGAATCAGAATCCCAGTTTTCATTTTCATTGGAAAATGATGGATATATATAGTGCTGCTCCATCTCATTTATGGTATTTTCTGCTATCCTAATTGCCGCTTGAACTGTAGCCCTTGGAACATCCGACCAAATCTCGTGGAAATCCTTTCTGAATACGTTGTGATGGGTCGTTGCGAAGATGATATCTTTCATAATATCAGGAACAAGATACGTTACCATATCGAGCATGTCATTTCTAATCTTCTCTTCAGCCTTAATTTCTGCAATCATTTCTTTTCGAATTTGAGCCCGTATTTGTTCTTTCGTTTCACTGATTACCATTTCCTGTAGCATAGGGGGCATGTTATAAACAGATTCTGTAATATTCTGTTGACAAAGTTGTTGGAGAGAGTTCATAGTGTTTATTTTAATTTCATAAAAGTTTAAAAAATAATTCAATTTGATATTTTTCTTAATGTGGATAAATATTTATCCCAATTGTCGGACATTAATTTCTTTTCTATTACAATACATGGTGCAAAACTTACTTCTATTTTGTAGATGTTCTTTTTCATTATGATCTTTTTTCTTTCGAAATCTATACCGATAATATTATGTATCTTTCCATCACTGTATTCAATGTCTTTTGACGTTATGACCTTAAATACTATCGCTATTAATATAACAGAGAGTAAATATTTTGCTTGTTTTATAGATAATTTGTATTTGTTTTTCATGTCTATTACATAATTTTCAATTAGATAGTCTTTGACGTTTTTTTTACGAATTCTCGACCAATCCTTCCTACTTTCTTTAATGTTTTCTTCTATATTATGGAAATCGGCTCGTTTATTTACTTTATCTTTATGTGAAAGAAGTCCAAGTTTGTTGGAAAGTAGATTATAAACATCATCGTACAATACAATTGATTTTTTGTTTCTCTCAATTTTGTAACTAAATTCCTTGTCTTTGTAATTACAACATAAAAAGTCTTTACTTATGTAAGTTCCGTAAGGAGTCTTTCCATACGCAAGGTCTTCAAAAATGTTTTCCCAAAATTCATCAGGGGTGTATTTACAGCATTCAAGGAACACAGAATATATAATATCCTTATTTACTGGCATAATATATGATTATTATTAGGAAATAATTCTTAAAATTGATATTTCATTTAGTTTAAGAATTATTTAATTAACATTCTTATACACCACTATCATGTGCATATGAATGATCCTGAGTTATAAATAAAAAGATGTATATATTGTTTAAATTACAGATTATTTCGTATAGTTGTTTTAAAAGAATTAACTATCAAGATAAATGTCAGTTTCTAACAAAATATACACTCTTAACTCTATGAAACAATTGATTGATCTCAACGGAGACTTAACCAACTTTGATCTTACATTTACAGCAACATCAAAAGACGGCTCTCCTTTCGAATTATTAGTCGTAGACCAAACAACTCTTGATTCGAATCCATCTCTTGAATATAAAAAAGCAGAAGGAACTATATCAGGAAATATCATCTCTGATAAAGGTGTTTATCAAAACTATTTTCTACTTCTAAAATCCGATACTCCAACTGAATGTGAAGTATCAATTGAACTTAAAGAAATTCCTAAACGCAAAGCACAACCTCTTGTTTCTCACGAACAAAAACTTTCATCTGTTTCTCAATTACAAGCTCCTAAATCTACCGTTAATTGGTTTGTAGTTTTAGCATTTATATTAGGAGCTTGTGTTCTACTTTGGTATTTCTATGATAATAAGAAAAATAATAGTGATGAATCCATCCCCGACTCTCTTCTTTCACTTTCTTTTAATCAATTTCAACCTACTCAACCTACTCAACCTCCTAAACCTACAGAGTATTTTAATTTAGGAGAAAGTTCTATTCTTCCTAATAAGAATCTACTTGATAGATTATCAAAACTCAAAATAAATAAAACATAATTTAAGAGAATATATAAATTTTGTAAATGGACTTATCAGAACTTTTAATAAACAATATTAATTCTCTAGAAAACGGTGCAGGAGCCAACTTTGGACAAATATTCAGTTCCTTTTTACAACAAGGTGTAGGATCTGAATACAATTACACACCTCCTATAGACCTTATAGATGACGGTGATAATATCATTATATATGTTGATATTCCTGGAATAAATCCAAACACTGTTGCAATAGATTTCTATAATAACAAAATTGAAATTTGCGGAGAACGTACGAAACCTTATAACGAATTTATAAAAAAAGAAATTATATATGGAACTTTCAAGAGAAAAATAACTATCCCAATTAGTGTTACAAATAGAGATAGTGTTACCGTCTCCGCTTCATACGGAGTACTTAAAATAAACATAAACAAAACAAAAGAAGAGAAAAATAAATTCAGTGTTACAATTAGTGAAAATTAATTTTATATCTTGATAGATATAAAATGACTTCAGTAGGACCGTATACACAATCATATGATTTATCTTTTATGTACTCAATGCCTGATCTAAGAAATATTAGTCCAGTAAAACCAAATATTCCACCAACTTCTCTTCTTGGTATTATCACTTCGCATCAAGACTTTAGAAAATTTAAGTACGTCTTGAACCTATCTGGAATGGCTGATCGCTACGCAGACCCTCAAGCAGACTTTACCCTCTTCGTCCCCTCAGACGCAACTATTTCCAAAATACCAGAAGAAATATTCATCAATATGGATTCATCCGTAGCAAGAACAATAGTTAGAACAAGTACTCTAAAAAGGCGTATTCCTTCTGAACTTCTAGAAGACAGCCCTGCAACAAATTTTATAACCACTGATCCTATTAATAAATTATTTATAACTAATATCAGCGGACAAACATCTATCAATAATAGTATTAACGTTATACATAAAGACCAAGTTGCTTCTAATGGTCTTATACATGTTGTAGATGGATTATTATGGCCTGTGATGATATAATAAAAAACATTGTACAAATTTCTATTTAATTTCCATTAATAATCTTTTCCAATCTTGGAAAGAACTGTTTTTCATTTAATATACGTCTCTTTTCTTCTTTAATATAAGGTAATCTTTGACTCCACCAATCTTCTTCGATCATTTGTTTGATTTTATTATAGTCATCTTCAAAATTAGATAATTCAATCCATACAAACGCCCTTTCATCAATATAATTCCTGATATCTGGACATCCATGATACACTGTTAAACTCTCCGCAAGTATACCATCTATCAACTTCTCAGTGTAATACCCATTAATATCCTGATTCTCTACATTAAACGTATATTTGTAAGGAAACATAGCATCATCTTTTTGATGAGGTGGAAGAGCACCCTTGTAATCTTTCCATTCAAACTTATTTCCTCCAAATACATGAACTTCCATCCCCTTACTTTCCAAAAACTTCACAAAATCAACCCTCTTAATATGTCCCGAATCCTTATACTTATCAGATAAAACGGTTGAAAGAATATTAGAAAGTTCATTATTCTTATCAACCGAATCTGAAACAAGTTGGGAATATGATTTAGAAAGATGCCATTCATTATTATTGAAATGCTTGTTATGGAACCCTACGAACTTATAGTCTTTTGCTGATGGAGACGCCCAATCACCCCACAACTCAGGATGATTCTCCATACACGGCTCCATCCTGAATATTATAGTTTTTTCGGGATCCGGAAAAATATTGTTCGGAGGGCGATTAACAACAACATAATAATCTGCAGGCTCTTCACTAACAATTTGAATATTATTCCAAGTGTAATTACCCTTGCTCATCTTGCTCCATAAATTACAAAGTTCCTTTGACCCAGTCCAGTTACAATATAACATAACTCTGAAAATATTGGATTCTTCTATAAGAAGAGGGTTTTCATTTACTTCGTCTTGGGCGTTTATGATTTCAACATTATTTAATTTTTCTCCATTAATGTTTTGTTGAAGTTGATTGCTTATGGTGATAAGTTCTTTTGTACTTTCTTTTTCAAGAGTAATTTTTGCAATTAGCAGACCAAGATGGTTCTGATTTTCTCTCATACACTGGGAGATTGCTTCTATAATGTTATTATCGGAAATATATTGATTTACAGTATGTGACATCTTTTAAATATATTACATTTCTTTATGTAATATATTCTAATCTACGGAAAAATTACATATTATTATTTATAATAATATTCTATATTATAAAAATGAACGAAGAAGAAAGAGAAATTTTAGAACAAATGGATTCCGAAGAAGAAAAAGAAGAATCTCCAACTCCTCTAACTAGAGCACAAATAGCAAGACAGATGATTGAATCTAATCGTCGTAGAGCACAATTGGCATACGAACAGGAAGAAGAAGATAAGGAAGATGAGGAAGATGAGGAAGATGAGGAAGATGAGGAAGATGAAGTTAATTACGAAATCCAGTTACCTTGTAATACTAATGATCTAGAGGCACTTAAAGATATTTCTATATCTTTAGGTTTAGATCCACAAGATTATGATGATGATGATGTATCACAATTATGTGAAGATATAGGATTTAGATTAATGAGAAGAGGGACTATTTCGGCAGATGATTTTAACGATTATTATATAATGGAAGGAGAAGAGGAAGAAGAGGAAGAAGAGGAAGAAGAGGAGGAAGAAGAGGAAGAAGAAGAAGAAGAAGAATATGAAAGTGTTGAAGATCCTGCTGCGAGTATAAGTATATTAAAGAAACTTGAAGAAGACGGGTTTGATTCTAATTTTGGACAAATGTTAAAAGATAGCCGTGCTTGGATTGCTGGTTCTTATGCATTGCAATCTGTTATAAACACTAATTGGGAAAACTCTGATATAGATATTTGGGCAATAGACAAACCGTATAAAGATCATTTTTCTCCTTTATGTACTCTCTTTTCTTATTTCAAAAATCAAGGGTATCAAGCTAAAAGAAATTATAAAGGACATTGGACAGCAAATAAATATAACTGGGATGATCGAAAGAAAATAATGAAATTAATGAAAAAGAATAAAGAAATATCTTCATACAACCGTTTAAAATCTTCTCTATCTGAAATGTGGACATTTTCGAAAGAAGGTTCTCGTAAAGTTCAGGTTTTATTACTCAAACCAAAAATAAGGTTGAATAATGTTTGGCTTCATGAAGAAATAGGTCCTTTTGATTACAAAAAAGCTTTAAAAAGGTATATCGGTCAGTTTGATTTATCTTGTTGTAGAATTTTCTTTACCGGTGAAAAAGTATACGGATTAAACTCAAATACAATAGAGCAAGCAAAAGAAAAGATAATTCACATTACTTTGGAATCGGCTAAATTACAATCTGTAAATGAATGGGTTAGAACTTTAGGACGAATTACAAAGTATTGTGAAAGAGGTTTTAACATAACTTGGCCTGATGAAATAAAAAAAAAATTGTTATACAACTATACTTTCCAATATTTTGAGATTGGTTTTTGGGTTGAAGAATATGTGCTGCTATGGAATGCGATAAGTAGAGAAAATCCTAACTGTGTTATTCCAAAATTTATTGTAAACCAGAATAAAACTTTGACACTTTGGTTTAACGAACAAGATAATCTAACTATGAATGAGATAGGTAGTATTGTTCCTACACCTAAATATATATTAGAAACTACAGAGCAAAATGAAACTAGTCTGAACGAAGAAGGACGAACTTGTACAGATATTATTCGACAGGGAGAGCCATCAATAAAAAAATATTTAGAAAAAAATAAATTTAATCTCATTCTTGTACTACCAACTGCAGAAGATTTCCAAGTTTTCTGTTATAAAATTGACGACTTCAAAGAATCCGTCAAAAATAAAAATAATAATATATTCTACAGATGCACCGGTCGTAAATTACCCCTTCCTGGTAATTCTACTTATGATAATACTGATCCATCAACTTATGATAGAGCACAGCAGTACGATTTACGTACAGCATATTTAAGATTATCTTTGAATTTCAATGTATATGTTCCAATTGACGATATCAAAAAAGCCTTTTTATCTAAAGAAAGAATATTCTATGTCATTCCAGAAATGGAGGATGGAGAGCATAAAATAGTAACTCATTCAGTAAACTATGAAATGGCTCACCGTTTAAGAGGAAGTTCTGCTGTAAGCGCAAATCATTGTCAAGCAAGGAGCGATATCCCAATATACAAAATGAAAGTATGTGAAGGAGGTGAATGTTTTCTATCGGAATTATTTAAAAAGAAAGCTGTAAAAATTGACACTCGACTATTTGACAATTTATTATAATTTAATATATTTCATAATATAAATGTCTTATGCAAAGCTTGGAACAAATTGTTTTGAACAAACTATAGCCTTTACAAGCAATACAAAGTTCTTATCCCCCGTAAATCCTGTCTATTTTCAATCAGTTGAAATCTCTCAATTTGAACAGACTGTCAAAGAAGAGAATAAAGAAGAGAATAAAGAAGAGAATAAAGAAGAGAAGTTTCAATCGTCAGGATGCAAATCTTGTGGATCTTAATTTTTAAAAGAATATTCTTTTAAAATTCATATTGTCTCATATATATATCGTTTCGGATCTTTTCAAGTATAATCCCCAACTTATTTCCCTTTGTATTATGTTCAATCAATGGTCTTAACCCTGTATTTATAAGTTTATTTTTTAGACTTATGTTCTGCTCAAACTTAAGTCTAAGAACCTTTTCCATAATATCATCCTTAATTTCATCCCAATTATCCCGTAGGATGCATCGATTACCAATATAATGTGAAAACATCGGAGTCTTCGAGTTTTTATGATTGTCAATATACTCAAGATCCGTTATGTTTTTATGAGCCTGATAAGCAGCCTCTGACGTTGGAAATAATCCTAAACCAGGGACATCGACTGGATGCATTGAAAAATTAGAGAATCCTGTATTATACGATCTGTAAAAATGCAACGGTTCAAAAAAATTATAGACCATATTTTTCTGAAATCTGGTTTGCGGAGACCCAATTTCTCTCCACTTCTCTCTCATCGTTTTTCGATTGCTGTGATATTTTGTTGTGCGGTGCAAAGATTCACTAGGGCTTATGTTAAACATATGGCATAAAATCGAAGCAACTACAACACCACTTCTACCATGTCCGCCTTTGCAGTGTATAAGTAGGTATTCCCCTTTGTGTAAATTAATTATAATATTAGATATTCTAATAATAAATTGTGCGAAAGATATCCAGTTTGTAGGAGTATGGTGATCCACTATTGGATAGTGTATATAATTATATTTTGTTGTATAAGGAGTGATTTTTTTCTCGGAATCTAAAGTAAGATTCACGAAATATCTAACACCATGATCCTCAAGTTCTTTAACTGAATCTTGAGTGGGAAAAGACCCAAAAAGAGCACGATTTTTGACAAAATAAGAACAAAGATCCATTTCTCTTATTTCCTATTTTTATAAATATATTTTCAATTTTATATAAAACGGTGTTAGGGTGTAAATAAAGTTTATATTTCTTTATTTAAAAATATATTCTAAATATAAAATGCTTAAATATTTAGAAATTGATAGTACATACAGAAATCGCAGAGATCATCCAAATCCTACCAGTTTTGATTTGATAACAGCACAAAGCGGTACTCAAATTGTATCTACATCTTCGTTAAGTCCTGTATCACTATCTACTCCAATAGTTACATACAAATCTAGTGATATTAACGCAATCGAATCTACATCAGTACAAGATAACAATGTTAATTCACCAGTATCTTTCATCACATGCTTTCCAGTTGCACAAAATGCAAATAAAACTTCAGATTACTACAGGGGAATTCAAGCAGCAATAGAAATTACTATTTCTGATGTTGTCACATCTCTCGGTAATGTAAGTATTCACAGCTGGGATTACCTTAACACAGTTGCAAATGAAGATTGTTTTAGAGTAGTATTTGCCCCTGCTGTAGATCAATCATTATTTGCTAATATAACTAAATTTGAACTACTTTGCTCAACTAATTTCGCACTTGGTAACGTATTTATTCCAAATGGAATAGCTTCATCTCAAACTTATAAAAATTTTTTAATATATAATGAAACTAAGAATCTATCAACTATAATATTAGCTTATGATGGCTCTAATAGTCTTGCTCACATAGCACCTCAAGCAGCTTGGGATATTACAGATATTATTTCTCTAAGAAGAGAACTACCTCAAGAATTTGGGCAGTTTCAAGCAGGATCTACAAAATCATCTGTTGCTCTTGCTAACACAGCAAACACAACTCCAGGATCTCTTATAGGTTCTTTTTTAAGAATCACTCAAGAAGGTACAAATTTCGGACAAATATCTCAGATAAATTCATACGAAGGTTCTCCAACTTTTATAGCTACTCTATCAGTAATATTACCTACCCCTCCCATTGCTGGCGATACATATGAAATATTAAGTTTCAACAAAGACGGATATGTACCTCTTAATTATACTGGAACTCATGTCACACAAGATGCATGTTACGAAATTCAATTAGTTAATTTAATTATACCCAATGTTGGAGTAAAAGAAGGAGGTGTTTTAGCGAGTTATCCATACCTTTATGTTGAATTCCAAAACTACACAACTTCATCAGGTGGAGCAACAAACGTCATATACTCAAACAACCCTAATTCGTGTAAAAAACTATTTAGAATTCCTGTATCAGACATTTCACCATCTTCTCTAAACTCATTCCTCACTCTAGACAAATGCTATATGGCACAAAATGTAAGAATTACTCCTTATAACAGTTTCAAATTCGCAATATATTTACCTGACGGAAAACCTCTCGAAATGTCAATTGAAGATAACTTACCTCCTCAAACACCAGATCCGTCTCTTCAAGTATCTGCACTATTTTCCTTAAGAAGAATTAACTAAAATTATAATTTATTTAGTTTATATAAATGTCTGATTTATATAAATTACGTTTATGTGTAGAAAAATATATTTCAATAGTTGACTCACAACCAGTAAAAGAAACTTTTTATCTTCCCGGACTTAAATTCAAAAAATATAATGGACCTGAAATTCAAGGAACTTACAATGACGGAAACTTTGCCCCTTTATCAGGTCTTGAATATGAAAATATTCAAGAAAATATTAGAACAAATATTCAAGGAACTTACACAGGGGGTAACTTTATCCCTTTATCTGGTTTTGAATATAATCAAAAAATTATAGAAGAAGAATTTGGTGGAACAACATCAAGAGGCACTTCAGGCTATGGTTTCAGCCCAAATCCTGGAGCTGATTACGGTTTTAGCCCAAAACTTCAATCAGATTACGGTTTCAGCCCAAATCCTGGAACTGATTACGGTTTCAGCCCAAATCCTGGAATAACAAGCACAGATTCTCAACAACATTCAGATTCAAAAAAAAGTAATCAGCAAGTAGAAATAAACTTTAGTAATTACGGTGATCTTTTAATTGAAGGTTTATATGAGGATCAACAAGGAAATTTACAATCTATGCATCTATATTTATTAAATAAATACGGAAACGATTTATGTATAGAAATTTTGTCAGGACCAATGATTGAAGGCGGTCTATTCAAAAATGTTTTGGAAACAGAATACAGACAAGGCGCTGGTACGATATACGGATCAAGACAAATGCTTGATGATATAGCTCAAAAAATTATAGACGGGTATTCTGTTACAAACTATACCTTTAGTGGTGGAGGAACAGGAACTGTTGAAATGGAAAAAATAGGAGAACCTGATTTTGTTAAAAACTACGAATACGGAGTTTATAATTATCACAGCAGTAATAATAAGCATAATAATTATAGTTTATTTTTTCCAGCACATATTAACAATGTTAATTCTAGTCATATTTATTATAACGATAGCGATAGCAATAGCAATAGCGATAGCAATAGCCTTAACAGTAGACAGTTTACTCCAATAGGATCATCGATACCAACAATTTCTACTACCGCTCCCGTCGTACAACAAAAAGCAGATATCTCTGAACCATCATATGATATCAACACAAGTTCGTTAACTAATGAAGGACAAAGTATATACGAAAAAAGATTTAAAGATGTTTTTAAGTATTTAGAAGAAGAAACTAAAGAAAATTACTCCTTCGTTGGTGTCACTCACCCCATTGGATACAACGCTCAAAGAAACTACAGAGCAACAAAACCTAAAACAATAATGGAAGAAAGATTGAAAAATTTCGTAGATCAAGGGATATTACAACTTACTAACCCAAAACTTGGGCTAGTAGAATCTATAATAAAAAGACAATTTGTAGTAAAAAAGGTAACAATCTCATTCTTTGGCTCAGAAGAAAATGTTGAAAAAACACCCCTTATTCAACTTCAAGGAGTCAGAGACAAAGATGGAAATGTGATAGATATAGACCCTATTGAATATGAAATAAGAAACCTCACTCCTATCAATGCAGTAAAAAAGGTACTCAGAGAAAGAATATTTCCTCTTGTTAACCTAGATTTCGAATTTCTAGACGAAAGAATACAAGAAAATTTCAATCTTTTAGATACAGGTGTCGTTAGAATAGGTTTCGATAAAAAAGGAGGTTGTTGGTCAATGTTAGGATTAGATACATTTTTCTCTCAAGAAAAAACAACAATTAACTTCAGCTGGCTTGATGCAGCAACTATTATGCACGAATTCTGTCATATGCTTGGTCTAGGACACGAACATCAGAATCCTCTCGGAAAACCCATCAATTGGGATAAACCTGAGGTATACAAGTGGGCAAAACTTGTTCATGGATGGGACGAAGAAACCACATACATTAATATCATCAAAAAATACGATATTAATGCTGTGAAAGGTATCAAATACGATCCGAACTCTATTATGCTATACTTCTTCCCACCACAACTTACACTCGACAAAAAAGGATCCAGACAAAACTTACAACTAGCTGTAGAAGATATAAAGTTTATTATGTCTCTTTTTCCAGGAAAAGACCTTGATTACAAAAAATTCTATAAACAAATATATGGAAAAAATATTGAAGAAGACTCCAACTGGTTTTCTAATCTACTTAAATTAATAGCTTTACTCACTCTTATTTATATTATCTTTAGAATATACAAAAAATACAAAAAACCTACACTTTAACCGTTCTGCCTTAATAATAATTTTGATTTTATTATTTAAATAAATAAATAAAATCAAAAAATGACCTCTCATATAGTATTCTCGAATAAAGGAAAGAAGTGGTCTGATGAACAAGACCAACTCTTAAAACAACAATATCAAATTGACCAAATGAATATCATAGACATCGCAAAACAAAACCTTCGAACAGTAGGTAGCATAATATGCCGTCTCAAAAATCTAGAAGTTCTTTCCCCCTATTTACAAACAGAAGATTATAACTCGGTTAGAGGATATTCAGAATATCTTAAGGATACTGAATTCATGGAAGCTGAAAAGGAATCAAGAAAGAAAAAAGATAAATACTCTCCTTCACTCTTACACCCAAATAGAGACGTTGAAATTACAGAAATAAAAAGAGATATAACAGAAATCAAAAAAGGGATGAATGAAATACTATCTTTCTTACATTCTATTTACGAAGAAGAATAATTATATTAAAATTATTAATTTTTAAATTTATAATACAACATATTATAAATGAGAAACCAAAACAATGAAGCAACTGGAGTAACCAAAAACTTTGAACCTAAACACATAGTCCTATTCTTCTCTTTAGTAGTTATAATTATAACAATCATGGCATGTTATAAACTTTTCTAAAATTAAAGTATACATAAGTACCATAATTTTTTATATCGTGACTATAACAAGGTTGTAACACACTTACATAATTTATTACAATCCAACTAACTTTCCTCTTGTAATAAATCATAACTTAATAAGGTAGAAGTTTTTAGTAAACAATGGATCTTACAACTAAAAAATGCTACAGTTGTAGAAAATCGTACGATATATCTCACTTTGAGAGATTCGATAAATCATTCAAACTATGCAACAAATGCTTCAAACCTTGTCAAAATGAACATTGTAAAATAAGATCAAGAGACTCATCTAACTTCTGTGTTAAACACGGAGGAGGAAAACGTTGTTCAATAGAAAATTGCGGAAAAGGGGCTCGCGGTAGTAGTAATTTTTGTATGAAACATAAGAAAAAACAAGACAACGAAAAAGAATGTAATGAACTTATAGAATATTTAATAATAAATTCTGTTGAACCTAATAAACGACTTCCTAATATAACACTTTTGATGTTTATGTTTATTACCGGAGAACTTGTAAAAGAAGGAAAAATAAAACTTGAAGATATAAATATTACAAATCTAGAAATAAAATCAAGAGATCCAAATATCGTATCAGAATTCGAAAACCTTTATTAGTAAAACATACTCTATTCAATTTACTCCTACATTACTTATTAAACAGCATTTTTTGTAAGTAAAAAATTTGTAAAAGTGAAAAATAATAGCAATTAATATTATAAATATAATAATTTTTATATTACATTTTATACGCTTAAATATAATTGAATCAAGTCCATGCCAAGATTCTCCCTTTAGATTCGTAATATAAGATTCGTCACGTGTTTTACATCCATTTTTTGAACATGAATCACATATTGACAAAGATTTTGGTAAAAGTGAAATTGAACCTTCATAATTCAATACTGCATTACTAAACATAACCGGACCTGTTGTACTTACAACATTATAATGTTTACCAAATCTATACCAAGGTACATATTTAGATTTTTTTTCTGATTCGTTTATTACATACTTCCAAAAAGGTACATTTTTTTTAGTGGATATCATAAACGCGTTAGTAAAACGCTCATTAACAGTATTACCTCTCATAACTAGCACATCTGCATTAAGAATAGAATCTGGAATACGTTTTATTGGAACAATATCTAGATCAGAATATATACCTCCATATTTTTGTAAAATAAAATATCTAATAATATCGGCTCTTTGAATATTATACTTATAATTTAGATACATATCTAAATATTTAGGGTGCTCTTCTTTAATAAAATTTAAATTATCTTCATCTGTCCACAACTTATATGTATAATCTGGGTATAATTCCTTCCATTTTTCGGCAGATATCTTCCATACTTCAGGAATATCTTTGGTTTTCCAAGTTTGGTGAATATATTTACTATCTTCATCCATTATATTTATCAAATACAATATTATTATATACTAACACTTTAAAAATTTTATTAATTACACATTAATTAAATCAAATATTCATGTTAACATAAAAGAACCATATCTAGACCCTATATATACAATCTCACGCTCTTCTATATTCTCTATAGCATCTAACAATTCTTGCTTCCAATTATTTCTATCATAATAAACATCTTCCTGCTCTATTCTTATTACATAATAATCATTCTCACGCGCCCATTGCATCTTCTGTATATCTATTTTTTTCGTCTCTTCTGGAGACTTCCAATTACTTATCTGAATAAAATGCTGAGGTCCATCTAATTCAACTATAGTTTTATTATCGACAAGAAAATCATATCTTCTCTTTCCACTCCAATTAAATCTTTTTTCTCTTTCAACTAAACCAAATCTTGATTCTAAAAATTCCCACATTTTTCCTTCTGTTTTATTACAACAATAAGGACAACCTGTAGGATTATTTTTTTTTGTTCTACTATTAATAATAGCATCCCATTCATGACAAGGATTTCCTGTTTTACATTTCCAATTAACTTTTGTATTACTTCCAATAGTATATTTCTTCATATCTTCAATATTACCTTTCCATTCAACTCTTAATTCAGGGAAATTATTATATAGATTAGGACAATTTTCACATGAACAAGTTTCTAGTCCACAACAATAAGGACAACCTGTATGATTATTTTTATTTGTTCTACTACTAATAATAGCATTCCATTCATGACAAGGATTTCCTGTTTTACATTTCCAATTAACTTTTTTATCAGTTCCAATAGCACATTTCTTCATATCTTCAATATTACCTTTCCATTCAACTCTTAATTCAG
>Ga0129324_10000903_pt1 | contig 20318 bp, 18 predicted proteins | sample CPBDNA_7_FD_96879 | JGI IMG/M metagenome (GOLD analysis project Ga0129324, IMG submission 96879) | Freshwater to marine salinity gradient microbial communities from Chesapeake Bay, USA - CPBay_Spr_15_0.2_DNA | ecosystem: Environmental > Aquatic > Marine > Coastal | place: USA: Chesapeake Bay... | reverse complement strand
TATCCGGTGTAACCAGTGTATCCGGTATGACCTTGTATGCCTTGTGCTCCTGTATAACCTGTGTATCCAGTGTAACCAGTAGCACCATGTAATCCAGTGTAACCCGTATAACCAGTGTAACCAGTGTAACCTGTGTAACCTGTGTAACCTGTGTAACCTGTGTAACCTGTGTAACCCGTGTAACCCGTGTATCCCGTATAACCTGTGTAACCCGTGTAACCTGTGTAACCAGTGTAACCTGTCACTCCTTGAATACCTTGTGAACCTGTGTAACCCGTGTAACCTGTGTAACCAGTGTAACCTGTCACTCCTTGAATACCTTGTGAACCTGTGTAACCAGTATAACCTGTGTATCCGGTATAACCTGTGTATCCAGTATAACCTGTGTATCCAGTATAACCTGTGTATCCTGTCACTCCTTGAATACCTTGTGAACCAGTATAACCAGTATAACCAGTATAACCAGTATAACCTGTATAACCAGTATAACCAGTATAACCTGTGTAACCAGTATAACCTGTCACTCCTTGAATACCTTGTAAACCTGTATAACCTGTGTAGCCTGTAAATCCCGTGTAACCTGTAAATCCTGTATAACCTGTAAATCCCGTGTATCCTGTATAACCAGTATAACCAGTGTAACCAGTATAACCAGTGTAACCAGTATAACCGGTGTAACCAGTGTAACCGGTGTAACCTGTCACTCCTTGAATACCTTGAATACCTTGAATACCTTGAATACCTTGGGAACCTTGGGAACCTGTGTGACCCGTGTATCCAGTGTAACCTGTAACACCTTGAATACCCTGTGAACCTGTATATCCAGTGTATCCGGTGTATCCTGTGTATCCGGTGTATCCTGTGTATCCTGTGTATCCAGTAACACCTTGACTACCTTGAATACCCTGAATACCTTGTGCGCCAGTGTATCCAGTATAACCAGTAACACCTTGACTTCCTTGGATGCCTTGTGCTCCAGTGTATCCTGTATAACCTGTAACACCTTGACTACCCTGGACACCCTGACTACCTTGTGCTCCGGTGTATCCAGTATAACCTGTATGGCCTTGGCTTCCTTGTATTCCTTGTATTCCTTGGATACCTTGTGCACCAGTGTAACCAGTATAACCTGTAACACCTTGAATACCTTGAATACCTTGAATACCTTGAATACCTTGAGCTCCAGTATAACCGGTGTATCCTGTTACACCTGGACTACCCTGTGCTCCTGTATATCCAGTGTATCCAGTATAACCAGTTGTGCCTTGAATACCCTGTGACCCCGTATTACCGGTATAACCAGTAATACCTATTCTAGTTGTTGAAAAACTAGTTATTACGTGCGATAATGTAGATTTTCGCATATACAACTCAAATGTTATTGAACCATTTGGATATACAGATGTCGCAAATAATTTAACTTGTATACGGCTTGATAATGAATTCAAATGATGTGATGGTATATAGACCAAATGGTCATAATTATCTGAAACTTTATCTATATATGTTTTTGTTGAATCTGATGTATTATCTAAAATTGTATTTATAAATGTTCCATTCTCATCTACTTCATTTATCTGTGTTTGAATATACAATACTTCTCCAGAAATATTATTGGGCAACGTTCTTTTTGAAAATAAATAAAATGACCAAAATCCAGCTGGTATAATTATGTTAGTTAATGAATTTAATGGTGTTGTATAACTTACAAAATTTACATTACTTTCTGAACTTGATAATGTAGTTGTAATTGAAGTTTGTGTTCCTATATTTGGGTCTAATAATAAATTCAATGAAATATCTTGATCATCTGGATATGTATAATTATCACCATCAAAATAAAATATCAACCCAGATGATATGCCATTATCTCCTTTATCTCCTTTAGGTCCAGTGTAGCCAGTGTAGCCAGTGTAACCTGTTACCCCTGTATAACCTGTGACACCAGTGTAACCAGTGTAACCAGTGTAACCAGTATAACCTGTATAACCAGTGTAACCGGTGTAACCTGTGACACCTGTGTATCCTGTGACACCAGTGTAACCTGTGTAACCTGTTTTTCCTTGGATACCTTGTGTCCCAGTATAACCTGTATAACCTGTATAACCAGTTGTTCCTTGGATACCTTGTGACCCCGTATAACCCGTATAACCCGTATAACCTGTGTAACCAGTTGTCCCTTGGATACCTTGTGAACCAGTATAACCAGTATAACCAGTATAACCAGTATAACCAGTGTAACCAGTGTAACCAGTGTAACCAGTGTAACCAGTGTAACCAGTGTAACCAGTTGTTCCTTGTATACCCCGTAAACCAGTGTATCCAGTAAAACCTGTATAACCCGTAGCTCCTTGTATACCCTGAGACCCGGTGTAACCTGTGTAACCTGTGTAACCTGTGTAACCTGTGTAACCGGTTTCTCCAGTTTGACCTGTTGGTCCAATTTGAGTATACATTACTTGATTTGTTGTAAGTATAACAGATGGTATTGCAGGTGTTGTTAATGTCGCATCTATTGCTTTCAATGTTGTAGTCGAACCAGATGTAATTATTTCAAAATAATCATTATCATTAAATTCTTCAATATAATTCCACGACTGAACATAATAATTTGAATCATTTGCAATGTTATATTTTCTAGATGATAATGCTATATCAGAACCATTCTTTCTAAACCATATATCAATATTATCATTAAAACTTCCTGTATTTATTGTTTGAAATGAAAATTGAAAGTTATATAACCCTGCTTTTTCTACAATAATTCTAGAATTAATACTACCATCAATACTTATACCATTAGTTTTATTAGTAGTATTGAATTGAATATTATAAGGAGATGATGAAGTTATAATAGATTGGTCAGAATTATTACTGAACACACCATAATAACCTAATGTTCCGCCTACACCAGCAGGACCCCTTGGGCCAGTATACCCTGTATGACCAATTGAACCAGTATAACCAGTGTATCCTGTTACTCCTTGAATACCTTGTGACCCAGTATAACCAGTATAACCAGTATAACCTGTATAACCAGTGTATCCAGTGTAACCCGTGTAACCCGTGTAACCCGTGTATCCTGTATAACCAGTATAACCTGTATAACCTGTATAACCTGTATAACCTGTATAACCTGTATAACCTGTATAACCTGTATAACCTGTCACGCCAGTATAACCTGTATAACCTGTATAACCTGTCACGCCAGTATAACCTGTGTAACCTGTGTAACCAGTATAACCAGTATAACCTGTATAACCTGTGTAACCTGTGTAACCTGTGTAACCTGTGTAACCAGTATAACCAGTATAACCTGTATAACCAGTATAACCAGTATAACCTGTATAACCAGTATAACCTGTGTAACCTGTGTAACCCGTATAACCAGTGTAACCAGTATAACCTGTATAACCCGTATAACCAGTATAACCTGTGTAACCTGTCACGCCAGTATAACCTGTATAACCAGTATAACCTGTATAACCTGTAACACCTTGAATACCCTGAATACCTTGTGTTCCCGTATAACCTGTGTAACCTGTTGCACCATCTGCTCCAGTATAACCCGTAACTCCGGTGTCACCTTTAATTCCTTGTTGTCCAGTATATCCAGTATATCCAGTATATCCGGTATGTCCAATTGGTCCTATTGGTCCTATTGGTCCACCAGATGGTCCAGTTGGTCCTGTTCCGCCCCCTGCAACACCTGCTGGACCCGTAGGTCCTAAACTACCAATGGAATTATCAGCTGGAACTGTTTTTGAATTCCATTTAACCATTATATACTTAATTAGTATATAAAAAAAACAATTTTACTAATATATAATTATATGTTAGTAACCTTTGCTACTTGTTGGTATGCTTTAAACTCCAAGTTTCCAGTAGATACGTATTTACGATGGATAAGATTTATACTAGAATCTGTAAATGATTATTTTTATCTAGTTATATTTACTGATACCGAAGGTGAACATTTACTGCGGGATTATTTTGCTCCATATTATTTTGAAAATCCAAATATTAAATTTGTTATAAAACCTTTTGAAAAATTCTATAATTATAAATACAAAAATAAATGGATTAAAAATCATACATTAAATTCTTCTCTTAATAATAAATCTGAATGGAAATTGAATATGCTATGGGCTGAAAAAACACATTTTGTTAATGATGTATGCAAAAATAATTATTTTCAACCAACTGATTATTATGGCTGGTGTGATATTGGTTATTTTCGCGAAGGTGCTTGTTCAAATTTTGCAAATCCATTAAAATTAAAATTATTGAATAAAAACAAAATATATTATGCTCGTATCAATAGTGATGAAAATATGAATCATCTTCAAGAAATTGTTCTAAGAAAAAACGAGCATGGATTACCAGTTCAACCTATACCTGAAAACCAAAATTCAGTTGCTGGTGGTTTTTTTATTGCGCATAAATCAAAAATTGATGGATGGAATACTCTTTTTGATAATAAATTAAAATTATATTTTCAACATAACTATTTGGTTAAAGATGACCAAATTATTATTATTGATTGTATTTTATCAGAACCTAAACGTTTTGAATTAATTACCGAAACTGAACCAGAAAATAGTAATAAAAATCACTGGTTTCAATTTCGTCGATTCTTGAGTTGAATGTAAACCTAAATAAATTGTAATTGTAAATCTAATAGTTTTTATTTAAAAATAAATCATAATATATTATTTATAGTATGATTCGTGCAACAAGTGTTAGTGCAACAAGTGTTAGTATCTTAATGCCAGTTTATAATGGCGTTGAATATATTCAAGAATCCGTTTCTTCGGTTATTAATCAAACTGAAAAGAACTGGGAATTGATTATTGCAATTAATGGTCATCCACCTAATTCTAATGTATATAAAAAAGTATGGGACTATGTTTTTTCTTTGAATGATGAGAGAATACGTGTCTTTGATTATCATCAATGTAAAGGGAAATCTGAAACATTAAATGTTATGATTTCTCAGTGTTCTTATGATTATATTGCTCTTTTAGATGTTGATGATATTTGGTTTAATAATAAACTCGAAATTCAAATGCCTTATATTTTACAAAAATATGATGTTATTGGAACAAAATGTGTTTATTTTGGAAATCTTAATATTATTCCAGCAATTCCTAACGGCGATATACGCAATCATAATTTCTTGTCTGTTAATCCTATTATCAATAGTAGCGTTATTATAAAAAAAAACTTGGCTTATTGGGATACTACTATGGATTGTTTAGAAGATTATGATTTATGGTTACGTTTATGGAAAGAAGAATTCCGTTTTTTTAATTGTAGTGATATTTTAGTAAAACATCGTATTCATCAAACATCAGCATTTAATTCAAAAGACCATAGTAAAGAACTTGCGGCTTTGAAGAATAAATATAAATAAATATAAATAAATATAAAAAATTTAATTGTTTTTTCTAGCCATTCGCATTAAATTCACTTTATCCAAATCTACCATCATATTCATATAATTTGTTCGCCTTTCTTCAATATCACTATAATCTTCACGCTGAACAACAGATAATGGCGTAATTAAAAACCAACTATCTTTCATTTGTAAGGAAAACCAGTATTTATCAATAGCATATTTCACATGATTATTCGGTTCTCGCATTAATTTCACAAATCCTTCTTTCATATTTTCGATAAGTGTATCAAAATAATGACCATTTACCATATAGCAAGTCGTTGTTTGACATCGTGTTATTTCAACACATGAATCGTCAATTCTTTTATAGGGCGGCACATTATTTCCAGCAAATAATACGACATCCCATTTATGTCCATTTTTTAAAAAGGTGTTTAATTGAGTTTTAAATAATGGCACATTCAAAAATGTTGTATCGTCTTCACAAATCAATAAATGCGAATACTTTCGTTCCTTTGCTAGCTCAAGGCATTTGATATGGCTCATTGTACATCCAGCACGTCCGTTTTTTAATTGCACAGCATTAAATCTCTCATAGGTTGTTAATCCAAGTTGTTTAAATTGTCCTTCAATATGTTCCTTGCGATCTTTACGCTTCTCGAGATTTATATATAAAATATGTTTAATGTCATCGATTGTTTCGATTGTTTCGATTGTTTCGATTGTTTCGATTGTTTCGTTTGTTTCGTTTGACATTGTTATATTATTTTATATATAAATTTTATTTTTATATATAAATTTTTTAATTTTATATATATGTATCGTTATTATTTTTATAATTCTTAAAAATCAGCCGTAAAATCAAACGCATCTTCTGGCAATGTTTTTGTTGCCAGAGCATATTCACCCACACGTTTTTCAAAAAAGTTTGTTTTTCCTTCTATCGATATCATTTCCATAAAATCAAACGGATTTGCCGTATTATAAATGGCTTCATACCCTAATTGAAGCATGAGACGATCCGCAACAAATTCAATATACTTGGACATTTGTTGCGAATTCATACCAATTAAACGACAAGGCAATGCTTCACAAATAAATTCTTGTTCTATTTTCACAGCATCCATAATAATATCACGCACTACTTCTTTCGATAAGGGATTCACTAATTTACGATACAATAAAATTGCAAACTCGGTATGTAATGCTTCATCGCGAGAGATTAATTCATTACTGAACGTCAATCCTGGCATCAACCCACGCTTCTTTAACCAAAAAACTGCACAAAATGCTCCTGAGAAAAATATACCTTCAACGCAAGCAAATGCCAATAAACGACACGCAAATGAATCTTCTTTAGAATGAATCCATTTCTTCGTCCAATCCGCTTTTTTACGAATACACGGATAATTATCCAATGCTTTAAACAAATGGTTTTTTTCATTCTTGTCTTTAATGTAAGTGTCAATTAACAGCGAATACATTTCTGAATGTATATTCTCCATGGCTATTTGAAACCCATAAAATGCTCGGGCTTCAGATAATTGCACATCACTCATAAAACGCACTGCCAAATTCTCCAAGACAATTCCATCAGATGCCGCAAAAAATGCAATAATAGCTTTGATAAAATTTTGTTCATCATTCGTTAACGTCTCCCAACTCGCCAAATCTTTTGATAAATCCACCTCTTCTGCCCGCCAAAAACATTCTACTTGCTTTTTATACATCATCCAGATTGATTCATCTTGTATAGGAAACATAACAAACCTATCTTCTGTCTCAGTAAGCAGAGGCTCTGTTGTATTTTGAATACTAGCATTTTCGGTAAGTTTATTATTTTCCATTCCTAAATAATAATATAGGATTATATTTAATATTTTTTTGTATTATATTATAATAATAATAATAATAATACAATGAGTAATCATGAAAATTTACTAACCATTAAAAGCATTGCTGGGCATGATAAAAAAATTATAGATTTAGAGCATTTAGTAAAAATTAAAAAAGCACAAATGACGAAAAATTATGAAATATTATTGAAAAATGTTAAATCCAACCCTTATTTACAGGCAGGGATTGATGAATATACAAACTATTTCAAAGAAACAAGCGAAAGAAAAGATAGGCAAATAAATGCTTTGAAAACATTATTGAACAGCTTAGATAAAGATAATGTTTCCGATAGAAATGAGATTAAGAGAGAGATTAAATTAATTGAAAAAGAACTTTAGGTTTTATACTATTTTCTCGTTATAAATTATAAGATTTAATCCATGTCTTTAATGAAGAGTTTAAAGAAGTTTTTTAAGGGAAAATCGTGTGGATGTTCAGCTACATCTGCGAAGCGCAATCATACGCGTAAGCGCAAACGTAATGTTAAAAGAAGATATCGTGGTGGGTTTAAGTATGCGGACGAGCAACCGAGTAAAAAAAATAGTAATGTTGTTTTTTCTAGCAATAGCACTCGGCGTCGAAGCAAAAAGAAAACACGCACCAGCTCTAATTAATATTGAATAAATAATATGTTTAATTCTTATTCAATATACTCAATATTTTTCTATTATAATTATATATAATAATGGCGAAAAACTATTCTAAGAAGAACAAGAACAATAAAATGGATATGAATTATTTATTGCGAAACCGAAATGTTTTATATGTTGTTTTATTATTTGCAATTGCTAATTTATTTAGTTATTTAATGATGAAACAATTAGATGCTGTTGCCTTCTTTATTATTATTGGGTTTCTTACATCTTACTTTAGTAAAAATATGATTGTTATTATGTTTACTTCAATTATTAGTACCTTTTTATTGGTTCAAGTGAATATGCTAGGAAATGTCCAAGAAGGTATGGAAGTAAAGGAAGGAAGTGAACCGATTAAAACACCGGGTCAACATGCTGAAAGCAAAGCTAATGCAAATGGCAATGCAAATGGCAATGGCACCGCAAATGGCACTGCGCCCAGCGACCCTATTAGCGGCGAACAATTATTAGATGAAAAGGAGCGTGCCAAAATAACTGAAATCAAAGCGCCTTTACAAAATAAACCTACCGAAGGAAATAAAAATAACAAAGAGAAATTTTCTCAAAAAATATCTCCTGCGCGTTACAATTCAAGCGAAGATGATGGTGTATCCATCGCTAATAAAAAACCCAATATTGATTATGCCTCTACTTTAGAAACCGCTTATGATAATTTAGATAAATTATTGACTTCTGATGCTATGAAAAATATGTCCGAAGATACCAATCGTTTAGCTGAAAAACAACAATTATTGATGGGTAATATTTCGAAAATGGACCCCATTATGAAAAAGGCCGCAAGTATATTAGAGGGTATGGACATGGGAAAAATTGAAGGCATCCTAGGGAAACTTGGTAGTTTTGGAATTGGCGGCGGAGGCGGGAAATCAGATAAAGGAAAAGCTTCAGTTGATATGAGTGAATAAATATTTTATTATATTAAAAATATATAAATGCCAAAACGTTGTCCTCCTGGTGTTCTTTGTATTGAAAATGTAACTATTGTATTTATTTGCATTATATTTGCCGTTATATGTTTATGGCTTTACTATATAAATAAAGGTGTTACACAAGGCAGTGGCGCTGGTATAAATAATATTATGGTGATGCCTAGCAGAAATGGTGGAGATGCAAATAGCGGAACCGGGCACGGAAATGATGTTTTTTTTGATATTTATAAAGCACCCTTACGCGACGATCGTCATTTTACAGGCGGAGGCGGCGATATTCGAGGTGATATGCCTATCAATGTTTCAACGCAAGGCACCGATGATTCAAAATATCGCCAAGTGGGTATTTTAACTCGGCTCAATGGAAATGATGAAACAATTCTTCCTTTAATGGGCCGGCCTTTGTTTACGAGGAGAGATAAATGGAATTTTTATACATTAAATGATAAAAATAATATGATTAAATTGCCGGTAACAGTAAAAGGACGTAGCGGCACTGACGAACACGGATGTGATAATGTCTATAATGGCGATTCGGTCTTTGTGGAAGGCTACAATGGCGCATTTAAAGTCACTGCTTATGATAATCAAGTGATGCGATATTTACCTAGTCTGTAATACCATAATTTATATATCATAAGAATAACTATACGTCTTTATTCTTATGTTTCATATATTATTGTTATACCTTATACTTAAGGTATTTTAGACAAATTATTTGCTAATTATATATTAGAAGTATTCATCGCAAATGTCTAAAAAACCAGCGATAATAAAAATGAGGAAAGCTCAAGATATTGATGTTCCGATTGATGTTATCGGCATTAAAAATAAAAAAGGAGAATCAGTTTTTAAACAACCGACTGATGATGAAAGAGAACGAGCAATATTAAAAAAAGAAAATGATGAACAAAAAACGAAAGAAACAGCTAGAGAAAATAAACGTAGTGATTTTAAAAAAGGAAGAGATGAGGTAAGAGAAAAAAAGACAGAGGCGGAAAAAGCAGAGGCGGAAAAAGCAGCAAAGGCGGAAAAAGCAGCAGAGGCTGAAAAAGTAGAGGCAGCAAAGGCAGCAGAAGAGGCAAACGCAGCAAAGAAAGAGGAAACACGAGCAATTGAAGAAAAGGCGTTAAACGAAATAGGGGAAAGTAAAGATATTGTGGTTGCTTCGTATAACATGAGTTTTGCAAGTGATAGAGGTATTTATAAAGGAATTGAATGTAGAGATATAAGTTGTGATAATCTCTTTCCAGGAGAAGTTAATTTTTTGAAAAATGCAACTAAACCTCGTGAATTTTTCGATAATGCCCGACAAAAGTTATTTGATTTCATACTTGCGGCAAAACCAACTATTGTTGGATTACAAGAAATGATTTTTTTACCTGAAAAAGAAGAACAATCAGATATGAAAAATATTAAAATAATGAATTTTGAACAAAACCCTCAACCGATTACAACTGCTGGTTATAATGAAATCAAAGACTGGTTGAAAGGCGGTACTGGAGACAAAGATGATGCCAAAGGCAAAGATGATACTGAAAGCAAAATAAAATCCAAGTATGAAATTGTTAAAGCGACGACAGTTAAACCACCCAAGAAAGGAGGAGAAGCAGATTACACATCAAATGTCACTATTTTTGATAAAACTAAACTTGGAGAATTAGTTATGCCAAAAGGTTGGAATGAGTTAGCAAAAGATGGACCGGATAATGCTCTTTCTAATCCGACGTTACCTTATGTGCGCGATATGGGTAAAGGAGGCCGACCTTTTTCTATGATAGTTACATCCGGTGGATACATTATTGTTAACGTGCATGCCCCTAAGGTTGACAATGATAATGTAAAAAATGCGGAAAAAGTACGTGATGAATTACAAAATCTATTTTCTAAGGCTTTAACCCACTATTTAGAATGGAGTCTTACTGCGGAGGATAAAAATAACTCCCCATTCAAAGTGAATACTAGTAAAATCTTTTTTGTGGGGGATTTTAATGACCAATGGCACACTATAAATGCCAATAAACCGCTGAAATTTGGCAAGGGTACGGGTGCAAATGAAATATCATTAACTACTGGCTTAGATGAAAAGGACGGCATCAAAAGTTGTTGTTATAACTGGGATTCATGCTGTAAAGTTAGCGATACAGATAATAATGAGGGAACAAACCCTGTTAAATATGATCCTGAGAAAAAAATAAGTTGTCAAGACAAACTTCCCAAAGGAAAGGATAAAAAATCAATGGAGGAAAGAGGAAATGTGGATAATTATATTTTTACGGGGGATTATTGTCTGGGTCAACATGTGAAAACGAAATTACAAATGTATAAAGGGTCGCCTTCATATTATGATGAAAAAACGGGCGCTAGTAAAGCCAGTGACCATGAACTTGTCTGGGCATCATTTACGACCGATGATAAAAATATTGAGGGAGGAGCAGATAATGATAAATATAATCCAATAACAATAAATTGGGTTAGACATTCTGAATCTATTGCGAATTTAATTGATATTGAAATTACAAAAACACCTGATATGTATATAAAAGATAGCGATGATTATAATGGGTACAGGACATATAGAAATGATTTTATAGCAGATGAAGGGAAGAATTATGAACCATTTACAGAAGAAATCAAAGCAAAAATAACACAATTAAAAGAGAATGAAAATTTTAAAGAAATTTGCAAAAAAGATAAAAAGGATAAAATGTGCTCTGATTCTGAACGAATGGTTAAATTTATAGATGATAAAGGCGAAATGATTAAATTTAATGATCTAGAAAAGCAAGGTGTTAAACCTTTACCCAAAACGCCAGGCACGTGGATGTTTACGCCAACTTTATCTTATGCTGGTGTCATTCAATCATTAGTATTTGGAAAAACATATTTGAATTTAATTACTGACGAAAGTAATAGTGAAAACAAGTCAACAAAACAACAATATGATAGAATTTGTTGTTCGGGTTCTGTTCGCACAATTATGACGATGTTGATATCATTGATTGCGGCGAATAGAGATGATTTAATTATAGCACCGGCACCAGCAGCACCAGCAGCACCAGTAGCACCAGCACAGACAGAAGTATTTATTTATCCTTATATTACGGAAGCCTTAAATGGCGGCAAATTTATTGATGCGGATTTATCGAATGAAGCAATTCACCCAAAACTTATTGGCGAAATTGTTAAAACAATTGTGACTTGGCTAGTAGAAAAATTGTTATTGGTGGTTGATGATCAAACATTAAAAACAAAGTATTTGGAAGGTATTACTATAGCACAGGCACCAGCAGAGCAGGTACAAGCACAAGCAGAGCAGGCACAAGCACAAGCACAAGCACCAGATAATAAAGTCTCGTTCACGATTACAAAAACAGGAGCAGCAAAAACAATAACAATAAATTTCAATGAATATGCAAAATTATCAGAGAGACCACTATCTGATACAAAGAAATTTATTGACTTTTTGAAAGTGGGAGAGAAGAGTGTGATAGAGGGAGGGGCGGTGGAACAAGAATCACCACCAAAAGTTCCAGCATTAATTAAAAAATTTGAAGGAATGAATAAACCTACTCTCCCTAATAATTTAAAAAAAGGACCACCTTCTGCTGTTAATACTGCTGCTGTGCCTGCTGTGCCTGTGCCTGCTGCGCCTGTTGCTGCGCCTGCTGCTGTGCCTGCTGCGCCTGTGCCTGCTGCGCCTGTTGCTGCGCCTGTGCCTGTGACTGCTGCGCCTGTTGCTGCGCCTGCTGCTACTACTACTACTACTACTACTACTGAGCCTATTGCTCAGCCTGCTACTGCTGTTACTACCGAGCCAAAACCTTTAAAGATATTAGCTTTTTCGCATGGAATTAATATTAATTCACGCCGATTTGCAAATGAACCTTCCGTCAACGAAAATACGCCATTTCCTAATAATTGTAGTTTATGGGAAGAAACGTTTAAATTCAATCCGATATTAGAAGATTATTACCCTTATGGAATTACGACGTATAAGAAAGAAAAAGATGGTAAGTATGATGTAATAAAAAATAAATTTGATTATGATGAAAATGGTAAATTAAAACCTAATTTTATTGCGCCTGATAATTTCAAGGGGAGTGATGTAAGAAAGGATAATTTAATTACTGCCTTAAATGAAGGTGACAATTTTTCAAAAAATAATTTTGGGGCATTGAAAGCAGACACTTTACGCTATGATGTAAATGAAATTTTGTGGAATGAAAGAAAATGGACATGGCCAGGCGTAGCCCCCCCTCAAGGTGGCGGAGGCGGTAAACGCATTAATCGTAAAGTATATTACAAGAATAAAAAATATACAAGACGTAAGAATATGTTAAGAAAAAATAAAAGTATTAGAAAAAATAAAAGTAAAGGTAAGAGTAGCCTTCGGCGGCGGCGTCGCAACCGGTTAGCCAATTCAAAAAAAACGAAAAAACATTATCGGATTAAAAAGGCGAAATATACGAAACGCGCATAAGGAGGGAGAGAGAGAGAGAGAGAGAGAGAATAAAAAAATAAAAATATATATGATTAAAAAAATAATATATATTTTTTGGTTGGTTTTGGCGCAACCTTTCCCAAAGGTTGTTGAATAGTTTGGCGCAACCTTTTTTAAAGGTTGTTAGCACTTCCAACGGCTTCCGCAATCCAAGCACGTGACAAATGTCGTCATCGGTTCATCCGCCGACCTAGTCTGTAATTGATAATAACTGCATTTCTTGGATTTACATTTACGGCAAGTGAAATTATCCGTTGACGCTTCTACCTTCGGCGTGTATTTATTCTCATCACGGATTTTCTTTTCTTCAATCAATTTCTTCCAACGCGCCGGTGCCATATCTTGATGCGTCATTTCACCCACATGATGCGATTTAATTTCCTTCGTGATTAAGCGTTGCCGGAATTCTTCCGATTGTTTTAGATTAATATAAATTGAGCGGAGGCGATCAGTGTAAAGTTGAACAAACAATGGATTGTCCCATTTCTTTACAATATTATGAACGCCCGCTTCTTTAATAGAATGATTATAAATGCTTTTCTCCATATTAGTGATTCCTTGTTGAGATAAAGGGCAAAGAGCCATAAGTTTTTCGCAAACATTTTTACGAAAAATCACTGAATCTACAATAACACGCATTACTAGTTAATATACCATAGATAGATACATTTATATGTTTTTCAATTTTATTATTTATATATATTAATTCTCATCATCCGAAAACATATACGTTTCTTCGCCTAGCTCTGACATGGATTCATCCGTTTGGCTTTCTTCATCCTCTTCTACAACTGCTTTCTTCCCAGTCCCCTTTTTTCCCTTGGGTTTAGAAGATGCCTTAGAAGATTCTTTTGCTTTAATCACCTTTTTCATAATCATGTCTGCTTTTTTCAATGTTACTGGTGTATCCGGTGGACTATCATCAGTTTGGTCTTGGTCTTGGTCTTTATCAGAAACCACAAAATCATCCTTCAAATAGCCATGCGACGTCAACAGCTTAGGATCCACATTTGCCAATTCATCCTCGCTATATTCATCCTCATCGCCCAAATCTTCAAATCCACCAAACAACTTCTCATAAATTTTTTCCCAAGTGCCTTTCGTTAAATCAATGAATTCGCCTTCATCGTTGTTTCGAACAATCGCGCAAGTGCCAAAATACAACTCTTTATCCACCGGCGGCGGAAATTCATATTTATTCTCAAAATTAGCTTTACCAGTCTTTTTCGCCCATAAAGAAACATTATAACGCTCATCATCGCCCTTCAATTTAACACGCCAAGTATGCCTTTTCAAAAAATCATCACTTACACGAAAACCGCATTTCTTATATAAATTTTCATTTGAAACTTCTTTTGATTTTAAGGTTTTTATCGTTCCGTTCGATTCAATTAAGACCAATGATGCCATTTATGTATTTTATATTATATCCATAATAGGTTTAAATAGTTTGTCTACATACATATAAGAATAAATAATGAAGATTTATATTCTTTCAAATCAACATGTAGAAAAAAATACATTACCGAAATTAGAGGAATATTTAACATCCACCCAATACATTAGTTATATTTGGTCTATTGATGGATTAATGCAAGTTGAAAACCATAAAATTTATAATATACATATTAAAGATGTCCCTGTAATTAAAACACTTATTGGCGCTTATCCAGCAACAATTGATAAAAGTGAATTTATACGTGAAAACGAAGCCTATCAAATTGCGCCTAGAAATTTTAATGAATATACTGAACTTGTAGCCTATAAATTAAAACCAGCAAGTCAATTGGAATGGGTTTTTGAGTATAAAGATGATGTATTGAATAATAATTATTTTGAATTACCAAATGATGTGAATTATGAAGTATATCAAAAGGAGATTTTGGAGTTTTTACAATGCTGAAAAAATCATATTATATATTTATTGTAAGAATGAATAGTTATTTTCGAAAAACAGATATGAGTTATATTTCGTCTTTAGTTTTGTTTTTATATATAAAATAATGTTTTTATCTATTTGTAAATGGGGAATTATTTCATTTACCCTTATTTTTTTAATACATTATCTGTATATGTTTTTTATAAATACTTTAACAATACCCAAGATAAAGGATTTAGTCAATAAACCGAATGAACAATATAGGGATATTTTTGAAACATTGCAAAAAACACATCCGCATCCGCAAACGCAACAACTTAGCACGCCAACCGATACTGATACGAAACAAATGACCGAAGAACTTTCTAGCTTTTTAAATGATTTAAAAAAAAATCCGCAAGGATTCCCAAAGAGTGAAGATAATTTATTATCGGCGAATGAAATGACTGGTGGTGGATTTTCGAGTTATTAAGCATATGATGCCTTATAGCATTAAGCATATGATGCCTTATAGCATTAAGCATATGATGCCTTATTTGCACTAGCATCAAGTGTATAATTCATTAAATACATATTTTTATCGTCTTCCGTAAAGCTATGGTGAAGACCTAATTCTACATCTATCGTATCAAGCTGACAATGTAACATATTATTTCCCCATCTGATGCAATGAGTATAATAATACATTTCCAAGATTTTCCAAGAAATCGTCAAAAGTAAAACCCAAACCATAAACGTAACGTAAGTTATCATGATGATTGGTTTCGTCGCTGTATTACCTTTTATATATTACTTAATTTATTTTCAATTTATTATTATATAAAGATAAAACACGTATATACAATAATAATAACCACAAATGTTCTTTAATCAAGAAGAGAAAAAATTTTTATTGAATCGTTTACCACCTTTTGAACTTTCCTATGAACCCAAATTACATAAGAAAGTTTATTCTTCTGTTTATTATGTTATTCCGAAAGGACCCAAAGCATTGGTGTGGTATACTTACTGGAAAGACCAACACATTTGCTTGCTTGTTCGAATCAATGAACGCGGGAATTATAGCGACGTGCAAGTATTCCCTTCTTCTTTTTCCGATAAAATGGCTTTAGGAACAATTATTTATGGCACTTACTTTCTTCATTACAATAAACATTATTTTACTTGTGAACAACTTCATTATTATAAAGGCTTACACGTAGGGGGAAAAATGTATAATGAGAGATTAAATCTTTTATTGGAGATGTTTCAAACACACGTAGGGCAAGTTGCTTATACGCCAGGCAGTTTAGTTGTGGGGATGCCGGTTATGACCGATACATATGAGAATGCTTTAGAAGTTATGGCGACGTTGCCTTATAAAACCTATGGGGTTGGATCGCCGCGTGATGCTCCAAAGAAATATGTTAGTGATGCTAGTAGTGCTGCGATTGTGCCTGCTCCTGCTACGCTTGTGCCTGCTGCGCTTGTGCCTGCTGCGCTTGTGCCCGTGCCTGCTGCGCTTGCTACGCCCGCACCTTTGAAACGATTTATCAATAAAGCCATTTTTAAAGTTAAAGCTGGTTTAGCTGCAGATAATTATCTTCTTTATACCGCCAATGATTCTTTATACGATACTGCCATTATTTCTTCATACAAATGTAGCGTTATGATGAATGCTTTATTTAGAAATATTAAAGAAAATACTAATTTAGATTTATTAGAAGAAAGTGACGATGAAGATGAATTCGAAAATACCGAAATTGATAAATTCGTTGATTTAGAAAAAACATTTCATATGGAATGCGTTTATTCAAAAAAGTTCAAAAAATGGCAACCAGTTAAAATTGTTTCTGAAAAAGTATTGCTTACTTCTTTAAAGGAATTACCTATTATTAAAAAATAAAATCTAGGGAGAATGTATAAAAGAGATGACTTTGTTGGGAGGAAAAGGATTGAAAGGAGGAAGAGGATATGCTAGCATGAGCGGAGGAAGCGGATATGCCAAATTAGGCTTTACTAATATTGGTCAAGAAGGTATGAATCACAACGAAGGTATGCTTCCTGAGCCTTTTAAACAGGGTATGGTGAATCTTACCTCTACTCAAGCTGGAGGCCGTCGCCGTCGCCGCCGCGGAACCAAGCGTCGTTGCACGACTAAGCGCAGCGGAAGCAAACGCCGTGGATCCAAACGCCGCGGAACGACCAAACGCCGTAAAACGCACAAACGCAAACATTAAATTTTAAATAATAATAAATAATAATAAAAAGTACAATTTATACTATTTTTTATTATATATTTTTATAATTATAAAATAAGAGCATTATATATATAGAATAATGATAACTACTGGTGGAAAATATCTAAAAAAAATGAAGGGCGGAACTTCCCTCCCTCCTTTAAAACCGGATAATTTTAATGGTGGTTTAGATAATAATTTACCTTCAAATCAAAATTTTGCGAAAATGCCGAATGTGTTTCCCCAAAAGGGCGGTGCTGGTTATGGTTATTCCAATACCAGTGATGTCGCTGCGTTTGGTGGTAGTTATAATCCTATTACCAGAATGTGTACTGCCGGCGGTGATGTCAGCCGAGGTGGTAATAATTTTGGTATGACTGGTGGTGGCAAACGCCGCACTATTCGTCATACCTCGCGAAAAAGCCGAAAAAGCCCTACTAGCGCTAGTCGTAGGTATAATAAAAGTAAGAATTCGATATTTAGTTTTAGAAATTTATTTAGCCGAAAGTTTAGCAAGAACCGCAGCCGCAGCCGTAGCCGTAGCCGCAGCAAGAGCGGTGGAAATAAATATCCTTATAAACAAAGGGGTTGCAGTAGAAAAAAAAAAGGTGTTAATCCATTAGTTGGTGGCGATTGTATTACCGTTGTGTAAATATTTTATTTTATTATCATCATCACCATGATGACTTTATATAACAACGTCCCTTTAACATTTCTCCTTCACTTCTACTACTTATACATAGGTCTGATTCTGCTTCGCTTGCATCTGCTTCGCTTGCATCTGCTTCGCTTGCATCTGATTCTGCTTCGCTTGCATTTGCGTCCGAATACGTATTTATAAACAATGCGGCGGCGGCGGCTCCTTTAGACAATAAATTTGAGGTGGTTAAGCCTTCTAAGTTTGTGCCTACGCTTTTTGCGCTTGTGCCTGCTCCGCTTTTTGAGCTTGTCTTTTTTCGTCCCTTTTTCTCCGTCTCTGTCGTCGTCGTCGTCCATTTATCTAATGCATACAAATGACTCTTTGTTTGCATTACCTTATATCCATTACTCGCATAATACTTTCGCCGTTTTTGCCATTGACTCAAAAACACATCGTGCGAATCTATTATATCCACAACCAGCGGACGCTCATGTTTCACCCGCAGAATTCGTCCGACCGCCTGAACTATATCTGTTTTTGGTGTCGCTAATATCAACGTCGTCAATGTTTTAATATCCAGTGCCTCCGCCGCCATCGCATACGTCGCTACAATAATTTTACAACTCTCGCTTTTTTTCAAATTCGCTTCCTTCATCCCCCCTACATAATACCCCACCGAAGCAATTTGCCGATGTTCAATAGCGTCGTGTAAATACGTCAATAAATTCTTATTATGCGCCAATATCATGACTTGTTGCTCCGGCTTAATTTCCAATTCTTTTTGTATCACATCTAATATAAATTCACTGCGTCTGTTATAAGCACATAATTTTGATATCATCGTGCTATAGGCCGGGCTTCCGCGATAATCATAACACATTTTATTAAATTCTGAATCATCTGTCACATACTGGATCGCCTTCACCAAGACTTCATCCGTTGATTCACGTTTCTCACTATACACAATATCGCCCAGAAACATCTTAAATACTTTCGTCAGTCCATCTTTTCGCTGCATGGTTGCACTTAACCCTAGCGTATATCGCGTAATGATTTTCTGTAAAGACCGGCAAAAGACTTCCGACGAAATATGATGACATTCATCTACAATGGTTAAGCCAAAAGTATCAAACATCGTATCAGGGTATTCTTTCATCGAAAGCGATTGCAACATCCCTATCACAATATCTTTTCCTTCAATATCAATAATTTGCCCTTGAATGCGGCCCACTTTCGCCTCCGGCAGAAATTCTTTAATGCGTTCAATCCACTGATTCAACAAAAACTCTTTATGAACTACGACTAAGGCCTTCTTTTTCATTTCCGAAATGATTTTTAGCGCAATCACTGTTTTACCGCGTCCGCAGGGAATGTCTAAGAGGCCTCCACCTATAGAATGCGCGCTCTTTTTATACACATCCACAATATGATTCTGATAATCGCGCAATTCACCGGCGAACTTAATACCAATATCATCGCCGGGTGGTAGGCGATTTTCTTCTGGCTCGCCGTAATGCTTTAACCCATAATAACGCGGTAAATAATATTTTTGCTGGGATTCGCGATACACTGGATAGGCTGGGGGTTGTATGGGCGATTTCGGCATATATGGTTTCACATTTAATTCATCTTTAATAACACGTTGCTCCTTCGCATCTAAGCATTCTTTATAAATAGTATATCCTTTACTGCCGAGATAAGTGCTTGCTGCTTGTGCTGCTGGCGCTTGCGCTTTGGGCATGACTATATAACATTCGTCCCTTATCTTTATCTCTCTTCAATTTTATATATATATATTTTCCTTTTTACATTTCTCTCTTACATCTTCACTTCCCCCCCTCCCCCTTCATAACAATATTTCATTCTGATTTATTTAAAAAAAGATATTCATATGTTATATAAATGAAAAGTGTTAAGAAATCTGTTAATAATTTAGTTTCTGAAAAACCTTCACACTTAATTTTAGGTGTATTTTTCTTTATCTACATTCTCACGAATGTTCAAACGCCGGAATTTTTAGCAACTTTTATTGATAATATCTTTGGTAAGGTCTTAATTGTTGCTTTTGCCGCCGTTATTTTCATGAAAACCAATCCGGTTATCGGTGTGTTAGGGTTTGTTGTTGCTTACCAAATGATTAAAACTGCTAGCATCACCACCGGCACCTATGCCATGAAACATTATTTACCTT
>Ga0129324_10000902_pt1 | contig 20338 bp, 19 predicted proteins | sample CPBDNA_7_FD_96879 | JGI IMG/M metagenome (GOLD analysis project Ga0129324, IMG submission 96879) | Freshwater to marine salinity gradient microbial communities from Chesapeake Bay, USA - CPBay_Spr_15_0.2_DNA | ecosystem: Environmental > Aquatic > Marine > Coastal | place: USA: Chesapeake Bay... | reverse complement strand
GACGTTGATAGGCTGGGTGTGGAAGTGCGGTAACGCATGAAGCTAACCAGTACTAATAGCTCAATTGGCTTGATTTATGCACTGAAAAAGTTTTTAGATTAAATATTTTCTCAAATTAACAATGTTTTAAAAAAAATATTTCAAAGCTCGAAATATTTCAAAAGAGCATCTTTGATATAAAAATAAAGCATTAAATTACAATCCAAGCAACCATCCACCCTCACAAAAAATTTCCAGAATATTTAGCTTTGAATTTTGCAATATATATTGTTAATCGTAAACATATGAATTTCTTTGAAAAAAAAGTTATCAATAAATTTCTTCCAGCTATTTTAAAATTTCCAAAAAATGTTGATATCGTTGAGGACTGGCAGTTTAAATTTGCTAGCAAACTTTTTAAAGATTATATTTCTTAAAAAATGAAGAAAAATTCTAATAAAAAGTTTAAGGTTTTGATTACTTGGCAATCAATAATAAAAAAAATAAAATTTTATAAAAAAATTTTAAACAAAAATAATATCTCGTATGACTGCAAACAATCCAGGCAGTACTTTAGCTCGTCTGAATTAAAAAAGCATATACATCAATATGACGGTGTTATTTGTGGAGATGACGATTTTAATTCTGATGTTTTGTCTAAAGCTAAAAAATTGAAAGTTATTTCTAAATGGGGAACGGGCATTGATTCGATTGATACTGTTGCTGCAAAAAAAAGGGGTATAAAAGTTTTTAATGTTAAAGATGCATTTACTGATGAGGTGGCCACATATGCAGTTGGTATTTTAATTTATTTAACTCGTGGCCTTGGCGAACTAAATATTAACAAAACAAGAAAATGGACGAAATATTCCGGAGAAAGTTTAATAGGAAAAAATGCAGGTATAGTAGGACACGGAAGAATTGGAATCAAAATTGAAAAATATTTAAAAGCACTTGGCTGCAATGTTTTTATAAACGATATAAAAAAAATAAAAAAGAAGAAAAAAAATTTCTTACCATTTAATTCGATGCTAGCTAAGTGTAACTACATTTTATTTGCTGTTAATTTAAATAAATCCTCTAGAAAAATGCTTACCTTCAGTCACAAAAAGTATCTAAAAAAGAAACCTATAATTATCAATATTGCCAGAGGCCCAGTACTAGACGAAAAATTTATTGCGCACTGTCTTAAGAAAAAAATAATAAACAATGCTGGACTAGATGTGTTTGAAAAAGAACCAATTGACCAAAAACATGCATTTTTAAAAATGAAGCATGGCTTCTATAGTGCTCATAATGCTTTTAATACTATTGAAAGTGTTGAAAGAACCAATAAAAAAGTTATTGAAAATTTAATTAAAGGTTTAAAATAAAAATAGTTAGTGAATATTTTTTTTATTCATTAATTCTTTTATTTTTAGATTTTTAACGATTTTGAAAATAACATTTTTATAATCAAAGCATTAGCTATTGTTAATTTTTTTTTCAATTATATAATTGATGGGGAAGTTGTCCCTAGCAAGAGAGGACTGGAGTGAAGATATCACTGGTGGACTGATTATTGCGCCAGCTGTACTAAAAAATTTTTAAATTAAATATTTTCTCAAATTAACAATGTTCTCAATTTTTATTTATCACAAACTCCATATATTACAAAAATTATTTTGAAGGAATTTTATAATCACAAGTTTCCAAAAGATTCAATTAAGACTTAATAAATTTATTAACTATTAATTATTAATTTATTTCTAGTTCTATTTTTTTATTGTTAAAAAAAATATTTTAAAGAACATTATTTTTATTTTTAATAATTAAATTTTTGAGCCCTTTTTTTAAACAAATTTTTGGTTTCCAGTTAAAAATTTGCTTGGTCTGCTTAATTTTTGACGAGGAATAGGAATTTTTTGGAGATTTGTCGGGTTTAATAAAATTAATAGTTTTACTATTGAAATAAATATCTTTTATCAAAAAAACTAATTTTTGTATTGAGGTGCTTTGACCCGATCCTGCCTCGTATATTCCAGTCTTATTTTTGGTCATGACTTTGTAAATCAAATTACATAAATCATTTATATGAATATAGTCCCTGTAATTATTTCTAAATTTTATGTTTAAAGTTTTTTTTTTAAAAAATTGATTTATAATAAAAGAAATATAGTATCTATTTTTTGTATCACCACCAAAGACATTAAAAATTCTTAGCACGCAATATCTCAAGCCAGATAGTAATATTTTTTTTTCACATTCTTTTTTTGAGTAAGTGTAATAATTAATAACATTTATACTGCTCGATATTCTTCTTTTTCTCCTATATTTGAAGCATGCTGTGCTTGGAAAGATTAAAAATAATTTTTTGTCTCTACAGAGTTTAATAACCCTATCCATTTCTTTGCTATTTTTTAAAATATTTTTTTTTTCTTCTTTTATATAAAAATTAAGGTGGATAAAGTGTGTAAAATTATTAAAATTATAATTTGTTAATTTGTCCATATCAACTCTCTTAAAGTCAATTTTTTTTTTTTTTAAAAAAGAGATTAAATTTCTTCCAATGTACCCACTGTAACCACTAACTATAATTCTTCTTTTTTTTTTCATTTTGTTGTAAGTATTATTGTGATAAAAAAAAACTTCAATCTTATTATTTTTACAGAATTTTCTAAAAAAAAAGGCTTAGGTCACTACGTTAGGTCTAAAAGACTATTTTATTATTTAAGAAATAAATATTCAGTTAAATTATATGTTAACAAAAATTCTCTTTTTATTAACAAGGTTATTAATAGTAATAAAAAAAAAACAATCTATTTATTTGATTTTAAAAATCATAAAAAATTAGACTATTCTGATAGTCTTGACTGCTTTAATATATTTTTAGATAAAGTATCCAAGGGTAAAAAAAATTGTATCAATATAAATCCTTTAATGCCATCAACTGGTTGTTACAGTGGTCCAAAATGGTTTTTTTATCCTTTAGAATTTTTTCATAAATTAAAAATAAAGAAAAATAATTTAAAAAGAATATTAATCTGCCAAGGCGGAACAGATGCCAATGATAATATTTTTAAATTGATAAAAATTATAAAAAATAAAATAAAAGATATCAAATTTCATTTAAGTGTACTTGCCCCCAAAAATTATAAATTTAATCAAAATTTAAAAAAAAAATATTCAATTAAATTTTATTCCAATGTTAAAAATATGCATCTTTTTTTAAATAAATTTGATCATATTGTATCGTCATGTGGTTCTATGGGGTATGAAATAAATTTTTTTGGTATTAACTGCACTTTTGTAACTACAGAAGCTAGAGAGATTAGGTTGGCTAAACATCTTAAGAAAAAAGGATTTGGGAATTTTTTTGATATTTATCAAAAAAAATATATATTAGAAGATATTTATAGTCACTTAATTATAAAAAATAATACTATGCTTTACAAAAAAAAAATAAGTTATTTTAGACACAACGGCTTGCAGAACATTGAAAATCTTATTTTGAAACTAATAAAAAAGAATGAAATTTAAATTTAAAAAACTACCTTATTTCATAGCTGAGGTCGGTGTTAATCACGGAAATAATATTAAATTAGCTGAAAAAATAATCAAACAAGCAGCTTTAGGAGGAGCTAGCGCTGTTAAATTTCAAACCTACAAAGCAGAGCTGTTAGCTTCCAAAAATAGCCCAGCATACTGGGATACATCAAAAGTCAGCATTAACTCACAATATAAATTGTTCAAAAAATTTGATAAATTTAATTTTGCGCATTATTTAAAGTTGAAAAAAATATGTGATTTTTACAAGGTTGACTTTTTGTCTACCCCTTTTGATTCTGAATCTGCAAAATTCTTGAATAAGATTGTTAAATATTTCAAGCTTGCTTCTGCGGATATCACTAATAGACCCTTGTTAGATACTATCCTAAAATTTAATAAACCAATTATTGTATCAACCGGTGCGTCTAACTATAATGAAATTAGAAATATTTACAATTATATTAGAAAAAAAAACAAGCAAATTGATGTTGCGATTTTGCACTGCGTTCTTGCTTACCCAACCAAATTAAAAGATTCCAATTTGAATCTGATTACTTTTCTTAAGTCAAAATTTAAAAATGCCAAAATAGGACTTTCAGATCATGCAATGCCAGATGAGAATATGATAGTTTTAACTAAGGCATATGATTTAGGAGCCGTAATTATAGAGAAGCATTTTACTGAATTGTCACTCAAAGGGAAAAAAAATAATGATCATTTTCATTCTATAAATTATAAAGACATGAAAAAATTTTTTGGTAACATACAAATTTTAAACGAAATCGTCAAAAATAAATTCACTACTCGCCAACCCCTCAAAGCTGAATTACAAGCAAGAAAATATGCAAGAAGAAGCATGTATACGCTTAATAAAATTAAAAAAGGAGAAATATTTTCTGAAAAAAATATAATTCCAAAGCGTCCCGGAATGGGAATAAGCCCGCTTTATGTAAATAAAATTTATGGCCGTAGAGCCAATAAAGATCTTGCAGACGACCATTTGCTTGTATGGAACAATATCGTTTAAAATGAAGAAAAATTTTTTTTTAAACAAGAGAGTTTTGGTAACCGGCGGATCTGGATCAATTGGCTCAGGAATAGTTAAGAGCCTCATAAAAAAAAAATGTAAAGTAGTTAGAGTTTTGAGTAATGACGAGAATGGTATTTATGAGCTATCGGAGGAAGTAACTAGTATCCACAAAAAACTAAAATTAAAAATGGAGGATAGTAAAACACGTTTTTTGTTGGGTGATATAAGAGATTATAAGAGATGTGTATTAGCCACTAAAGGGATAGATATAATTGTTCATGCTGCAGCATTAAAACACGTTCCAATTTGCGAATACAATAAAGAGGAAGCTTATAAAACCAATGTTTTGGGAACTAAAAATTTAATTAAATCTTCAATTAAAAATAAAGTAAGTTTTTTTTTATTTATAAGTACAGATAAAGCTGCAGAACCATCGTCAATAATGGGGAAAACCAAGCTACAAGCAGAAAAGTTAATTCTAAAAGCTAATACAAAAAAAAATATAACAAAATTTTCAGTAATAAGATTCGGAAATATTTTGTTATCCAGAGGATCTGTTATTTATAAATTTGCAAATCAAATAAAAGAAAAAGAAAATATTACAGTGACAGGAAAAAATGTAAGTAGATTCTTTATTTCAATTAAGAAGGCAGTAGAGCGAATTTCTGAAGCCTTTCAACTAATGCATGGAGGAGAAACATTTGTTGTTACGAATATGAGTTCTTTTAAAATTATAGATCTGGCAAAAGCAATAAGGTCTATGATGGGAAAAAAAAATTTAATCAAAATTAGTGGTTTAAGAGAAGGTGAAAAGAGCTATGAAAAACTTGTTTCAAATCATGAAAATATTAAACCACACCCCGATAGTAAGAATTTGGTGCTTATAAATAATAAAAGAATTAAACCAGTCATTTTAAAATCGACAAAAATGCTTACAGACTCAAGGTACGCAAACCATCTAAATATCCAAGATATTAAAAAAATTATTTCAAAAGAAGCATATTTTAAATAGTTATAAAATTTTATGAAAATTGTTGCCACTATAGAGGCTAGGATGGCCTCATCAAGACTGCCTAAAAAAGTAATGGCACCTATTTACAAGAATCTAAATACAATTGAAATAATTGTTCAAAGAGTGAAAAAGTCAAAGCTAATAGATGATATTGTTGTTGCGACAACTAATCATCAATCAGATGACATACTTGTTAATTTTTTAAAAAAAAAAAAAATTAATTACTACAGAGGTTCTCAAAACAATGTTTTATCAAGAATTGTGAGCGCAGCAAAAAAATACAATCCCGATCTTCTTGTTCAACTAACAGGAGATAACCCATTAGTAGATTCTGAAATAATAGATTACATCACTAGCTATTTTAAAAAAAATTATTTAAAGTTTGATTACATAACTAACAATGGCTTTTCCAATTTGTCAAATAGGGAAATTCCCTTGGGGTTGGATGTGTCGGTTATTAAGTTTTCAAGTTTAATTAAAATTCTAGATTTGGCTAATCAAAAAGATACCAAAGAACATCCTTCTTTATACTTTTATCGAGATGGTAAAAAAAAATTTAATATTTTGAATATAAAAATGAAGAAAAAATGGATTAACAAGAGTTTAAGATTAACAATGGACACTGTAGAAGATTTAAAATTTATAAAAAAATTATTTAAGAAACTATATAATAAAAAAGGACTTTTTTTTACAATAAAAGATATTTTAAATTTAAAAATCAAAGATAAAAAAATGTTTTCTTTAAATAGCAACATTAAACAAAGATTACCCAGAAATAACTAAATGAACTTAAAATTAGCAATTATTGGATGCGGAAAAATTGGACATGAAAATTCTTTATTTAAAAATAAATTAGACTATTCTTATTTTGGAACAGTTGGACAAATTAAAAAAACAGACATAGTTGCTATATGCGATAAAAATAAAAAAAAATTACAAAATATTTATTTAAAAAATAAACAATTAAAGAAATACACTTCCTATAAAAATATTTTTAAAGAAAATAAAGTTGATATAGCAATAATTTCAACACCCGATGCAACTCATTACGACATATTAAAATATTTAATAAAGTGTAATTTGAAAGGCATAATTATTGAAAAACCAGCATTAAAAAATTTAAAGCAGATTGATTTTATTATAAAAAACAATACAAAAAAAATACCTATTCAAATTAATTACTCTAGAAGATTTATTAAAGAATATCACTCAATCAAGAAAAACATAAAAAATAATTTTTATGGAAAAATTCTAAGTATTAATTTTACTTTTTCAGGCGGAATTTTTCATAATGGTTGTCATTTTTTTGATTTGTGCACTTTTCTAATTGGAAAAATTAATTTTGAAAATAGCTTTTTAAAAAGAAAATCAAGCTATATAAAAAATGACTATTATGGTTTATACGTTTTTAAAAAAAAAAATATAAAAATAATATTTAATGTTTTAAATGAAAAAAGTAGCATTCATGAAAAAATTGAAATTATCACAAAAAAAAATACTTTGATAATTAACAATAATGAAGAAATAATTTTTTTTAGAAAGAAAAAAAATAGTAATTATAAAAATTATTATGTAAATTCATTTAGCCATCTTAAAAAAATCCAAACTAGTAAAGCAATATATAATAATTTTATAAATTTACTATTTTTTATAAAAAATAAAAAGAAATTGATCTCCCCAATTACAAATGAGATTTTATGGCACAAGATAAAAAAAGAAATTTAATGAAAAAAAAATTAAAATATCCAACTCGTTCAAAAACTATTAATTATAATCTTAAAAGATATAATTCAATGTCATCTAAAGAAATAATTGCTGCAACAAAAGTAATTCGATCTGGCAAACTATCTCCTTTTGTTGGCGCTTATTTGAATGATAAAGTTATTGGAAGTTTTTATGGTGGTCGCAATGTTCAAAAATTAGAAAAAAAATTTCAAAATTTTTTTCATGTTAAACATGCAATAGCTGTCAATTCATGGACTTCTGGTCTAATAGCTGCTGTGGGAGCTTTGGAAATTTCTCCTGGAGATGAGGTAATAGTCAGTCCTTGGACTATGTGTGCTACGGCTACAGCAATTTTGCATTGGGGCGGAATTCCAGTATTTGCCGATATTGATATTGAGACATTTAATATAAGCGTTGAATCGATAGAAAAAAATATTTCCAAAAGAACAAAAGCAATTATTATAACAGAAGTTTTTGGATTGCCTTGCAATCCTATTCCATTAAAAAAATTAGCAAAAAAATATAATCTCAAAATTATTTCTGATACCGCGCAATCAATAACCGCAAAGTACAATAACAAATTCGCAGGAACCTCTTATGACATTGGAGGTTTTAGTTTAAATTATCATAAGCATATTCAAAGTGGTGAGGGGGGGGTTATAATTACAAATAATTCTAAATTTGCAAAAAAAATGCAACTTATTAGGAATCATGGAGAGGCAGTTGTTGAAAAAATGGGAGAAAAAAATTTAATAAATATTGTTGGTTATAATTTTAGATTGGGTGAAATTGAAGCCGCTATTGCGATTCAGCAAATGAAAAGGGTCAAAAAACTTGTTAGATCTAGAATTAAAATTGCTAATAAATTAAGTCAAGGGCTTCAGGATTTAAAAGGCTTAATTTTACCTAACTATCCAAAAAATATAAAACATGTTTACTATTACTATGCTTTAAAAATTGACACCAAAAAAATAAAAAAAAAAAAGAAAGCAATATTTAACGAACTAAGAAAAGAAGGTGTTCCGATATTCGATCGATATGAAAATATTCATCTTCTACCAATGTATAGAAAAAAAATTGCTTACGGAAAAAGTGGTTTTCCTTGGAAAATTGGCAATATAAAAAGCAAGGTGAGTTATTACAAGGGGCTTTGTCCCAATGCTGAAAAATTAAATAGAGATATTTATTTAGGAATACCAATCTGTAATTATGAATTTACCAACAAAGATCTCAACCTGATAATATCTTCTTTTAAAAAAGTATGGCAAAAAATAGTTTAGTGAATCTTTTTGTTTCCCATGATTCAGGTGGTGCCAATATATTAAGTTCTGTAGCTAATAAAAAAGATAAATTCTGTATCTCTGGACCCGCAAAAAAAATATTTAAATCAAAAATAGGTCTATATAAAAATAAAAAAAAAAATTTTAAAAAAGTTTTTTTTAAAAATGCAAAATTAATTTCTGGTACTAGTCTTGAAAGTAGTCATGAAAAAAAAATTTTGTATTATGCAATAAAAAACAAAATACCCAATATGGTTTGGCTGGATCATTGGCAAAACTTAAAAAAAAGATTTGAATACAAAAGTCAAGTTTTGAGACCAGATCAAATCAATGTCATTGACCAGTTAACATACGAAAAAGCTACTAAGTTTTTTTATAGTAAAACTAAAACTAAAACTATAATTAAAATAGCTAAAAACCCATATTTTTTGTATTTAAAAAAAAATTTGCAATTTTGGAAAAAAATTAAAAAAAAAGACAACACACTTTATCTTTGTGGTTTAATGAAAAAAATTGAAGGCAATCGAGATGTTCTTATTGAAAGAAAATGCTTTAAAAAATTTATAAGTCGATTTAAAAAAATACAAAACAGACCTCCCTTAATAGTTAGGTTACATCCGGGTGAAAATATAAAAGAATTTAATCTTTTGTTTCATTTAGACGATAAAATCAAAATTTCAGATAAAATTGATTTGGCAAAAGACTTACATTGGGCTGAAAATATTATTGGGGCAAACTCTTCTGCACTTTTTTATGCATCAAAAATATGCAAAAATTTTATTTATTCATCTCTAATTAATAAAAAAAAAAATATTCATAAAATAAAAACAAATAATATTAAAAATTATTTTAATAAATTTATATAAAATGAAAAAAAATATAGGAATATTAAATTATGGAACAGGAAATATTTCCTCACTAAAAAATGCAATTTCAAAAATGAATATGACACCAATTTATACATCTAGCGTAAATAGATTGTCTAAATGTGATGTTATAATTTTACCAGGAGTTGGATCTTTTGATACAGCTATTAAATATTTGAAAAGAAAAAAAATAGATATTTTTTTAAAAAGGATTGCAGACAGTGAAACAAAACTAATTGGAATTTGTCTTGGGATGGAAATTATGTGCAATTCCTCTGAAGAGAGTCGTGATAAGATAAAGGGTCTTGGATTATTCAATGGAAATATTTTGAAATTAAAAAAAAGTAATATCGGCTGGAGAAAAATATTGCTGAATAAAAATTATGCAAATAAATATGATTTAAAAAAAAATACGTTTTATTATTTTAACCATAATTATTACTTTGATGGCAAAAAAAATGATATTTTTGCTAACGTCTCAAACATGGGACATATACCAGCTATTGTAACTAAAAATAACTTATATGGAATTCAATTTCATCCTGAAAAAAGTCATGGAGATGGAATGCAAATATTGCACGAGATCATAAACAGCTTATGACTATCAAAAAAAGATTTATAGCAACGATTAATATGATTGATGGTTTGGCAGTCCAATCATACGGTTATAAAAAATATCTACCAATAGGATCTCCCGTTGATCTGGTAGAAAATTTTAATAGATGGGGTGTTGATGAAATTTTAATACAGGATATCGGAGCTACAAAATCTAACAGAAGTCCCAACTTTAAAGTTATAGAAATGATTTCAAATTTAAAGATTAATACACCATTGATTTATGGAGGTGGCATAAGAAATTGTTCAGACGCAGTTAGGGCTGTCAATGCTGGAGCAGATAGAATTGTTTGTGGAAATTTGTTTATAGAAAAAATAGATGAAATAAAAAAAATTTCAGATACTTTAGGAGCTCAAGCTATAATAATTTCCATACCAGTTAAGACAGTGAAAAAAGATTTATTTTTTTTTGATTATCTTAAAAAAAACTTTCTAAATCTCAAGTTAATGATCAATAATATTAATAATTCCAATTTATTTTCAGAGATACTACTCACTGATGCTAGCAATGAAGGGTTTGATAAAAAATTTAATATGGATATATTTAATTTTTTTAAATTGTGCAATAAAGACATAATCTACTTTGGAGGATTGAATAGTTTAAAAAGTATTAAAATGATAATTTCCAAAAAAAAAACAGCAGCAATAGCACAAGGAAATTTTTTAACCTATAAAGAGTTATCTTATCAAAATTTTTTAGAAAAAATTTCTTCAAATTTTTTTAGAAAATCTTATTATGACAACATCTAAGAATATACAATTTTGCAAAGAGTGTCTTTATGGATCAACCCATCCATTGGGTTTAACTTTTAATCAAGATGGAGTTTGTAGTGGATGTATAGTCCATAAGGAAAAATATGAAATTGATTGGACCTATAAATGGTCTCTTTTAAAAAAAATAACTAACTGCTACAAATCTAAAAAAAATAATTATGATTGTATTGTTCCAATTACTGGAGCAAATGATAGTTACTACATTGTTTATTTGGTTAAAAAACTTGGCTTAAATCCACTGGTTGTTAGCAATAATAAATACTTTAATACAAATTTGGGCATTGAAAACCTGGCAAATTTACGAATTAAATTTGGAGTAGATGCCATGTCAAGAAATATAAATCCAGAAATAGTAAAGAAAATTACCAGATTTACCCTATCAAAATATGGAAATATTTACTGGCCAGTCTTGGCTGGATCAACAGTCTATCCTGTGCAAATGGCTGTTAAGTATAAAATTCCACTAATTATTTGGGGAGCACATCAAGGACTAGAGCAAGTTGGAATGTATTCGCATCATAATGAAGTCGAGATGACAAGAAGGTATAGAAAAAATCACGACCTTTTTGGTTTGGAGGCGGAAGATCTCTTGCAAACACAAAACTTATTAAGAGAGGAGGATTTGATAAATTACATATATCCCTCTGATAATAAAATAAATCAAATTGGTGTTAGAGGAATTTATCTAGGAAATTATGTTCTTTGGGATCAAAAATCTCAGCATGAAAAAATGATTAAATTATTTCAGTATAAGACTAGTAGATTTAGCAGAACTTTGGATTGCTATGATCATGTAGACTGTTTTAATTATATGAATCTTCACGATCTATTAAAATATTATAAGCACGGCTATTCAAAGATAACTGATCAGCTTACTAGAGAGATAAGATTTAAAAGAATTTCCAAGGGCTCAGCTTTATCTTTGGTAAAATTCTATGAAAAACAATCAATTAAATATTTAGATTTATTTTGCAACTGGGCATCAATTGATTCAAAATCTTTAATGCATTTGATTAATAGTTTTAGAAATAAAAATTTCTGGAATAGAGTTGATTCTGACCAATGGAAATTTAACGGGTGGAGCAATCAAAATCGTAGTAACAATAATAATAAAAAAATAATTTCTTTTATAAAAAATAGTGATTTTAATAATCAATATATCACAGTAGGAAAAGGGTGGAAATTTTAACAGAAAGTTTGAGAAAAATAATTAGGTAATTTTTCCAAAAATAATTTTATCTATTCTTGTGTTTTTATATTTAAAAAATTTTTTGATTCTTCCTTCAATTAAAAAATTATTCTTTAGTAAGACACGTTTACTAGAAAAATTTTTTTCATAAATACCTGCGTAAATTTTTTTAATACCTATTTCTTTTTTTGCATAAGTAATTAAATTTTTAATTACTTTAGTCGCAATACCCTTGTTCCAAAATAATTTTTCACCAATAAAATACATAATTTCACAGTGTTTATGGTAGTTATCAATATTGTTTATTTCTGCCATCCCAATATGAATTTTATTAAAATATATTTTAAATAATACGCAGGACTTATCCTTAATTTTATTTTTTAAAAATTTTTTTTGGGTGTGTTTTGTGTGTGTTTTAAATCTTTGTTCTGAGTATTTAAAAACATCTTTATTATTTAGCCATCCAACCCATTGCTCAGTAACAGTATTTGTTTTAAGTATTTTTAGTTGAATTTTCATTAGCAATTATTTTGATGGTCGTTATGAGCATATTTTATATCTAAAAAGTTTCATAATAAATAATATTAATATATAGATATATAATAAATTTCCTTATGATTAAATTATCTAAAGATACCCAATACTACTATATTCTATTATTATAATTTATGAGTCTGAAATATTGTAAAATATGCTTGCAAACAAATCTTAGGCCAGGAACAATTTTTAGTAAAGACCAAGTTTGTCCCGCTTGTAATTATTATCAAAAAAGCACAAAAGTAAACTGGTCTGAAAGACTCGAAATATTAAAAAAAATTGTCCAAAAAAAAAATGAACAATATGACTGCATACTGGGTGTTAGTGGTGGGAAAGATAGTACAAGACAGGCATTGTGGGTTCGGGATAAGCTTGGGTTAAGACCCTTGCTTGTCTGCATGTCCTATCCTCCAGAGCAAGTTTCAGAAACAGGAGTAAAAAACTTATCCAACTTAATTAATCTTGGTTTTGATGTAATTATATCTATGCCAGATCCGGTGGTCTGGAAGAAATTAATGAGAATATCCTTTTTTAAATTTGGTAATTGGGCGAAATCGACCGAGTATGCCCTTTTTGCATTCGTACCACAATTGGCTATAAAATATAAAATTAGCACAATTTTGTGGGGAGAAAATCCAGGTCTTCAAGTGGGTGATTTAAAAACTCTTTTAAAAAAGGGTTATGATGGAAATAGACTAAAGTTTACTAACACTTTAGGAAATTATAAATTTGATTGGTTACCACATAATTTAAAAAAATCTAAAAAATTATTTCCATACACTTACCCTAGTGATAAAGAATTTAAAAAAAATAATTTAAAAATTATTTATCTTGGATGGTTTTTAAAAGACTGGTCTTTAATAGAAAATGGCAATGTATCCATCACTAATGGGCTTGAGATTAGACCCAAAGAAGCAAAAAATTATGGTGACATATTTCGAGTAACAGCATTAGATGAAGACTGGGTAACATTAAATCAATTAATTAAATATTACAAATTTGGCTTTGGGCGAGCTACTGATTATGTTAATGAAGAAATAAGAAAAGGTACATTAACTAGAAAAGAAGGAATTAATTTAGTGTCAAAATACGATTCAAAGTTTTCTAAGAAAATGATAAAAAATTTTTGCAAATATTTAAAAATTTCAGAAAAATCTTTTTGGAAAGTTGTTCTACATTTTGTAAATCGAGATTTATTTTCGGTTAATAAAAATGTTATTAAACCGAAGTTTAAGGTCGGGCATGATTCTGATCAATGAGTACTTTAGTTTATTCGCATACCCCCATGTGGGAGCAGCATCACGCTCAAAGCATTGAGATAGCAACCAAATTACTTAAAGAAAAAAAAAAAGTTATTTTTTTGAGTTGTGATAGCTCATTATACTCTTGTCCTGCAAATTTTGAACATGACATTAGCTTTTGTAAAAAATGCTTGTTGCAAACAGAAAAAACAAATAATACTATTCTAAATCCTTTAATAAAAAAAATAAATTTAAATTTAATAATAAAAAAAAAAAAATATTCATTCAAAAATATAGAGGATGTTTACAATTACAAGTATGACAGTCAGAATATAGGTCAGAGTGTTTTGTCCACTTTAATAACAGATAAGTATAATAGTTGTTACTTAGATTTAGAAAAAATTAAAAAAGATATTTATAATCATCTAGATTTTGCAACATCCCTCTATGAAAGAGCAAAAGAAATCATAAAAGAACACAAAATTAAAACTATATATATTTGGAATGGGAGAAGATCTTCTGATGCCCCATTTATTTTGGCTGCACAAAGTTTAAATGTGAATTTTTATACATATATTAGTGGGGGAAGGGTTACGGAGTATATATGTCAAAAAACTCCTGTAGTTCATGATTTAAATTTTAATAAAAAATTAATAAATAAACTATACCAAAAAAACTTTAAAAAAAATAATTTCAAAAAAGATTCAAAAGAATTTTTCGATTATATGGCTGGAGTATCAAAAAAAAACTATTCATATGGATATATTCAATTTAGCAATGAGTACAAATCAAATCAAAAATTTAACTGGGATAAAACAAAAAAAAAATTAGTAATTTTTACTAGCTCTATGTGGGAATTTTATAGTTTTGGAAAAGATTGGTTTTATGTCAATAATAAAAAAGTTGATTACTATGATTTAATAGAAAAAATAGTAAACAATAAATACATAAAAGAAAAATATAATATTTACATAAGGTGGCATCCATTTTTATCAACGGCTGGAGCAGGTGAAAAAGAAAAAATCAAAAAAATAGTAAATGAAAATCCTCACGTGAATCATTACGAACCAAAAAGCAAAGCCAATAGTTATGAGCTTATAAAATTTTCTGATTACGTTTTGACATTTGGATCAACTGTAGGCGTTGAAGCAACATACCTTGGCAAGCCATCAATTTTATTTGGTAGAGGTTATTATGAAGATTGTGGTGCTGCATATGTAGTTAAAAATATGAAACAGCTAACAAATCTATTAAAAGCCAAACCAAAAGCCAAAAATAAAATTAATGCATTGAAATATGGTTATTGGGATAGAAATAGAGGGAATCAAAAATTCAAATATGTGAATGTTGATAAGCAATTAAAGTGGTATCTTAATAGCAAAAGAATAAAGCGATTTACATTAATGTTCTATTTAAAAATAACTATAAGGAATTTGTTAGATTATCTTTTAATTAAAAAAATTATATTTAAAATTTTTAAAAAAAAATTACACACAATTTAAATTAAAAATGTTGGTAAAATTCTATGATAAAAAAAATTAAAAAAAATGAGTTAAGAAATATTTTTTTATTTCCACACTCAAAGATTAAGCATGCAGCCTATATAATAAAAAAATATAAATATAAAATTGCATTAGTGACAAATAATAAAAAGCTTATTGGTACCATTACAAATGGAGATATTAGAAGAAATTTATTGAAAGGTTTGGATTTAAGTGATCCGGTTAGCGTTATAACTAGCAAAAAACCAACTGTGATTATTAAGAAAACTAATATTAAAGATATTGATAAAATAATGAATGAGAAAAAAATTCTATCAATTCCTCTTCTTGATAGATTTGGTAAGATATTAGGACTTTATCATAAAACAATTAGAAAAAATTTAAGAAGTAACACAGACATTATTATAATGGCTGGAGGGCAGGGAACAAGACTGTGGCCTTTAACCAGGGATTGTCCAAAACCAATGTTGAAAATCAATGGAAAACCTATGCTGGAAAATCTTTTAGTAAAAAGCAAATCTTTTGGTTATAAAAATTTTACATTTTCTTTAAATTATTTATCGGAAATTATTAGGAATTATTTTAAAAATGGAAAAAAATGGAAAGTGAACATTTCATATACAAATGAAAGTAAGCCTCTTGGCACCGGTGGAGCATTGTCTTTGCTAGGAAGCAATGTTTCAGAAAATTTCATACTTATGAATTGTGATGTTGTTACAAGTTTAAATCTTTATGATTTAGAGCAATATCATATTCGAAATGGCGCTTTGATAACCATAGCTGCCCATATTAAAAAAACACAAATCCAATACGGAATATTAGAAACAAGTGGTCTTAATTTAAAAAAAATTTATGAAAAGCCAGTCTTAAGCCATAATGTAAATGCTGGTATTTACGTTTTTAATAGAAAAATTCTTAAAAATATAAAAAAAAATAGTTATTATGACATTCCAAATATTCTCAATTCAGCAATGAAGCAAAAAAAAAAAGTTCTAGTCTATCCTATATATGAATCGTGGACAGATATTGGGCTTTTTCAAGAGTTAGAACAAATAAGAAATAAATAAAAAAAACCTCAGTTAAATGGTGTTATTATTATAATTAATATATTTATATAATTATGAAAATTTTAGCAATTGTTCCCGCAAGAAAAGGATCAAACAGAATTAGGTTTAAAAATAGAAAAATTCTAGGGAAAAAAATGTTAATCGAATACACTATTGATATTGCAAAAAAATGTAGTCAGTTTTGTGATATTTTTGTAACAACAGATGATCAGCAAATTATTGATATTGCAAAAAAAAAAAATGTTTTAGTTCCATGGCTAAGACCTACGCGCTTAAGTTTGTCCAAAACTTCATCATATGCATCCGTAAGACATACGGTTTCTTGGTATGAATCTGAAATTCAAAAAATAGATGCTATTATTTTATTGCAACCAACATCACCCTTTCGAACTAAAAAAAATATTCTAGAAGCTATTAGTTTTTTTAAGTCCGATAAGAAAAAAAATTCAATATTATCAGTTAGTTTAGTCAAAGTTGAAGATTCACTTAGAGGGAAAAAGAAAATAAATATTTACAAGCCGAATGGTTCGATTTTCATAATAACTAAAAAAGAATTTTATAAAAAAAAGTCATTTATCAATAACAATACAAGGCCTTTTGTCATTAATAATTTAAAAGAATCGTTAGACATTGATTACCCTGAAGATTTCAATAAAGCAAAAAAATATTTAAAAAAATAGAATAGAATAATAAAAATGTCAGAAACCGTATTAGTAAATTTTTTTTGTGATGAGCATCTTGCGGAAGTAGCTAAGTATCTTTGCAAAAAAGATAAAGAAAGATATAAATTTTCCTTTTGTCATAGACTGCCTAATAAAAATATTAAGCAGTTTGATCATTTAAATTTTTTTGATGCCACTCTATTATACAACGTAAACAATTTTCAACTTGCTTTTAAAAATTTAATTCCAATTTCCTTAGACATAAAAGAATATGATTTTTTATTAAGCGGGTATCGATATGTTGTTAAAAGTTTTGATAGAATGACTGTCTATCCATGTAGGGTAGGTTTTTATGACGAATACTTTTGGGAATTGGCAGGTTATTATAAATCTTTTTTTAAAAAAAATTCTAGAATAAAAAATATTATTTTTGATCAAACCCCCCATCTCCCTTGGGATATAATTTTATTTTTTGTTGCCAAAATGTGTAATATAAAAACTTTAATATTAAAAAGAACAAGTATAGCTGGTGTAGCATATATTATTGAAGATTTCAGAGATGAAAGTTTGAGTTTTCAATTTCAATATCAAAAACATTTAAAAACTATAAATTTTAATCAGGAGACTAAGGAAATTTTAGCTTTTTTAAGAAAAACTAATTTTACCAATCTTCAAACAAATGGAGAATGGGATTGGGCTCGTTCACGTCCTTATATTCCAGAAGTTATTAAAAAGCATTTATTTTATAAAATTTTATCTGATTGTTATAGATTTGTATGGTCTTTTTTTGAAAGGATACCTAGCCAGGAAGAGGGAGCTTCTAAAAGAAAAATTAACTCTAAATTTTCTATTGGAAAAAAATTATCTAGAGGGATGTATATTAAATTTAAATTTGGCTATTTATTAAGACGATTTCAAAATATTTTATCTGATAAAAATAATGAAAATTATAAAAATATATGCGGGGAAAAAGAAAAATTTATTTTTTTTGCTCTTCATTTTGAACCAGAGAGAAGCACTAATCCTGATGGTTTGCTCTTCGCTAATCAATTAATTGCAATAAAAATGTTATCTCAAAATTTACCTGATAATTATAAAATTTATGTCAAGGAGCATCCAAAGCAGCTCAGTTTTGACCCAAGAAATGATTATTATAGAAGTGTTGATTTTTATAAAAAGTTAAAAAACATTAAAAATGTCAGACTTTTAGGATCTAGTAGTAATTATAATGATTTAATTAAAAACTCATTCTGCACAGCAACTATAACGGGATCAATAACATGGGATGGACTTTTGCAAGGCAAACCAGGAATTGTTTTTACCAATAGCTATTTATCTAAATGCGAAAGTGTAGGAGCAATAAAAACACATAAAGATGTGCATGAAGTTTTAAATAACTTCAATAAAAAAAATCAGGATGTTATTTTTGACGACATTATTAATTTTTTAAAAATTAATGAAAGGTACTTTATCAATGCTATTATTTATTCAGGTCACAAAAAATTAATACCCTATGAAAAATATGAAGAATATCTAGAAAATCTAGTTAGTTGTATTGAGGAAAGATTAATGTAGAGCTGATTTAATAGTCATTGTTTTTTGAAGATATTACAATGAATATTTTTCATTATTTGAAAATTATTATAATAATAATAAAAAATTTGTAAGCCTATATTAAAAATAATTTATTATTAATAATTTTTAAGAGATTTATGATACATATTATTCACAATATTTTTATTAACCAATTTTTTTTAAAATGAAAAACAAAATATTTCTTACTGGATCGGAGGGTTTTTTAGGATCTCACCTGTTGGAATTGCTGGTAAAAAAAAATTATAACGTTAAAGCTCTAGTTCAATACAATTCATTTAACAATCTCGGATGGCTAAACAACTTAGATCCTAAGGTATTAAAAGAAGTCGAGATTACTTTTGGAGATATAAGGGACAAGGAATTTATAGAAAACTCTATTAAGAATTGTTCAAAAATTATACACCTAGCCGCATTGATTGGAATACCATATTCTTACCATGCAGCCAGAAGCTACGTGGATACAAATATTAATGGCACATTAAACCTTTTAGAAGCCGCTAAAAAAAAAGAAATAGAGAAATTTATTCACACTTCAACAAGTGAAGTTTATGGCTCAGCGCAATTTGTGCCGATGACTGAAGATCACCCTGTTAACCCCCAATCACCTTATGCTGCTACAAAATCAGCAGCAGATAAAATCGCAATGTCTTATTTTTATTCTTTTAATATGCCAATTACTATTCTTAGACCTTTTAATATTTTTGGCCCAAGACAGTCTTCTAGAGCTGTTATCCCCACCATAATAAATCAGATAAAAAATTCAAAATCAAATATTTTTTTAGGATCAAAAGAAACTTCCAGAGACTTTACATTTGTGTCTGACACAGCGCTTGCATTTGAAAAAGCGCTAAATGGAAAAAAAATAAATGGTGAAGTAATTAATATTGGAAGTAATTTTGAGATAACAATTGAAGATATTGCTAAAATTGTTAACAAAATTTTTGATAAAAATTTGACAATTAAGCTGGATCCAAAAAGATTGAGACCAAAGAAAAGCGAAGTTACAAGACTATTTTCCTCAAATTTAAAAGCAAAAAAATTACTTTTGTGGAAACCGCAGTTTACAAAAAAAGAAGGATTCAAAAAAGCCTTAACAATCACATGCAAATGGTTTGTAGATAATATCTCTAATGAGAATTATAAAAAATATATTTTATAATTATTTTAATTAAAAAAATGAACAAAGTTATAATTACAGGGGCCAGAGGTTTTGTGGGCAGCTACCTTTTAAGATACTTAAAAAAAAAAAATTTTAATGTAGTTGGACTTTCAAGACAAAAAAATCGTAATCTTTATTATATAAAAGATTATTTGAAGATTAAAAAAGAACCAGCTTTTTTAATATATTTATCAGAAGAATCTAATATTTTTAATTTTAATAAACTTTCCACTCTGCAAATTAAAAAAAATCAAAAAATTTTAAAAGTTTTGTCAGCAAAATTTGAAAATAAATTCATTTATGCGTCTTCATCAAAGGTTTATACAGACAAGTTAAGAATAAAATTAAAAGAAACAAGTAAAATCAAAGCTGAAACTAAGTACGAAAAAAATAAAATACAATGCGAGAAGATTGTTTTAAAAAATAAGGGTATTGTTTTGAGAATTTCAAATATTTATGGAGATAAAATAAAAAAAGAAAGTATTTTTTTAAAAATAATAAGACAAATAAAAAATAAAAAAAAAGAAAATCTGCACTTAAATAATACCAATCATATCAGAGATTTTTTGTATATTG
>Ga0129324_10000901_pt1 | contig 20355 bp, 15 predicted proteins | sample CPBDNA_7_FD_96879 | JGI IMG/M metagenome (GOLD analysis project Ga0129324, IMG submission 96879) | Freshwater to marine salinity gradient microbial communities from Chesapeake Bay, USA - CPBay_Spr_15_0.2_DNA | ecosystem: Environmental > Aquatic > Marine > Coastal | place: USA: Chesapeake Bay... | reverse complement strand
TCCTATCTTAAAATAAAAAACCCCACTTTAAAAGTGAGGTTGAAATGGTGGGCGCTAAGGGATTCGAACCCCTGACCCCTTGGGTGTAAACCAAGTGCTCTGAACCAACTGAGCTAAGCGCCCTTTTAACAACGATCAACTGACTTTTGGTTTGTCATTTAAGTGGGGCAAATATATTATAAACTTTAACAATAATCTAAGGTTTTTTTAAAATTAATCGAATTTTAAAAGTGCATTGTTTTTTAGTTCGTCAAAAAAATCGGCATCCTGATTCTGTAAAACTTTTTGCGCTATTTTTACGTTTTTAAAAGTAACCTGAAGGTCCTCTTTATTGCTTTGCTCATAGTTTCTGTAGAAGCTAAACTTATTTGGAAATGCTTTTTCAAAAGTGCAGTCTTCAATCGTAACATCGAGTATTTTTCCCAATTTAGATAGCTTACGATCCCTTTTGGTAATGTAGAAGTTAATCCCCATTTGTCTTCTGTCAGGAAAGTATGTTTCTGATCGATTATTCTTAAACAAGATTTGCTGAACAACAGCTCCATCTCTTACATTAATCCCCATCACACGATCAGCCTCTATAACATCATTATTTTCAAAAATAATTCTACTCATATTTTCACATCGAGTTTCAGTTCCGATTTTCAATCCTGATTTTTTCGTTAAGAAAACGCATCCCCGAACCGTTATGTCCTCGACATCTGGCACATTTACACCAGGACCAATTCCTGTACATTTTATTGCAACCGTATCGTCTCCGGCCCAACCGAAACAATCTTCTATCAATACGTTTTTTGAGGAATCTGGATCCCATCCATCCAAGCTACCGAGGTATTTACTTGGGGCTAGGTTATTGAGAAGTTTGCAGTTTTTAAATACAACGTCCTCAGATTCTAATATATGGGTGTTCCAACGTCCAGAGTCTTTTAACAAAACACCATTAAAAGAAATGTTTTTTGAATTTTGGATAAGCAATAACCGTGAGTTTTTTATTTTAGTCTTCGATTCTTCTGCATTAAAAATCATCATGCGGGTTCCATTCCCATCAAATGCACCTAAACCAGTAACCGATATGTTTACTGCGTTTTTGATTAGAATAAATCGACTTAGAGGGGTTTCATCGTCACTTAGGTAAGGTTTCAAATCTGAAACATCTGCAATTATCCTGGTGTTTTTTGATAAGTGAATGCGTGTATTACTTTTAATGTTTAGTGTAAAAGTTTTGTAAATTCCATCAGGAAAATAAAGCACTTTCCCACTTCCAGAATGTTCATCGAGTGCTGATTGAATTTTTTTAGTTTCATTTATGCCTCCAGTATTATCAATACCATAGGTTTTCACCACATCTACAATATCGTTGGGGGTTACTTCAGGAGATTCTATTAAAACAACCAAACGTTTTGTGAAATCTTGATCGTTTTTAAATCGCAATACCAAATAGCCCGTTCTGTTAATCATAAAAGACAATTGGTTTCCAGATTTTTGCCCTTTAATGTTATAACTTTTCGGCGAAATACTCCACTCATCATCGTTGAAATCAAATCCTTTGGTTTTTACTACTACTTCTAATGGTTTCCCTAAATAAGTCAGCCTGGCATATTTATAGGTCTCAAGACCGTTCGCTAAAGGAACATCATTCTGTTCTAAAACTGGCAAATCAACCCCATTACTTTCTAATTGAAAAGTTTGCGCTTTGGCAGTTAATATTCCAATGAAACCAATTAAAATAAACGTTTTTATATAAATATTCTTTTTCAAGCAAGTCTAGTTTAAGATGCAATCTAGTAATGTAGACCTTAAAGTTTATAAAAAGTTTAACCCCAGAAAACCTGTTTTGCAATAAATATTATTTAAAATAAATACTTTTTTGATTACCATTAATTAAAGAATCTCTGCGACCACAAAAGTACTCCCACCCACATAAATCAAGTCTTCGGGTTTTGCATTTGCTTTGGCATTGAATAGGGCTACCTTAACAGAATAATACGATTGAAAATTCAATTTCAAGTTGGTTGCTATTGGAACAAGATTTTCTAAAGGAAAAGCCCTTGGCACTTCCGGTTGGGTAAGATAATAAGAAGCAGTGGAAGGAAAAAGACTTAGGATTTCTGCTACTGATTTATCATTAACAAAGCCTAAGACCAAATGTAAATTTTCATGGGGTGTTGTGGAAATTTGTGGAATCACATATTTCAAGCCCTCCTTGTTATGTGCAACATCTGCGATGACTTTTGGAGCATCACCCAAAACCTGCCAACGACCTTGCAATCCCGTATTGAGGATAACCTTACTTAACCCTAGCCTTATTTTATCGGTCTTAATTTCAAAGCCTTTTAATGTTTCGAGAGCAATTACAGCAGTTTTTATGTTGTTGAGTTGATAGGATCCTTTCAGGTCAGATTCATAATTTTCTATTTGTTCATGATCTGCAAATGAAATTGGAGCATTTAATTGCTTGGCCACTTTTTCAAAAATAGCTTTTGTTTCTGGATGGGTTTCTCCAATTACAACTGAAATCCCTTCTTTTATAATTCCGGCCTTCTCAGCTGCGATTTCCGCTAAATTGTTCCCCAAAAACTGCATATGATCAAGTCCAATATTTGTGATTACGGAAACTTCGGGAGTCAATAGGTTGGTGCCATCCAAACGACCGCCCATCCCAACCTCAATCACAGCGACGTCGACTTGAGACTCCTCAAAATAACAAAAAGCCAAACCGACGGTCATCTCAAAAAAAGATAAGGAATGTTCCAAAAAATAGGGTTTATGTTTGGACACAAAGTCGACAATGTATTCTTTACTAATGAGGGATCCGCTTATTTTAATACGTTCTCTAAAATCTTTGAGATGGGGAGAAGTATACAAACCGACTTTAAAGCCTGATTCTTGTAATACCGAAGCAATCATGTGTGAAGTCGAACCTTTCCCATTGGTTCCTGCCACATGAACCGATTTAATTTTCTTTTCTGGGTTTCCTAAATAGTCACAAAAATCTTGCATCCTAGACAAGTCAGGCCGATAGGCTACTGCTCCTTTTTGCTGATACATTGGAAGTTGTGAGAACAGCCACGACAATATAACTTCGTAGTTTTCCAAGATTATTCTCCGAGTTTGAATTGAATCACAACGAACCCCACTTGTTTCGAGGGTGCCATGGCATCAGGATGCCATTTGTGCAATAAAGCAGTCTGTTTTGCTGGAGCAAGCAAGCAAGGATGGGTGTTGGTAGTACCCTTAACTCCAGCCTCAGCCAAGATTACATCTCCCTCCTTATTTACAGTGATTCTAACAACCACTACTCCTTCTTCATTACATTCCTGTTCAACTTTCCCTGCAGACTCTAATCTTCTACCATTCAGCCCAAATCCTTTGCCCATTCCACCGGGGCCACTGCGATTAAAGTAACTGTTAGCATAAGGGTTTCCTTCAAGCTTCCCTTTGTCGCCAGCAACAGTGTCGTCACCTTCTCCTTTGGGTTGTTCACTTTGCTCCTCTGCCTTTTGGTTTACGAGATTTGAAAGGATGTTTTTCGTAGCATCATCCAGTTTTGATTTAGGAGGTACGACTTCCTTTGGTGTTTCTTTGATGGGTTCACTCGGCTTATCTTCTTTTTTTTCTGGTAAAGTAACATCACTTTTTTCTTGGGTTACTGCCTTTATCTCCTTGACAGGTTCTGGTTGGGAAACTGGTGCTTTTTGTATTGGTTTTTCAGCTTGAATTTGAGGTTTAGCTACCGCAGGTTTTTTTGGCTGAACCTCTCCTTTTCCTTGAGAAGAAGTTCCAAAGTTAACTTCCATTCCATAACTAATAGGAGGATCGTAATATTTTAAACCTAATACAAAAAACAATAGGATAATCAAAACCGATATTATCGTTGTGATTACTGCTGATTTTCTTTCGTGTTTCGTTTTTAAATATTTCATTGTGAATCAACTGCCAATACAACTTTGATGCTGTTTTGATTTGCAATATTCATGATGTAAACCACTTGGTCAATGGCGACTTTTTTCTCTGCCCGCAAAACAATAGAAGGAGAAGAGGAACTTTTCAATTTCGAAAGGAGTTCCCGTTCTATCTGTCTTTTGGAAACCTGCTTTGAATCTATAAAAAACTGAGATTTATTGTTTATCGTCACTGAAACGGTATTTCTGTTTTCTGTCTTTCCTTTTGCTTCTGGTAATTTAATTTCGATTGTATCTAGGTTTTTTGCTAAAGTAGAGGCGATCATGAAAAAAATCAACAACAGAAAAACAATATCTGTCATCGAGGACATGTTAAATTCAGGTGATATTTTATTTCTTCCCTTAAGATTCATTCTATGCGGGTTCGTTAAGTAAATCAAAAAACTCTAGAGAGGTTGCCTCCATTTGGTAAACAATCTTGTTGGTTTTAACAACCAAATGATTGTAAGAGATATATCCTATAATCCCAACAATAAGTCCAGCAACAGTAGTTGTCATAGCGGTATAAAGACCATTAGAAAGCAACTGCATATCGATATTTCCGCCAGCATTTGAGATTTCAAAAATCGAAAGAATCATTCCAATAACAGTTCCTAAAAAACCAATCATTGGGGCAGCCCCTGCAATGGTCGCCAATACACTAACATTCTTTTCCAGCTTGTAGACCTCCAATCTTCCGGCGTTTTCTATAGCAGTATTGATGTCCTCCAACGGTCTCCCAATTCGAGATATCCCTTTAGCAACAAGTCTTGCAACAGGTTTGTTTTCACTTAAACACAAAGCCTGTGCTCCTTCAATTTTATCGCTTAAAACATACGTCCGTATTTGAGCCATAAAGTTTCCACTTAGCTTGGAAGCCGATCTGATCGTAAAAAGTCGCTCAAAATAGATGTAAATCACAATGATTAGTAAAATAAAAAGCAACCCAATAATGAGCTGTCCCCCCAAACCACCATCCTGGATCAATTCGACCAATGAAAGTGTTTTTTCTTCTTGTAATGGGGAATCTTGTGTTAGTTGAATCATTACTTGATTAAATTAGTATTTAGTTATAACGCATTAGTAATAGAAAAATTTTATCCACTACACAATAAATCCTCGAAGCAACATAAAAGTAAGTGAACCTCCTAAAAAACCGATTGCAGCGAGCCAAGATATCTTTTTTAAATACCAAAAGAAATCCATTTTTTCCATACCCATCGCAACCACACCAGCGGCAGATCCAATTATCAGCATGCTCCCTCCAGTTCCAGCAGAAAACGCAATGAAATGCCACAAAGGATCATCCAACAACTCAGAAAACATTCCAATGCTTGCGGCAACCAAGGGAACATTGTCAATGACTGCCGAACCAACTCCGAGGAGCATAATTACGATATCAGAATTAGGAATTGTAGCATTTAACGTACCTGCAAACTCAAAGAGCAATCCTAAGGATTCTAGAGCTGCTACCGCCAAGAGAATACCCAAGAAAAATAGAATACTTGGCAGTTCGATTTTAGAAAGCGAGCTATGGACTGGACTGTGACTTGCATCCTCTGTATGTGCATCATCAACAGATGTAATGTTTATTTTAGCCTTACTAAATATTTCTGCAAAAGTAGCCACTACCGCCAATGACAACATCATTCCTACATAAGGAGGCAGATGCGTAAGTGTTTTGAAAATCGGAACAAATACTATGGCTGAAAGCCCTAAATACAACATTGTCGCGCCATATTTATGACGTTTATTGTGCTCTAAATCCTCTTCAACCTCATCCATAATATTCCCCTTGAAAGCCGGTAACAATGAGGCGCACAAGACTGGAATTAACATACATACTAGGGAAGGAATCAGTAAATAAGAAATTAATTTACCTGTCGTAACCTTTTTCCCAATCCATAGCATGGTGGTGGTTACATCTCCTATGGGAGACCAGGCACCACCTGCGTTTGCAGCTATGATTATCAAACCAACAAACCAAATTCGAGTATCACGAACTTTAATGACTTTTTGTAAAATCGTAATTAAAACGATGGTTGCTGTTAAGTTATCTATGATTGCTGAAAGAATAAAAGCAAGTATTGAAAATATAAACAACAAACCCTTTTTACTTTTGGTTTTAATAAAACTTTTAATGGTATAAAATCCGTTAAAATAATCTATGATTTCTACGATGGTCATTGCGCCCAGAAGAAAAACTAGAATTTCGGCTGTTTTTCCTAGGTGATGAAGCAGTATTTCATCAATGTGTGTTGGTTTCAATTGCTTAAGCTCAGTGTCTACCTCAAAAACAGGGAGATGAAACAAAGAGATTAGCGCCCACAATATGGCCATCATGGCCAGTGCTGGTATTAATTTGTCTACTTTTAAAGAATGCTCTAAAGTAATGGCAAGGTAGCCTAACACAAATATCGAAACTAGAATGATTTCCATAGAAAATTATTTAAGATGATGGGGAGTTTTTTTTTACTAAAAATATAAATAATCTCCTTCACTTTACTGATTAGAGTTGAAAATTTTTCCACTCGAGTGATTTCTTAGAGCTCCAGTAACACTCGACAAGCAATTTACTTCCCCCCTTAATTTCAAAACTGCTAAAAAGGCAAAAATAAGCGCTTCTTTAAAGTCAATCAATTCCACCTGAGGTAGAACAATTTTTGTTGCCGTTTGCTTTTGAATTTGTTTAATTAAAAAAGAATTATATGCGCCGCCTCCCGTCACCATTACAGCGTCCATTCCTTTAATATTAACTGCAATTTGGCATGCAATGTGAGTTACATAAGTATGGAGCAAATCTTCGACGGAATGGGAGTTAAATTGACTCAAAATATTGAAAATATTTTCATTTACCCATTCAATTCCTAATGATTTGGGGGGCCTTTTTTTATAATAAGCCAAAACTTCTAATGCGTTATAAAAATCGCTAATAAAGTTTCCTTTTTCAGCATTTTCTCCAGCTGGATCAAAATCTAAATTAATTTTGGAAGAAAGGAAGTTTAACACCGTATTAACAGCACAAATATCATAGGCAATAATTTCCTTATTTGTTTTGATAGATAGATTGGCAAATCCACCGAGATTTAAACAAGCTTGATGGCTCTCAAACAACAACAAATCGCCAATAGGCACCAAGGGAGCTCCCTGTCCTCCAAGAGTCACATCTTGAGTCCTAAAGTCACAAACTACTTGAGATTTTGTTAAAACAGACAATTCAACCCTGTTGCCGATTTGTTTCGTAAAGCCCTGATCAGGTTGGTGAAATACGGTGTGCCCATGAGACCCAATTGAATCAATCTTTTTAATTCCAAACTCCGAAATAAATTTGAGTATTCTGTTACTTAAAAAATTTGTGAAATCAAGGTCTAAAATCTCTAATTCTTGAGGAGTCAAATGAAGTGCCATAGACAAGCGATTTTTCATTTTTTTTGGGTAGTTATAGGTTTTGCTATTTAATATTTCAAAATGCCATTTTGATTTTTTTTCAAACCTAACGTACACCAAATCCAGACCATCTAAAGAAGTTCCAGACATTGCACCAATTATGTTATAAATTTGATTTTCCATTTGCAATAATTATCACTTTACAAATTTAGAATTCTAAGTGTTTTATTAGTGAAAAATTACTGAATATTGAGGTTGATTGTTTTATTAATAATTTAAGGAGTAAAAAATTAAAATTTGATAATTATTTATCATTTGTAATTTATTCGTAATATAAAACTTATTATAAAGAATTATTTTTGTAAATCGCGCTAAAATCATCAGATCAAATGTTACTAAAAAAACAAGGATTATATTCGCCAGAAAATGAACATGAAAACTGTGGGGCAGGATTTATTTGTAATCTAAAAGGTGAGAAAACCAATCAGATTATTCATGACGCCTTAGAGATTCTTGTGAAGCTTGAACATCGAGGTGGCGTTAGCTCTGATGGCAAAACAGGAGACGGAGCAGGATTGCTCATTGACATCCCTCACGACTATTTCAAAAGGGTGTGTGATTTTGAAATCCCCGAACCTAGAAAATATGCTGTTGGGATGGTTTTTCTTCCCAAAAACAATAATCAATATTCGTTTTGTAAAAAAACCTTTGAAAATGAAATAAAAAATCAAGGCCTAAGTATTTTAGGCTGGAGAACTGTACCTGTTGACTCTTCTAGTCTTGGTGAGATTGCTTTAGCGTCTGAACCTAATATTGAGCAAGTTTTTATCAGTAAATCAGAAGATATAAGCGAACTTGACTTTAAAGCAAAGCTTTATGCTGCTCGAAAAATATCTGAACACGCCATAAGAGGTTCCAAAATCTCAGAAAGTTCTTACTTCTACATCCCTAGTCTGTCTATCACTACGCTCATCTACAAAGGGATTATAATGCCCGAAGATATTGAGCCTTATTTTACAGATCTTCAACAAGAGGATTTGGTAACACGATTGGCTTTGGTGCATCAACGATTTTCAACGAACACCATGCCAGCATGGGATCTTGCTCAACCTTTTAGATTTATTTGTCAGAATGGTGAAATCAATACCTTAAGAGGTAATGTTAGTAGAATGCGCGTTCGAGAAGAAATTATGAAAAGTGAGATTTTTGGTCCACAAATAGATAAATTATTCCCAATCATAATTCCTGGAAAGTCAGATTCTGCTTCCATGGACATGGTGGTAGAATTGCTAACCCTCACAGGAAGATCCCTACCTGAAGCAATGATGATGATGATTCCAGAAGCATGGGAAAAGCATCAAACCATGTCTCAGGAGCAAAAAGCTTTTTATGAGTACAATGCATGCATTATGGAACCATGGGATGGCCCTGCCTCCGTTCCTTTCACGGACGGAGATTACGTGGGAGCTCTTCTTGACCGAAACGGTCTTAGACCTTCAAGATACACCGTTACAAAAAGCGGAAAGCTGATTATGGCTTCTGAAATTGGTGTCGTCGAAGTTGCACCAGAAGATGTTGAAAGTCATGGACGATTAGAGCCCGGAAAAATGTTTTTAGTGGACATGAACGAAGGTCGTATCATCAATGATCAAGAAATTAAGACTAAAATTGTTTCTGAAAGACCTTACCGAGAATGGCTTAACAAAAATCGTTTGCACCTAAAAGATGTAGCCTCAGTTGGGACTACTTGTCCAATTGAAACCATTGATGTTAAAACCAGACAACGTCTTTTTAATTATACATTAGAAGACATTCAGGAAGTAATTACTCCTATGGCAACTGCCGGAAAAGAAGCTCTTGCCTCTATGGGGATTGACACACCACTTGCGGTCTTATCAGATATCCCACAGTTAATTCCCAACTATTTTAAGCAACTGTTCGCACAAGTAACCAACCCTCCTCTAGACGGAATCAGAGAAGAAATTGTCACAGACATTAGCTTATCATTAGGTCAGGATAAAAATATTTTCGACATTTCTGAAGAACAGTGTAAAAAACTGACCATTCAGAACCCGGTAATATCAAATGGAGATTTAGAAAAAATTAGAAATATTTCGATTGGTAATTTTAAATCTGAGACCATAAAAATTCTATATCCTGTAGAGAAAGGATTGAATGGACTTGAAGATGCTTTAGAGGATGTTATCGATCAGATTTCAAAAGCGATTGACCGAGGAACTAATATCATAATTCTTTCAGACCGCGGCGTTAATAAAGAATTCGCGCCCATACCCTGTTTATTGGCTTGCTCTTATGTTCATCATCAAATGAACAGACTCAGAAAACGTTCCTTTTTTGATATTATAATAGAATCTGCCGAACCTAGAGAGCCACATCACTTTGCCACGCTTTTTGGTTACGGAGCTAGTGCTATTAATCCTTATATGGTTAATGAAATCATTCGGATGCAGGTAACAGAAGGATTCGTTACGGGCATGACAGAAGACCAAGCGGTTAACAACTTCAACAAAGCCATCGGAACAGGTATCATCAAAGTGATGAACAAGATTGGTATCTCAACTTTACACTCTTATCGAGGGTCTCAGATTTTTGAGATCGTAGGTTTCAATTCTAGATTTGTTGAAAAATACTTTCCTTACACTGCTTCAAGAATTGAAGGTATTGGTCTTTATGAGATCGAAAAAGAAATCAAAGAAAGATACAAGAATGCCTATCCAGATAAGATGGTAAACAATAAATTGGGTCTTAACATTGGAGGGGATTATCGCTGGAGACGAAATGGTGAGAGGCACATGTTCAACCCAACCACTGTTGCAAAGCTTCAGCAGGCGGTTAGACTTCAAGATCAAGACAGTTATGACATTTATGCCAAAACAATAAACGAACAATCTAAAAGCCTAATGACCATTAGAGGTCTATTTGAATTTGACAACCTAGATCCAATTCCAATTGAAGAGGTCGAATCTTGGACTGAAATTGTTAAAAAATTCAAAACAGGTGCAATGTCTTATGGGTCAATCTCGAGAGAGGCTCATGAAAACTTAGCTATCGCAATGAACAGAATTGGAGGAAAATCTAATTCGGGTGAAGGCGGAGAATCACGCGATCGATTTATTCCAAGTGAAAACGGAGACAGTCGAAATTCTGCAATCAAGCAGGTTGCTTCTGGTCGTTTTGGTGTTACCTCTCATTATCTAACCAACGCGGAAGAAATACAAATTAAAATGGCTCAGGGAGCCAAACCAGGTGAAGGGGGCCAGCTACCCGGTGAAAAAGTTTTGCCTTGGATTGCCTCTGCAAGAAACTCGACTCCTTTTGTAGGGCTAATTTCCCCTCCTCCCCACCACGATATTTATTCGATTGAGGATTTAGCGCAATTGATCTACGATTTAAAAAACGCAAATCGCGAAGCGAGAATCAATGTTAAACTGGTTTCTGAAGTTGGAGTGGGTACAATTGCTGCAGGAGTTTCAAAGGCAAAAGCTGATGTTGTTTTAATTTCAGGTTTTGATGGTGGAACAGGAGCTTCACCTCTTACATCCTTAAAACACGCTGGATTACCTTGGGAATTAGGTCTAGCAGAAGCACAACAGACTTTGGTGTTAAACAACTTGAGAAGTAGAATTGTTGTGGAATGTGACGGTCAATTAAAAACTGGGAGAGATGTTGCCATTGCTGCACTGTTAGGTGCCGAAGAGTATGGATTTGCTACCGCTCCATTGGTTGCCTCTGGATGCATTATGATGCGAAAGTGTCACCTAAACACCTGTCCAGTAGGAATTGCAACCCAAGACAAGGATCTTCGTAAAAACTTTAAAGGGACTCCAGAACACGTGATCAATTACTTTTATTACGTGGCCAATGAATTAAGGCAAATCATGGCAGAACTTGGGTTTAGGACTTTGACTGAAATGATTGGGCAAACCCATAAGATAAATTCTAATAAAGCAATACAGCACTATAAAGCCAAAGGGTTAGATCTTTCAAATATTCTTCACCGACCTGCAGAATACAGAAAAATGAGCTTGCGAAATTTAGAAAAACAAGATCACTGCTTGGAAAACGTGCTCGATATGAAAATCTTAAAAGTAGCCAAAGCTGCCATTGAACAAGGAACAAAAACGAGCTTATCCTATCCAATTCATAATACAGACCGGTCCTTAAGTGCTATTCTGAGTAATGAGATATCAAAACGACATGGACACACAGGGCTTCCTGAAGACACTTTGACTTTGAACTTTAAAGGATCTGCAGGACAAAGTTTTGGTGCTTTTGGAACTTTTGGACTTACGCTTAACTTGGAAGGAAACACCAATGACTATCTTGGTAAAGGAATGTCTGGAGCAAAAATTATTGTTAAAAAACCGCCTACTGCCACTTTCGTCGCGCATGAAAACATAATTGTTGGAAACGTTTGCTTATTTGGAGCAGTCAACGGAGAAGCCTATATTAATGGTATCGCCGGAGAACGTTTTGCCGTTCGAAATTCTGGAGCCATCGCAGTGGTTGAAGGCGTTGGAGATCATTGTTGCGAGTACATGACAGGAGGGAACATTATTGTATTAGGAAATACCGGTAGAAATTTTGCAGCGGGTATGAGCGGTGGAACTGCTTTTATATTTGATCCAGAAAGCAAGTTTATTAATGGTCTTTGTAATACAGAAACAATTGAATTTGAACCTATAGAAGAAGAGGAGGCATCAACGCTTAAAAGCTTAATAGAAAAGCATGTTAAGTATACTCAAAGTGAGAAAGGGAGCGCCTTACTTGGAGACTGGGAGAATAGCTTAAAAAGCTTCATCAAAGTAATGCCTATTGAGTACAAACGTGCACTTAAACGCTTGAAAAATGAGCCACAATTAGTTGAAGATCTAACAGTATAAGCAATGGGGAAAATAACAGGTTTTAAAGAATATAATAGAAAAGACGAAAATTATATAAAAGTAGAAAAACGTCTTAAAAACTATAAGGAATTTACGGTTCCTCTCAAGAAGGATGAAATCGAAAAGCAAGGTTCTAGATGCATGGATTGCGGTATTCCGTTTTGTCACAGTGGGTGTCCATTAGGGAATCTTATTCCTGACTTTAACCATATGGTTCATCAAGGAGAATGGCAAAAAGCTTCCTGGATTTTGCATTCCACGAATAACTTTCCAGAATTTACTGGACGTCTGTGCCCAGCCCCTTGTGAGCAAGCATGTGTTTTAGGGATTATTGAAGATCCAGTTTCGATAGAAAATATTGAAAAAAACATCGTTGAACGTGCCTTTAAAGAAGGATGGATTAAACCTCAATCACCAAAAACGAGAACTGGAAAAAAAGTAGCAATTGTTGGTTCTGGTCCCGCAGGACTTGCAGCCGCTCAACAATTAAACAGAGCAGGACACACCGTAACTGTTTTTGAAAGAGATGACGAAATTGGTGGGTTGTTGAGATATGGAATCCCAAATTTCAAAATGGAAAAGGAAATCATCGATAGAAGGGTTGCCATACTTAAAGCAGAAGGGATCATTTTTAAGCTCAACGTAAACGTTGGGGTTAACTATGAAGTAGAAAAGTTAAAAGCATTTGATTCTGTTGTTCTTTGTGGAGGATCGACCGAAAGAAGAAGTTTACCCACTCCGGGAATTGATGCTGAGGGTGTTGTGCAAGCAATGGATTTTCTCACCCAACAAACCAAAGTGTTGATGGGCAAAAAAGTTGAAAACCAAGTGGTCGCTTCTGGCAAAGACGTTATTGTCATCGGGGGTGGAGATACAGGATCAGACTGTGTCGGCACTTCAAACAGACAAGGAGCAAAATCGGTTACTAATTTTGAAATTATGCCAAAACCTCCTGGACACAGATCGCCTCAAACACCCTGGCCTTATTGGCCATTACAATTGAAAACATCTTCTTCACACAAGGAAGGTTGTGATCGAAATTGGCTCATCAACACCAAAGAATTTGTAACAGACGATAATGGAAAACTCATTGCACTTAAAACCGTAAATGTTGAATGGAAAACTGAGCTAGGAAAACGACCTGAACTTATTGAGATAGAGGGAACTGAAAAAACATATCCTTGTGATTTGGCTTTATTGGCACTAGGTTTTACTGGACCTGAACCTACGATTGCAAATCAGCTTGGAATAGAACTGGATGTTCGATCTAATTACAAATCTGAGTATGGAAATTATAAAACTAACGTGCCTAATGTTTTTACCGCAGGTGACATGAGAAGAGGACAATCTTTGATCGTCTGGGCAATTTCCGAAGGAAGAGAAGCTGCGCGACAGGTTGACATCTACTTGATGGGATCTTCAATCCTACCGACCAAAGAAGGTGGTGATCTGCCTCCAATGTAGGGGATCGTCCTTAAAGTCAAAATTTAATCACATGTATCTCGATATATGTGATTTTTTTTTAATCAATTTTAAATAAAATCTTAAAATTAATTTAAATTCAGAATCAACTTTTATATTTACAATATTGATTAAAATATAATGTTACTAGATAAAAAGAATATTCGTTGGGGAATTATCGGTTGTGGAGATGTAACTGAAATTAAAAGTGGACCCGCATATCAAAAAACAGAAAGATTCGAGCTGATTGCCGTCATGAGAAGATCCCCTGGAATGGCTAAAGATTATGCGGAAAGACATGGTGTGGAAAAATACTATACTGACGCAGATGTATTAATAAATGATCCTGATGTCGATGCCGTTTATATTGCTACCCCTCCTGATACGCACAAGTTATTTGGGCTTAAAGTAGCCGCTACAAGAAAACCATGTTGTATCGAAAAACCTCTTGCTCCAAACCATGCTGACAGCTTGGCGATTTACAATGCTTTTAATGCCTCAAAAACACCCCTATTTGTTGCCTATTACCGAAGAACACTTCCAAGGTTTTTAAAAATAAAATCTTGGATTGATGAAGGTGAGATCGGAACCGTAAGGCATATCCAATGGCAACTAAGCAAAGTCGCTTCTGAGCAAGATTTGTCGGGTGAATACAATTGGCGAACTGATTCTAAAGTCGCTCCGGGTGGTTATTTTGATGATTTGGCAAGCCATGGATTAGACTTGTTTTGTTATTTATTTGGTGAGGTGTCGGAAGCTGCAGGTATCAGTTTAAATCAACAAAAACTTTATACTGCCAAAGATGCCGTGACCGGATACTGGCTTCATGAAAATGACATCACTGGCATGGGAAATTGGAATTTTGGAAGTCATGAAAGTGAAGATAACGTTACAATTTATGGCAGCTTAGGCACTATTCGGTTTTCGGTTTTCGAGGAGCAGCCGATCCATTTAAAAACTGAGAAAGGTGACGAAACCTTAGATATCTTACATCCCGAAAACGTACAACTTCATCATGTAGAACAAATGAGAGATCAGTTGCTCAATCCTCCTAAAAACCATCCTTCCTCTGGACAAACTGGAGCGCACACGAGTTGGATAATGGACAAAATTCTTGGAAATATTTAAAACCTTTTGATTAATTAAACTTCTCTTTAGTACATTTGTAGTACCCAAATTACTATCATGCAATCCCCTACGCCTTGGACGGAGAATCAGTTTGGTTCTATCTACAACAAATATTTCCCTATTTTATTTCGATTTGCGTTAAAACACTCAAGAGACACAACGCTTTCGAAAGACCTAGCTCAGGAGAGTCTTATTAAGTTATGGCAAGATAATTTCATGCCAAACGCAACACAGAATCATTTAGAAGCTTTTCTCTTTAGGGTGATTAGAAATAATTTAATTGACCATTTTAGAAAGGAAAAGATTAGGAAAAGCTATGCTGAAAGTTTAGAAAAAAAAATACCTACTACTGATGGTAGTCCACTATTTGAAGTGGAAGAGCGCATAGAAAAAGTAATGCGTCAACTCCCTGAATTGACTCAGAATATTTTCTCTCAGTCTAGGGAGAAAGGACAGGACTACAAAACAATAGCTGCCAATACAGGAAAAAATATTAAAACTGTGGAGCACCATATTTCAAAAGCCTTAAAGGCATTTCGTAAAGAATTTTTCCAAAAGTAATTAGGGTATTTCGGTTTAGAAACGTTTTCTAGACATATACCCAATACTATGAAAGAAAACGATGAAATAGAAGCGATTTTTTGGAAACGCAATCAACAGGCATTATCCAAAAAAGAGCAAAAAATATTAGACGCGTGGTTAGCGTCAAATAAAGAGGCATTAAATGATTATGATGATCAAAAAAACACAGTTGCTATACTTGAGTCAAACGAACAGCTATTAGAAAAACATCCCTATGAAGACTTCAAAAACAAGTTGCTATTAAAGACTAAAAAAGCAACCGGAAACCTTCTAAAGAAAATAGCCGTAATTCTTATTTTGGTTAGCATTGGAGGATTTGGAGCTTGGGAAATGTCTCAACCTAAAACAACAATAGTAAGTGCCGGTGACTTCATCAAAAAACACACTCTACCAGATGGAAGTGTTATCCAGATGAATAAAAATAGCAAGCTAGTCTATAACAAATCCTTTGATAAAAAAAATAGGACAATCAACCTTGAAGGTGAAGCTTTTTTCAAAGTAGCTCACAATCCAAAACTACCTTTTAAAGTTGTGCTTAAAGATGAATCTTCCCTCAACGTGCTTGGAACAGAGTTTAACGTGATTTATGATAATGCCAAGAATTCTAGTCGTACCTACCTAAGCTCTGGCAGCCTTTTATGGAAGGCCAAAAATAATAAATCTTTATTATTAAAGCCAGGAGACCATTTTGAATATGATAATAAAACAAATGAGTGGACGGTAAGCGAAATCGAAACAAATAAATTGATGTCTTGGAGACACAGAAGTCTTGACTTTAAAGATTTGTCTTTCAATGAAATATGTCAATCCCTATCTGCCTATTTCGAAACCCCAATAAATATAAAAAACAAAAATCTTATTGATAAACGCTTTACTGCTAGATTCCATCATTTAACGCCGTTGGACACAATTCTAGATTTATTGTCAGATAGTTATAATTTTAAATTTAACAAAACCCCAAACACATGGATCATCGAGTAAAAAATATTATCTTCTTATTTTTGGTATCGTCGGCACTTTGGAGCGCAGAGAAAGCCATTAAAATTGAAATGATAAATACACCGCTCAAAGAGATCATTAATGAACTAGAGCAGCAGTCTGAACATCTGTTTATTTATAATGAATATGTAAATGACAAAACAGTTTATTCCGTTAGTTCTGAGAATGAAACATTAAAAGAAGTCCTTGAGAAGTTATTTTCCAGCAGCACTGTACAGTTTAAAATTAGATCACCTCATGTTATTTTAAAATCTATCAACGAACCCACCTCTGAAACTACCATACAAAGACAAAAGTTGGGTACACTGAGCGGATATGTTAAGGACGCTGAGAGTGGTGAAACACTAATTGGCGCCACCATTATAGGGCCTTCAGGAAGTTATGTTTTAACCAATAATTTTGGCTTCTATAGTTTTGAGGTTCCAGAGGGAATTAACCAATTTACTTTAAGTCATATCGGGTATGGAACAATCGTGGAAACCATTAAAGTTGAGGGTAAAACTACGCACGATTTTAATTTAACTTTTAAAGCGACTTCACTTTCGGAAGTAGAAGTTTCCTCGGATTCCTATAAAAAAGAACGAACGAGAACACTACAGAATGTAATTCAATTCAACCGTCAAGATTTGATTCGTTTTCCAGCACTCTTAGGGGTTCCGGATATCAATAGAATTATGAAAAGTCAGGCTGGAGTAAGTAGTGTTGGAGAGGGAACTTCGGGGTTCAATGTCAGAGGTGGAAATATCGATCAAAACTTAATACTTCTTGACGGTGCGCCATTCTATAACTCCAGCCACTTGTTTGGTCTTTTCTCTATTTTTAACACAGCAAGTATTAAAGATTTAAAACTATATACGGGTGGAATCCCTGCTCGCTTTGGCGGAAGAGCTTCTTCGGTTCTTGACATAAGATTAAGAGACGGCAATACGCAAAAGTTTGCAGCTGAAGGAAGCATAGGCCCCATTGTCACTCACCTTCAATTGGAAACACCTCTTGTAAAAGACAAATCTGCAATACTAATTTCTGGAAGACGCTCCTTTATAGATTTGTTTCAAGATTTAAGCAATAGCACTAATGAGGAGAAAGTATATTTTTATGATTTTACAGCTAAAACACATTACCGAATTAATCCCAAAAACACAGTTTACCTGTCTGGATTTTTTGGAGCTGACAATTTAAATTTTGAAATAGACGAAACTAAAAAGAATGGACCTAAAAAAGAAAAAACGAAGTTTAACTGGAACCAAAGTTCAGTCTCATTTAAATGGAATCGCATTTTTAATGGAAAGTTATTCATGAATTTAAGTTCCGTATTTAGCCAATATGACTACGGTTTAAGCTCAGACAGCTCCGACAATCCAATCATTGATCTTTCAGGAGACTTTAATTGGAATGCCCGAATAAGAACGTTTGAAACGAAAACTAATCTAACCTACAACTTGAACCCGGAAAATACGTTTAAGGGAGGTGGGAGTGTTACGAAACATTCTTTTAGTCCTACTAAAATAGAAGCAGCTTCAAAATATTCTCAGAACATAAGTTTAGAAACTGAAAATGCTGTTGAAATCGGCCTATTCGGTGAATGGGAAACGCAGTGGAAACGGTTTCAGATTAATACCGGTTTAAGATGGTCTCAGTTTTCCAATATTGGACCAGGAGATGTCTATCAATATGCCCCAGGGTCCAAATCATTGGCGACTATTGTTTCCTCAAAAACATATGAAAAAAATGATGTGATCAAAGCATTTAACAACTTTGAACCTAGAATTGCCTTGAAGTATAAATGGAGTGAAGACCTAGCCCTAAAGGCAAATTACAACAGAATGTATCAATACATTCATTTAATTTCTAACACATTGGGGGTTGTCCCTTATGATATTTGGAAACCTTCTGGAACGTATATTGAACCACTAAAAGTTGATCAATTCGCGATTGGTTTTGCTCTTAATAAAGTAAAAGATAAAAAAAGAATTGATGTTGGAATAGAGGCCTACTACAAATCATTTAACAACCTAATTGAATATAAAGACGGTGCTAATTTAATTGCCAATAAATATATCGAAACGGAGTTTATTCCTGCAAAAGGAATTTCTTATGGATTAGAAATTAGCGCCGACTATGTTCTCAACCAATGGTTTGGAAACTTTAATTATACTTATTCAAGGTCTGAAAGAAAAACGGACTCAAATTTAGATGAAATTAATCAAGGGGAGTACTATCCTTCAAACTTTGACAGACCTCATGTGTTGAATGTGAACACCAGTCGTAAGCTGGGGAGTAGATGGGAAGCTACAGCCTCCTTCACTTTCAGATCCGGTAGACCGATCACAATACCCACTGGAAGCTATGACTTACTCCAAGGCAGGCACTTTAATTTCTCTGAAAGAAATGAGTACCGTATCAGTCCAATTCATCGTTTGGATTTGTCCTTTAATCTATATCCAAAAGAGCGAAATAAAAGATGGAAATCCCATTGGACCTTTGGGGTCTACAATGTTTATGCCCGCAAAAACCCCTTGTCTGTAATCCCATCAACGACATCAGATAAAAGAACAAGTACTTATGAGTTTTCCTTATTGGGAGCCGCTATTCCTTTTGTCAGTTATCAATTTAAATTTTAAATTATGAAGCTAAGAAGCCTTACGTTATTGTTCCTTATCATATTTACTATTTCCTGTGTTAAAGAAGTTCAATATGATATTAAACCACAATCTGAATATGCAATTTTCACAGTATTGCATAATTTAACTGATCACATTGAATTTCATATTTCAAAAACATTGGCGATCTATGAAAATTTTGAAAGTGAGGAAATTCAAGATAAATTTGATTTTACAGTACGAATTTATGAATACCCTAGTGGTGCTGGTACTGACCCAACTTCTGGAACTCTTTTTTTAGAAGCAATAAACCCAAAAATTTTAGTTAATAATAATTATGGCATAGGACGGTTCATAACAAATATACCCTTAACCCGAAAAGCAGTTATAGGAAATGGATATGCATTGGAAGTCACCATAGGTGACAATGTGATTCGGTCAGCTGTAGAGTATCTTCCAGAACCGATTCCTGTCAAAAAATCAAGTGTTTCTTCAGAAGAATTGACTTTTGACCTAAGCTTTGATGATCCTCCAGACGTTATAAATTATTACAGCTTTTATGAAAACTATTATATTAAGCCGATTTCCGAGGAAGTTCTAATTCCTATTACTAGTGAAATACAATTCATTGCATCTAATACACGAACCGACGTGCTCTTTTCTGGAAAAACTAATACTAATTTTTTTAGTGAGTTAAAGCAACTTGAGTTCTATTATGAAACTCCTTATGAAGTACATGTAGAATCTCGCTTGTTAACATTTGAACATGAGGAATATGAGTTTCTAAGAAAAGTAAAATTATCGAGTGAACAGAGTTATGAAAAAGTAGATGAAGAATCATCTGGTCCATTTACCCTTTTCAGTTCGCCTCCTGTAAAATTAAATGGAAATTTAACTTTAATAGAAGGAGAGGGAAATAAAAATATTTTTGGATTTTTTATTGTAGCAGGTGCCGACAGTAATGGTACTAACATTCTAGAAATTGACAACTAAGTAAAAAAGACCAAGCTGCCATTCTAAGAAGTTCAAAACAAGGAATGATGACAGAAAAGTAAAAAACATGGAAGGTAAGATGATGAAGCCTGACCCAATAGAAGAACACTTTCACTTGGCGTCAACTGTCGGAGATGATTCAAGCTTCGGGAAAATTTCGATGGAAAACATCTTCAAACAAGGTATGACTTCGCTTAGAGATAGGGCTAGAAATGAAATAGCATTATCTGACTACAGAGCAAAAAAAAGACCGCAACATTGCTGTTGCGATCTTGAGGAAGGCGGCGACATACTCTCCCACCAATGGCAGTACCATCTGCGCTAATAGGCTTAACTTCTCTGTTCGGAATGGGAAGAGGT
>Ga0129324_10000900_pt1 | contig 20360 bp, 17 predicted proteins | sample CPBDNA_7_FD_96879 | JGI IMG/M metagenome (GOLD analysis project Ga0129324, IMG submission 96879) | Freshwater to marine salinity gradient microbial communities from Chesapeake Bay, USA - CPBay_Spr_15_0.2_DNA | ecosystem: Environmental > Aquatic > Marine > Coastal | place: USA: Chesapeake Bay... | reverse complement strand
GTGTCATATTGTGAAAGTGATGCCCGTAGGTGATACGTTCCGCATGAATGTCTCGGTCACTAAACCCTACAATGCCAATTTTGATAAACTTATTCTCTGTCAAAAACAGGAGGCGTGAAAAGCGTGCAACCTCCTAGTCACAACCTTTTCAAAAAAGGTTGAACCAAAACAATACTATACGAGTAGTAAATTTGCTTGTTAAAATTTTGGTTCAACCTTTTTGAAAAGGTTGTGGCGAAACACCTTGCAGCGGGAAACCCCTGAGAGCCCTAACTACCACCTTTTACAAGAAATTGTAAAAGGGAACACGGTTAATAGCCGTACCCAATGGTAACAATGTTAGGGATTGGGCAATCCGCAGTGAGACTACCTACCTCCGTTATGATAGGAAATGGTAGCCCTTCAACGACTGAACGGGTGTTGGTGAACAATGATAGTCTAATCAACTGGAGTTTGCTTAAGATACAGTCTGGCCCTTAGTGAAAGCTAGGGGATCCTCATTGGGAGATGAGATGAATTTACACATGCCACAAGACCCGGAAAGTGAAGCCGAATTGCGAAATTTGGCGGCAGTGACCTGGCAATTAATTAGTCCAGCCAATAATAAAACAATCGTGGGGATTTTTCAAGATTCGCTCTTGGGCGCTTACCGCTTCTCCCGCGCCAACATTAAATTTACGCCACGAGAGGCCATGAATTTATTAATGTGTTATGATAAAGTAGATGTCAGTAAATTACCTAATAAGAAAGAAATAACGAATTTTAATATTCTCTCGCAAATCATGCCGCCGCTCACCATGAAACACAAGACCGGTCGGTTTGACAGTGAAAAAGAAGACTATAAAACATCCAATAATGTTCTGGAAATTATCAACGGCGAATACGTCCGCGGCCAGATGGGCAAAGACATTTTCGGCGACGGCACAAGCGGGCTCCTGCAGCGTATTTGCAATGATTTCGGCAATACAGAGGCCACCAGTTTCATTAACAATATCCAAAGTATTGTGACAGAGTATATGAAAACCAGTGCATTTAGTGTCGGAATCAGCGACTTGATTGCCGATAAGAAAACCAACGACGAAATCGTAAAAGCCATCACAAGTAAAAAAGAAGAAGTAAAAAACCTTATTGACCAAATTCATCTCGGTATCTTTGAAAATAAAACGGGCAAGTCTAATGAGATAGAGTTTGAAACCCAGGTCAACAACATTCTCAGTAAAGCCGTGAATGACGCCGGCAAAATCGGAAAGAAAAGTCTCAGCGCGGACAACCGTTTCGTTATTATGGTCAATGCGGGGTCTAAAGGTGGCGATTTAAACATCTCCCAAATGATTTCGTGCGTCGGCCAACAAAACGTAGACAACAAACGCATCCCCTACGGGTTTGAAAATCGCACCCTCCCGCATTTCACCAAGTTTGATGATTCGCCTGCCGCCCGCGGTTTCGTAGAGAACTCCTTTATCTCTGGCTTAACCCCTGAAGAGCTGTTCTTCCACGCCATGGGTGGTCGTATCGGTATTATTGATACAGCTGTGAAAACTTCGCAAACGGGTTATATTCAACGGCGCTTGATCAAGGGGTTGGAAGACTTGAAAGTGGAGTATGACATGACAGTTCGTAATAACCAAAATAAAATTATTCAGTACAGCTACGGCGAAGACGGTTTTGACACGGTGAAAGTTGAAAAACAAATGCTACCGCTTGCCCAAATGTCGTTGGAGGAAATTTACGCACATTACCAAATGCCCCTGGACGATAGTAAACAAAACGACATCTTTACTACGGCCTACACCAAGCCAACTATTAAACGATTAAACAAACAACGCGCCGACCTCGCGATGAAATGTAAAACGCTGGTGGATATGATGATTCACGTCAGGGAAGAACTCATCAACAAAGTCTTTGGCAACAAGGACAATAAAGTCGTGCAAATTCCCGTGGCCTTCTCCTATATTATCAATAACATTCAAGGCCAACAATATATCAACGTGAATTCTATGGTGGATATTACACCGCTGGAAGCCTTTGAAATGATTGACGAAGGCTACAAAACTATTTCATTGATTCATTATGTACCACCCACTGCGCTGTTTAAAGCCCTCTATTATTACTACTTGAATCCCAAAGACTTGCTCATGGTGAAACGGTTTAATAAGAAAGCCCTGCTCATTCTGATAGACACAGTGGTATTGACCTATAAAAAAGCGATTGTCGCGCCGGGGGAAATGGTGGGGATGATTGCCGCCCAATCTATTGGCGAACCGACGACGCAGATGACCCTCAATACCTTTCATTTTGCTGGAGTAGCCAGTAAATCTAACGTCACACGTGGGTTGCCCCGTATTGAAGAAATCTTGTCTTTATCGGAAAATACGAAAAATCCCTCGTGCACGGTCTATCTCTTTCCAAGCGAAGAACAAGACCAAGAAAATGCGAAAACCCTCATGCACAAGTTGGAGTATACGAAACTTCGGGATATTGTAGACACTGTGAAAATCTGTTTTGACCCGGACGCATTGAACACCCTCATTGAAGAGGACCGAGAAGTCATGGAACAGTATAAAGAATTTGAATCACTCGTAGATGAGTGTAATGGCGATGAAGGCACACAAGCACCAGGTAGTGGCGATAGCGACAAATCTAAATGGATTATCCGCCTCACATTTAACGTACAAGAAATGTTGGACCGTAACTTGACTATGGATGATGTTCACTTTGCGGTGAAGAATGCTTACCGCGACCAGGTTTCGTGTGTCTTTTCCGACTACAATAGCGATAAACTGGTGTTCCGCATCCGTTTAAATAATTTCCTGAGTTCTAAGAAAAAGGGTGTAGTCAAACAAAATCCCTTGGACCAGTCTGATGAAATCTATTTACTGAAAACATTTCAAAACACTCTCTTGGATAATCTGATTTTGCGCGGTATTAGTAATATTAGCAAAGTCATACCGCGAAAAATTATTGATAGTTTACTCCCCCTGGACGGCAACTACGTGAAAAAAGAAACGTGGGTGGTGGATACCGTCGGCACGAATTTGATGGGTCTCTTGTCCCTGGATTATGTGGATACAACTCGCACCTATACCACGGATATTCAGGAGATTTACCGCGTGATGGGAGTGGAAGCCGCCCGCCAGTCCATTCTGAATGAAATTACCGAAGTGATTGAATTTGACAGCACGTATATCAACTACCACCATCTCAGTGTCTTGTGTGACCGGATGACCTGTAATGACAAACTCGTCTCTATCTTTCGTCACGGAATTAATGGCGACGATATTGGGCCGATCGCCAAGGCGTCATTTGAAGAAACGCCCGAGATGTTCTTGAAGGCGGCACGACACGGTATCTTAGACACGATGCGGGGTGTTTCGGCGAATGTGATGTGTGGACAAGAAGGCTACTTTGGCACGAGTGCCTTCCAGGTGATGCTAGACTTGGATAAAATCACGCAAATCACCGCCGAGGAATTCGTAGAAGAGGATGATACGAAATTTATTGAAGAACATTTTGAAGGGGCCCAACAGAATGAAGAAGGTGGTGTCTGCTCGCTCACGAACTTAACCATCCACAGTAATGCGGTGAATATTCAGCCGGTGGATATCGGGGCGGACAACGGGTATGAACTAGGGTTTTAGATGAAATTTACATAAATATAAATATTTAAATATTTAAAAATATAAGTGCTAGTCCAAGTATATATTATTTTTTCGTAATATATACTTTATACTTTATACTATGTATACTTTATACTATGTATACCTTATACTATGTATACTTTATACTATGTATAATTATTCTTTATAGTCAACATATTCTTTCACTTCATATATCGTGGAATTATAATGACTATTTATATGCCTTTTAATTTCCGATCGCTCATCATTGGTATAATAGACTGCTCGGGCTAATGTTATGAATTCATTATCAAACTTTTTCTCACTTTCTTTTATACGTAGTTTATCTTCTATATCCCATAACTTTTCATTTACCTCCTTCAAAACTATAAATAATTTATCCTCTTGATATTCATACTTGTTCATAAACTCTTGTAAATAAGTAATTTCTGTTCTAACTAACGCCAGTTTCCGCTCATCAATGATTTTCTCATTTTTAATAAGTAATATAGTATACTTATCCCATAATTCTCCAATAGATACAGGTACGTTCGCGGACATAATATATTAATATATTAATATATTAATATATGAACGCATATTTAGTTAGTCATAATGGCATGGGTGATAATTTATTTATGATTGGAGCCTTACATTTTTTACTTAAATTTTATGAAAAAATATATTTTCTATGTAAAAGTAAATATTATCAAAATATTAATTTATTTTTTACGGAGACTCCCAATATAATTTGTGTCCAGTTTAATGAACATAATGAAACAGATGAAATAAAAAAAATCATTAAAGCGAATTATGAAACGAATGATATATTAATATGTGGGTTTTGTCATACATCGTATTTGAAAAGTAAGATCACGAATACTGACTTGGTGAATTATACACATATTGATAAGCGCTATACTATAGATTTTGATACTTTAACAACAGGAAACTACAGATTTATTGCTGATTTTTATAGAGATATAAATTTGAATTTGACCTATTTTTATGACTATTTTTATATGCCCACAACGAAAGAATCGATTGAATTATATAAGAAAGTACAGGACTATTATATTATATTTATACAACTCAAATCTTCAGATGGCAAAGAACTGAATATTAAAAGTTTACTAGAAAAACATTTACATGATGTGAACACAATACTGTTGTGTAATGATAAAAATGTCTACGATATACCAGCTGACGAGAAAACAACAGATACACATATAAAATACAATATATGTAAAAATTTTATGTATAACAAGTTAGTACATTACAAGGAGGTCATACAAAATAGTGACGAAATTTATATAATAGATTCATGTTTTATAGGGATAGTTTTACCCTATTTGAAAACGAATCAATTAAAAGCGAAGAAGGTAAGAATTATTAGGAGAGATATAGTGGATAGAATAAAATTATAAAAATATTAAGTTAAAACTTCACATATATATTTATACATGAATATATATATATATGATTTTTACTAAAGATGATATCATAACCACTGATAAATATTACAATAACTTTAAAAATATATATTTTAAAACAGATGCAATCGTTAATAATAATATATTTAATTGGCGAGGCATAAATGTATATCCACCTACAAAAAATATGGACGTAATAATAAGTGGACATTCTGATTTTGGAATACATGATCAACAAGTTGAATTATTTTCTCCCCAAATATGGTATACTGTTAATAAACAAACTAGTAATAGTAGCGTGTGTTCAATACCTTTAGGTATAACAAATAATACAAACGAAAGCAATATACATTCGGTCTATGGTGATTTAGATTCTATGATTGAAGTTATGTCTCAATCAATAGAGAAAAAAAAATTAGTGTATATGAATTTCAATATTGGTACTTATGCACAAGAAAGACAACTTGTGTGGAATTTATTTAACACAAAAAAGTGGGTTACGATAGGAAATATTGTAAATACTATAGCAGGACGAACAAATTTTCTCAAAGAGATAAAAGCTCATCATTTTGTCTTATGTCCACGAGGCAATGGCGTAGACACCCATAGATTATGGGAAACACTTTATATGGGTAGTATTCCAATAGTGAAAAGAAATGTTGCATATGAAGAATTTTATGATTTGCCAATATGTTTTATTGATGACTGGGTGGAGATTAATGAAGATTTTTTGGAAAATGAAAAAAATAGAATAAATAATAATATTTATTGTTTAGACAAACTCAAAATAAGTTACTGGGTTGATAGAATCAATACATCTATTGAAAAAAAATAATAATAAATAATAATAAATAATAATAAATAATAATAAATAATAAATTTTTTATTATTTAAACAACTATAATATATATTATATATAATAATGTGGGACACTAATGATAAAGATGGTTACAACAATTCTAAACAAAATAATGTAGGCCAAATAAGTAATGACGAATTTTCAAAAGATATTGAACAATATGCTTCTAACTTAAAATTTAAGAATTTTTTAGAAATTGGGACTTGGAATGGACTAGGTTCTACTATGTGTTTTGCAAATGGTCTAAAAAATAGAACAGATGATTATATATTTTATAGTCTTGAATGCAATAAAGATAAATGGCTAGATGCTGTTAAATTATTCTCCGGAAGAGAACAAATACACATATTAAATGAGGTGATATGGAATGAAGAACCAAGTGATTTTTATAAAATATTTCCACAATGCTTGTCACATAGCATATGTAAATATTGGAATGAAATAGACCTTATAAATATGAAAAAATGTAACTTATTTTTAAATAGACAAAACTTACCTGAAAAATTTGACATAATATTATTAGATGGAGGTGAATTTACAACATATTATGAATTTCAAATACTTAAAAACAAGTGCAAGATATTAATGTTAGATGATATTAATACAGAAAAATGCAAATTAATAGTAGAAGAGATATGTTCAGATCCAACATGGAAAATTATTAAGAGAATGAATTTAAGAAATGGTTATTTAATTGCGGAAAAAATATAATAATTTAAGTATATAAGCATGAATTCAACTAATTGTGTAACCCAATATAAAATAGATATAGTAATACCTTCCTATATTACAGATTTTGATTGTATAATGCCTTGTATAAAAAATTTATCAGAACAAACAATAAAACCGAATAACGTGATTCTTTGTGTGTCAGAAATAAATAACACACATAAAATTTACTTAGAAAACGAAATTAATATATTAAAATTTAAATTCAATATTATTATACATGATACACTCATAAAACAAAATGCCTCAGAAAATAGAAATAGGGGTATAGAATATTGTTTAAATTATACAAATCCTGATTATATAATGTTTTGTGATTGTGATGATATAACACATACGAAAAAAATAGAAAGTTTTATATATTTTAATAATATTATGGATTCTAATATAAATTTATTTGTACATAATTATGCATTTTCAGATGAAACATTTGATATTTATAGTGATGTAATTTTAAATAAAAATACATTATTACCATGTTATAATTCAAATGACTGTACAAACTTATATACGATTCCTGAAACAAATATTCACCATGGACATTCTATAGTAAAACTCGGATTATGTAAGGATATAAATTTTAATAAATTATTTGTGAGAGCACAGGATGGAGATTTTTGTCAAAGAATTAATAATAAATATGGAAACGTATATTCTTATACAGAAAAATTGTTAAAATATATACCTTAACTTATTTTATGGAAAGAGTCATTTATTGATGGTGGACAGGTGAAAATACGATGTCACAATAGAGAAAAGAATATGTAAGTGAAACATATAAAGCCGATTATTTGAGAAGATATTTTATCGTGGAGTGTATACTGATATTACAAGACAAAGTGATTCTTGGATAAAGTCATTTGACATATTAGAACAAAATAAAATATATATATTTACTTTTAACAAAAGTATATATATATTTTGTACCTTATACCCTTTTAAAATAATAGTGTCCACTTCCATGAATCACAGCAAGTGTGTTTTCATCAGAGATATACATATTTTTTTTCTCATGACCATCCCATAAGACTGAGATAGTTATATTCCCAGCTGTTACTAATTTAATACCTTCCCCATTTTCCGTTTTTAAACAACTATTTGTAACCGATGTAGAATTCACAGTTTTAATGGGTGTTAGAGTAAAGTCCACATCATTGTACCAATTTACAATACAGTTCGTGTTCCATGGGGGATAATAAAATAAATCATTTTTTTTAAGGGTTATCGGTTTTTTATAACATAATTGAGGATAGTGTTGAACTAAATGTAATTTTCCATAATAACTATTAATATCCACAACACATCCCACGAAATCATAATCTATGGGTTTATGAGGTGGAAATGGTTTGTTACACGACATCTTCTTACCAGCACCGTAATATTGAATATAATTATCAGTCTTGTAAAAAAACTGTTCACATATATCACAATCTATTGCGTAATTGTTATTATTGGAAACTTTATTAGAAAACTGCAGAATAAAATCTATCAGGGATGAAGAATGAGAAGAACTGTTACGAAATCCAAACATACCACCTGCAATGGTCCAATAATGTTGTTCATGATCCGTCATAATATGCAATTCTTTCGTGGAGTAATTTGTTAACCAATCGGTGACAGCCACTTGTTCGCGTTCATTTAAAATGGAATCTAAATCCCGGGATAGCCAGACTTGTACATTCTCATCATCATGCGGTAAAAATCGCAATGCTCGTAAACAAATATTTGTCTCTACCAAAATTAATTCAATATCAGTAAACTGCGATAATTCATTTATGATATGTTCCGGTTCATTAGAAGGCATGTAAACCCGTATAATCCATCCCGGATAAAGTGTTTTTGCCAAATGATAATTTACATAAATACCTTTATAAAATCCACGCGAATTACTAAATTGTGAAGTGGTACCATACAAAGAAAAACTGATGATTTTCTTCTCTCGCTGGGGTTGTATATTAATAAATTTTACATATTTTAAATAAAAATTCTTGTATATATAATCAACATTATTATGTTTATTTCTTGATAAAATATCCATATACAATGTGTCCATTTATTATTTCTACACAATAAACTAATAACTAAATAAAATTTATTTGTTATAAATCTTACAATTTGACAATATAATATCATCAAACTGGTCTTTTTTTTGGAAATTCATAAAATGTTTACTGTTGCCCTTAATAAATGAACATTCAGCTAGGTAATATTTATTAAGTAACTCATCCGGTTTTGCACCAAGATCAGGACTATAAATGTTATTTGTTAAACTTAATGTTGATGCCCACCAAGAAAAGGCTGAATTTCCTCTTATTATTGTTCGGGCAAAATATATGGTTAAAAAATCCGGGAAAAAATCAAAGAATATGTTCGGTTGAACACATTCGCCAGTAGGAAAATGCCATTTATGACCACTAGATAAGGTATTCCATACATTGTAACTGCGTTCTTTAATATCATCACTAATCCAGGCAATATTTGAAATATCTAAATTTATATCTGCAAGAGCTTTTAAATAACTGTGTTTTGATATACACGAATGAGCTCCAGAAAAATTTGAAGTTGCGATATCACCACGTCTTAGATGAATGACATCATAAGTATGTTTTTTTCCAGCCAATGTCTTGTATATTTCAGAATTTAAAACATCATCATTAAATGAAAAAATTTCTTTTATTAAATCATCATCACATAAATTATAGTTATGTTTAAAATACATACTATGTAAATCATTAAATGCTATATTTTTTTTTCCAAAATCTCTATTTGTCTGAAATGATACAAACTCTACATTATCACCACTTAATTTATTATAGTTAATTAATTGTTGCTTAATATAATCGTCTAGTTGTTCGTATGGAACATTTGCTTGGTTAACATATAATCTTAAGGTGTCATCTGTTATTATTTGAGTATATTTATTTTTTTTGAATATATAATCCCCTTCCCATTCAGAAGGAACATAAAATGTACAATTGTATTTCTTTGCATAAGCGCAACCAAATGCATATTGAAACATTCTATTACCAAACCGACCAATCCACCTTAATAACACAATCTTCTTCTTATTATTCTCCATTATAAATATAATATAATATACTCTTTATATTTATAAAATAATATTGAATATTTTATTTAATATTATTTATTTTCTCTCTCTAATTAATTTATTTATTTATTCATTCAACACCAATTTCTTCTTTAATTTTTTACCTTTATTACTAGGTTCTGTATCAGCCTGGGCAGGTTCTGCGTCTACGTACGTTGGTTCAGATTCCACCACTAATTTCACTTTCTTGGCTTTTAGTTTCACAGTGGCATTCAACTTGCCCACCGTTTCCAAATAGGTTTCTAATGTGTTTATATCGGGACTTATGATAGAAGCGGTAATTTTTTCAACAAACTCTTTTCGTAAAGCCGACAAAGGGATTAATTCCTTATACTGGGGAGCCGCAATTAGTCGGTATACATTTGGAACATCGTGTTTTACACCCGGAGAACGAATAAAATAATAGTGGTCTTTGAAAATACTTTTTGTACTCGTATGTGCCACTAGGAATTTTTCCCCATTTTCCACCAATTCTGTTCCAGAGAAAAATATAAGGGGTAAGTCATAATGCTTTGCGAGTAGCCACAGGTCTAAATTCGTCGCATAGTAATCTTCGCTCATGATTATATTGGCTAGAGTAGCCGTTTTATTTATCAATTGTTTACTGATTTTATTTTTGCCTTGCATTTTAAGGGTCTGAATTATTTCAAATTTATAATCTGTATAATAGAGTGAGTATTCCTCCACGAGGATTTCTTTCAAGTCATTTTTTGTTAAATTCGTATTTTTCAAGAGAACCAATATTATATCAAAAGTACACAGTGCCGGTTTGTCGTGAAAGATGATTTCAATACTATTTTCAGGAAAGATTGGCTTCCAATACGGTGATGTTACGAGAATAGAAGTAGGCTCAGGGCATTTAATGTCTGTTGCACTTGGGCCTGTTGCACTTGGGCCTGTTGCACTTGGACCTGTTGCACTTGGGCTTGGACCTGCTGCACTTGCACTTGGGTCTAGTCCCGGCACCGTGACTTCATTATCATAACTCTGTGTTTTCAGCGGCTGGGCCGTGTCAAACGTATTATGTTTAATATATTTATTCACAGGCGCTACAACTAAGCCTTCAAAATAGTCTTGCATTAAGAGTGATTGCAATAAAATAATTTCCGATTCGGTTAAATTGTATTTAACATGCGTGAAAGAGAGAAACACATTAGGTTGAAAAATAAAGGATTTAATCCGATTGTAGCGAATCAATTCATCCGCCATTTTGCCAAAATACACGACTTCATTATCCATACCATTTATCAAATTCACTTTAGGCACCACAAGGGCGCATGAACCATCCTGTTTTTCTAAACAGAATTTATTTGTTGCACACTTATTAGTTGATTCGGGTTTATCGTCCGATAATGTCTGACAATTCACGATATCATCAACTAAACCCGGTTCATAAACACTAAAATCCACACTATTCAACATTAATTGCCGGAGTAAGGTATCCACTTGTTTCAATTTATTCAAATACGTTATTGTGGGTGAACTAATTAGCGTCTCTATCTCATTTTTAATTACGCGATAACGCATTTGCCCCAACAAAAGACGCACACTATTGCGAAAAACATTGTAGAATTTACTCTCCAAGCGAATATTATTAATATACGTGACACGTTCTGTATCTACCGCTGGGTCCGTTTCACTTTGGAGGTCCACTCCGACGAGTCCCTGACCATCTGTCTCCAATAAATCCGCGCCAAACGTATCTTCCACGGGTTCAGATAGACCAATGAATTGATTCGTCTCCGTCAAGATACCAACAATCATATCATCTTCTACGACTTTCATTTTCGGTTTACAAGGGATGCGCCCATTCAAATCTTTGTAAACCATATTCAAAAACGCCAACGTATTTTCATATGTATCACTGTAATCCGCATCCATCCAGATGTAGTCGGTATCCAAGTATTTCAAAAAAGCCGATGGAAAACAGGGCAGAAAACCTTTCAGTATTTTTTTACTGTCAACTTTACTTCCAGCTCGGGTTTTTTTCTGTGCAATAACACCAATGACTTGGCCGTTATAATTCAGTACTTGGCTCAACACCACATAGGCCTTCAAGTCTAGTAAATCCGCTAATTGCATTAAAGGAATATTGCGTTTAAATTCATAGACTTTGGGCATGCTTGGGTAAGAACCGCATTTTCCAAAAGACCGTTTGATGAGTTCAATCGTCGCATTGATATTAATCAGAGTATTCAATCGGAAACCATAGGTGACGGCGAATTCGTTCTTCCGGTCTTCAATGGCATACACCGGTTCATATAAATTATAAATTTTATTTTCAAACTGTTTTTCTCTCTTGATAATGATGACAGTGTCTTTATAATCATCAAAAAAAGTCGTCGCATAGTGATTGGTGGGGCAGACCAAGTTCACATTATTGGTGACATCATTATTACTCATTTCCACAATAGCCAAGTTCAGCCCTTTTTTAAAGAGTTTCGCATTGGGGTGGCAAATGAGGTCCCAGACATATGTATAGTCAATGTCTATAGTAGTATCCCGTAAATAGTCTTTGAAATTATTAAAAGCATGAGCGACTTTTAGTGTAAATGTTTGTATATTTTTGCGTTGTTTATCATTATCCTTCGGTTTATCATTATCCTTCGGTTTATCATTATCCTTCGGTTTATCATTATCCTTCGGTTTATTGAAAAGCCGACTGCCATCAAATTCTGTCAAATCCAATTCCTCGCCACCCAGTTCCAATAATTCATCTTGCGTAAAAATATTCACCAAGTTCCCATTTTGAAGTGATAAAAAGGTGTCAATATCCATTGCTTTTACTAATATTTCTTTAAATGCGGTCAAGGTTTGTTTTGGTACTTGATTGATGCCACTATAAATATCTGCAATACAAGCCAAAAATGACTGTGTTTTGCTAAATTCCACCCCCCGGCGAACCATACAGATGTGTCCCGGTTTCAAGTTGGTATTGGAGAGACTAATTTGGCATTTTTTATTGTCTGTTTGGAGAAAATGCTGGATAGCTAGGGGTAGATACCCATACCGATTTGGATCTAATGGATATTTATCAGCCGCCTTAATATAGTCATCGGTGAGCGTGTTTTTTTTAACTTTTTTTGGAAGAGTAGCAGGTGGTTTTTCTTCTCCTGTGGCGGAACTCTTTTCAGCATCAGCATCATCTGTTTCTTTTTTGTCTACTGAACAAATATCACGGCGGGTTTTTTGTTCTTCGCTATCCCAAACCTTGAAACAGCATGGTAAGCATTTACCTTGAGCACTCGGTTTGAGAAAGCCTGGATACAGTTGTCCATATTCTCCATTTTTTCCTTTGTGGTAGACATCGTCGTTAAATTCAAAGATGGCCTCACCTTTGCCGACTTTCTTCCCTTCCCGAGGGATGACTTTTCCATATTTACCAGAGGCCACTTCGGATTCAGTGAGAGTTGTATTATCTTTCAAACTCCAATAACGGGGGCAAATATACCAGAACTGCTTATCTTTATCACTGCCATATTTAATGGCGGTTTTTGCGTCATATGAACCCGGGTGCTCTTTATCAATCCGGGCTTTTTCTTCATCTGTTAAAATGACTGGGTGCCGGCGATTACTCCAAGGGCACGAGCGGGAATAATCTTTAAAGTTCTCGTCTTTATAGGTAACAAATAAGTTAGGGTCCCGTGTTACAATTCTCTCTTGAAAGGGATTAGGGTGGGTTAAGCGTTTGCCCGTAATATCTAGTTCTAGTGTTTCGTCGGTTCCGCTTGGACCTGCCCCGCTTGGACCTGCTCCGCTTGGACCTGCTCCGCCATATTCAATATCTTCCGCTCCTTCTTCTTGTTCTTCTTCTTCTTCTTCCCCTTCTTCTCCTTCTTCTTCCCCTTCGCCTTCTTCCATTTCATTGCCAAAGAAAAAATCAAACATATCTTCTCCTTTTCCATCACCCTCTCCGGCTCCTTCTTCCTCAAATACTAATTCTTGCGCCACAATATTCATTTGTTTATGTTCATTGTTTACTTGTTCAGCCGTAGACACAAGGTCTACAATCTGTTCAGTCTCAGTAGTTTTACCCTGTTTCAAGGGCTTACATATTTTCTCAATATTATACTGCTCAAATGATTGTTGAGTGAGGCGGATAAACGAGTCAATGTAAATCGGCAACGTTTGCAAATAGTTCATATTATTGATACCTGTAATTGTAATAATAAGATTTTTATTAAATTGCTCTTGGTGTATCGTGGTTAAAAAACCCGGGTTATTTTTAATTTTCAGACGGCGATGCTGAAATGCATCTTGCACCACTTGCAAAGAGCTGACAAAATCAGCCAATTTGACCTGGGCTTTTTTAGGGGTGAGACTATAGTTACTGATTAATTGTTCAATAATCTCTTCTTCGTTCTCTTCTCTATTTAACATTTCAGTAATAAACGCATCAATACTGTCCATTTCGTTATAATTTGCCACCCGTTTGAACCGCATCACAAGCTCATTTTTCAAGTTATCACTCAATACATTAAACACTGAAGTAACACACCCCATAATATTCTTCAACTTGATTTGTTTGGTAATCGGGACGTGGATAATATAATCCATGGCCAAGAGTTCAATTGTCGGATCAAGTAAAGACGTAAATGTCCGCAAGACATATCCATTTTGTGAGAGATAGTCCTTGACCACGTCAATGACTGGGTTCAATGCATTCTGGAGAGTCGCATTTAACTGCTCTACCGAATATGTTTTTTGAAAATTCGCTTTAATATGAATACTACCATTATTTTCAAAATTACAGATAATGGGATGCAGTGCATCGCCTTCGCGATATTCAATATACGCCGAAACCTGTTTGGTCTTGCCGATGGTCTTGACTAGCCGATTTATGACGGATTTGTCCAAGTAAGGGATTTTCTTCCCATTGGTGGCGATTTTATCCGTGTATAACCGGTATAATTTATCTTGTTTCTTGGCCGGATTATATTTTATCAATGGTATATTCCGCGTGGCATGAATAAGTTTGAATACAATATCCAGGGGGAGATTAAATTCTACGGCTGGGTGCATAATAAACTCTAACACTCGGGAACCTTGCTCGTAATAAGCCAGTTCTTCACTACGGTCTTGATAGATTCCATAATACAATGAGATAATTTCATTGTATTTTTCAAATTTGGGTGTGATTAATCGGTCACTATCAACTAATAATTCTTGTTTCTGCGCCTGCAATTGCTGCAACGTTAGAATCTGCTTTTCTAGAAGATATGGAAAATAAATCTTTATAGTACTTTCTTGCGAGAGACCCTGTGTATTAGTGTAATCCAATACATCTTCGGCTAAACATAGATAGAGCATTTTACTATAAAACCCCCCCGAATTGCTACTATTACCGCTAACACTTGCAATATTCATTAAGAGATTTTTGTTAGTCGTGGATGTAATATCTTGAGCATATCGTTCTAAAAAAATATCATACATCAGGACTGAAAAAGGATTTATTGTGTATTGTATGTTTTTATCCAATGCCACGAATTTTTGGCCGATTGGAACGGTAACCAACATTTCTTTATTATCTAGTTTCAGACCTAAAATATCATCATAAGTATACAACGGTTTATCAACAAGCTGGTCAATAAAAGACTCACCTTCACCTCCTGGTCCTGTAATATTCAATAAATATTGTATCAACCGTTCTCTCGTTAAATCCAATTTTTCATTTTGAGTAAGTGTTTGAAAAATTACCAAGGAGTTTAAGACCTCTTTTTGTTGAGCAAATAAATACATTTCACTAAACGCGCATTTCAACCCACAAAATTGGATTATTTTTTCTTTAATGGTTTCTATTGAATCGTCTGGATATATGGCCATTGGTAAAAAAGTAACAGGAATATCTTTCTCTCGGATAATATCTAACTCAGTTGTAGAAAAAATATCCTGAAATAATGAGTTTGATGTATCTTTGAGAAATAAACTATCTAAATCGGTCTTACTTTTATTTATTCCATAAAATACATATATTTTATTAATCTCATTATTTTCTAGGGTATGAGCAATTTTGTACATATATATAGTATACAAGTAAATTGTTATTATATACTATATCATTTATTCTTCTAATTCTAATACAGCTTCATCAGAACTAATATCAGATTCTTCGCTATTTTGAGGAGTTTTTAATCCCCATTCTTCGGTTGTATATCGCCGTGATAGACCGTCCACTTCCGAATCGTCCACTTCCGAATCGTCCACTTCCGAATCGTCCACTTCCGAATCATCCACTTTTGTGTGTTTAATGACGTTTGATGTTTGTTCTAACACAGGAATATCTATGGGTAAAGATTTTGATAAAGATTCAACAATATTTTCAAAGTCATTTTGTTTAATGACATATGAAATATCAATGCTAGGTTCGGGTTCAATAACCGTTGTAGGTTCGGGTTCAATAACCATTGTAGGTTCGGGTTCAATAACCATTGTAGGTTCGGGTTCAATAACCATTGTAGGTTCGGGTTCAATAACCGTTGTAGGTTCGGTAATTTGTTCTAACAATGCGGTTGACACAAGTAAAGTTTCGGAATCTTCTTCGTTAACACAAACTGGTTTTTCTGTTATTTGACTAAATAATTTATTACCCATGTTTATATTATGATAATAATATTTTAAAGTTAAACTTTTATTATAGACTACAAATCATAATAGGGATTATCAGTAATATCAGTTCCACAATAACGCGCTGGATTCTTCTTATAGTCTATTTGTTTATATATATCAATTTTACTCGCCTCACCTAAAAGAAATTTAAAATTTGTCCAAAACTCGTCACCGTGTCCGACACTTTTAGTCGCAATATGAGATAATTCGTGTAAAGCCACAAAAGTCAATGTATTATGGTCAATGAGTTGGTCGCCATTTTTCTCTTTATTTAAACAAAACGCCATTTTTTCTCCTTTATTTTGACTGTAAGCGGTATATTCACTAGTGGGCAGGGTTTCATAAATTTGCTGGGGATTATAACCTTTACACAACCGGATTACGTTCTCTCGTTTGGGAAAGTTTTTCTTACAATGTTCTACTAATTTGCCCATTTTTATATTCACACTGGCTAACCGATCTGCCGCCAGCACTAATTTACTCCTTTCGCGAACACAGTATTTGTTCCCATCCACATCGGAAATGATACACTTTAAATTAAACGTATCCGAATCTTGATAAATCCTTATAGATACAATTAATAGCAGGGCGATGAAGGCATACCCTAAAATATTCATTTTCATATTTATGTATTATAGTATATGTATATTATAAAATGTTCACTAAAAAAATCTAGGGTTAGTTTTAGTATTATAAACAAACAGTATTGTGGTTTATAATACTTCCCGGAAAATGAAGGTGTTTTCAATCATGTGATAAATCCAAGTGTGAATAAATTTTTATTATTTATATATTATATATGCCTGCACCATATAAGATTACCAGATATACTTTAAAAAAAGCCAAAAAACTTAAAGTAGTAGTAAAACCATCTACAAACCAAACAAAGAAAATTGACGTATATAAGAATGGAGAAAAAATCGCTAGTGTTGGTGCTCGGGGGATGAATGATTTCCCTACCTATATAAAAAAAAAAGGCATGGATTACGCAAAAACCCGGCGGCGTTTATATAAAATGCGACATGAAAAAGACCGACATGCAAAATGGACAAATGGTTGGTTAGCAGATCAGTTGTTATGGTAAGATAAGGCAAAAACTATATAATTTTTACAGCATATACACAAGATACAATACATAACTTGTGTATTTTTGATTATAAATATGTAACGTATTCATTTATTTGCATAAATATTTAACGTATTCATTTATTTGCATAAATATTTACATGCGGGAGCGAGAACGGCGCACGGTGCGGGCACGAGAACGGCGGGCAGCGGAGGCGGCACTGCGGCGTTTACCACCAGACATAGTACGGGCGCGCTTGTGGGTACGGGATCGGCGTTGGCTTCGTTTGGACATTTTTATATATACTAAAAAGAAAATAATATTTTTAAAATATTAATAAATGAATAAATAATAAATTAATTGTCCCTAAAAAGAATTAATATTAATAAAACAAGATAAAACCATAAAATAAATAAACTGGACTTTAAATTAAAGATTGTTTTAATTTAAACTTATATTGTTATTTCTAAATAATGACTAATTCTAAATAATGACTAATTCTAAATAATGTCTAATTCTAAATAATGTCTAATTCTAAATAATGTCTAATTCTAAATAATGTCTAATCCTAAATAATGTCTAATCCTAAATAATGACTAATCCTAAATATTTACTAATCCTAAATATTTACTAATCCTAAATAATGTCTAATTCTAAATATTTACTAATCCTAAATTTTAAATAATATAGTTATTATTAAACATACACATTTATTGAGGACCGCAACCAATCTCTAAAGGTGCGCGCATCAAATCGGGTTCAATCGTTGTATTCATCCACGGACTAACAACCGTGGTGGGATTGGGGGGTTCTGAACGAACTTGTAAGTTTCCGTTGCGCAAAGAACTGCCTACAGTATCAATACCAATGTTGTAACCGGCTTTTAAGAGATTCACATTCTTAAAGTCGGCGCCGCCAGCAGGATTTAATTGGGCCCATTGACTATTAGTGTCAATTGGTAATAAATCTGCTGGGTCAGAAATAGTGCCACGGGAGCAGCTAGGTGGTAAACCATATGAAGATGTTTTAATATCCGTCACCGAGGAGAACACTTCGTTCTGGCCAGCGGGATTAGCAGGCATTGCAACACCTCCACCCATCATCATGGAGCCATTACCGTTACCGTTGCGATTTTCATTTCCCATAGAGTTGGATTTGTTATTAGTATAGCCGTCCGACGGGCTACCTTTCCGACCGGAATATTGGGAAATAGCATAAATAACAACAACAATTCCTAATAAGGCTAAAAGATGATGAGCTTTCATGGATTTCTGTAAATTCCTCAAGATGTTCATTATATTAAATTAATGATAAAATATTTTTAAGAATATGAGTTAAATTGAATTAATGCTAAATAAATATATGCTTAAAATAATGGTGAATTAATGCTAAATAAATTTAGTATTAATAGTTAAAAAATTAAATCAATTTGCTTTATAATTCTTCTTCTCCAACCCCGTCTTCTTCTTCTTGTTCAGAATTTTCTTCTTCTGTGTCTTCATCGGAATCATCAAAATCCGATAACATATACTTTGTTTTAATTTCCTTTGCCTCTAAATAAGCTTCCATTGCCACTTTGCGTAATTGTTTTGCTTTCTCTCGGGCCACCTTATAAATCTCGTAATAAACTTCATTTGGTTTTTTCAAACTAATAGAATCAGCAATATCTTCATATTCTAATGAAACTTCTTCTAAAGCAGGAGTATCAATAGTTATAACTTCTAAAGGTTTGATAGTGGCAATTTTATGTGAAACGTCATTTTTAAGTATTGGTTCGGTATTTTTAAGTATTGGTTCGGTGTTTAACGTAAGTGTTTTTGTTTCTGTGGTGGGATGTACGATAGGTATTTCATTGTGCACTAACGGTTTCTCTCTAATGTCATTGATTGGTTTAATTGCTAAAGTAGATGGAATATTAGGTTTGCCTACATATTTGATTAAACAAGGTGATTCTGTGGGTTTATTAAAAATCATCATTTGAGCTAACCGAATATCTATCTCAAAGCTCCGAGCAGAAAATTTAATTCCGTGAATAATTAGTAAGGGCACAATATAATCTGTTGCATCTAATTTATCTAGGTCAATAGTTATTTCTTGTTCATTATAAGCAATACTTTTATCTAGGCCATTTATTTTCTGTGTAATTAAGGCAGCACGAATTAGAATAAATTTTCCAGATTGATACAATCGCATTAAGGGCGACATCATTGATTCAATATCATCACGGCTTAATTCGGTTTGAAACCACAATTCTTTTTTTTCACACAGCTTGTCTTGACACGCATATTCTAATTGTTCTAACCAACTCATTAATTCTTCATTGACACTACGTTCATACATTAAATCACAATATTTCGCTCCTTTAATATCCACTAGACCTTGTTTTGATTGACATTTAGGGAGTTGAATACAGAATGGTTTATTATTTTCTAGGGAAATCTTTGTAAAATACGTACTACTTTGTAAGGGCTCAGGATTAGCTAAAGTTAAACGTTTAAAGTCAAAATCTGTGTTAAATTTAATAATTTCCATAGCCATTACACTTGTTTTAGATATTTTAACGTTATTATACACGCAAATATATATTTGCATAATTTAATTATTGGATGTTAAAAGATTCCATTATACAGGAATGTTTAGTTATATTAAAGAGAGAAGACGTGAAAAAAGAATTTAAAAATATATTAACACCTTTTATTGACCTAATTATTACCCAAATATATCCCTATATATATTTATGTTTAATTTTTGTTATTATTAGTTTTCTACTTCATTTAGGGATTTTTATTCTTTTGTTAAAAAATAAAGGTATGTTTTCCAAAATTTATTAGATTCAAAATTTATTAGATTCAAAATTTATTAGATTCAAAATTTATTAGATTCAAAATTTATTAGATTCAAAATTTATTAGATTCAAAATTTATTAGATTCAAAATTTATT
>Ga0129324_10000899_pt1 | contig 20360 bp, 42 predicted proteins | sample CPBDNA_7_FD_96879 | JGI IMG/M metagenome (GOLD analysis project Ga0129324, IMG submission 96879) | Freshwater to marine salinity gradient microbial communities from Chesapeake Bay, USA - CPBay_Spr_15_0.2_DNA | ecosystem: Environmental > Aquatic > Marine > Coastal | place: USA: Chesapeake Bay... | reverse complement strand
CTACCAACAGAAAATAAGACCGATGTTATTGAAGTAACTATGGGAAATCTTAAAGAACTAAGATATGTACCTACATTACTATTAGAAAACTTAGATACTGATGATTACAGACTAAGGAGTTATCAACACTATCAACACATATACATCACAGTATCACAAGATGTAGAACCTATTAAAGAAGGTGATTGGATGATGTATATAAGACAGGATGGAAGTGGAATGTTTCCAACAATTTTCAGTCCGTCTTTAGACACTCTTAAAAACAACACTGATAGAAAAATCATAGCAACTGATGACCCTAATCTTAAAATAGCAGATTTCCCAGAATTAGAGAATACAGCTTATAGAAGTTTACCACAAGTACAACAATCATTTTTAAAAGAATTTGTTGCTAATCCTGATGGAGAGTGGGAAGTTGAGTATAATGAAGCTTGCTGTAAATGTGATACATTAGAAAAAGAACTTGAATGTCCTTATAGTGTAGGAGATATTGAAGGCACTTGTAATGCACCTAATCTTAATAACGATTTTTATGGATTAAGACTCAAATTAAACCAAGACAATACAATCAACATTACTCCTGTAAAAGAGAAGATGATACCTTTAAGTAAGGTAAAAAAGCTATTAGAAGATTCTAATCATTTATCTTATATACAAGGTGTTGATATAGGTAAAGGAAGTAAAATTAATAGAAACTCTTTCATTTTAGAAGATTGGATTAAAGAAAACTTATAAACTATGGAACAACCAATACTATTAACAGCTACGGATATGCATAATGGTAATAAACATTATTATCCTGCTAAAGAATCGGATCTCTCTCTTCTTGTTAAACGGTATGATTTTATATTTACTAAGAATGAGAGTTGGTATTATATATCTTCCTCAGATCATCCAATAGAGTTTAAATCTCTCGGATTACATGAGCCTGTAGAAGATGCTGGAGAACAGTGGATGATAATCAATAATCTAACTGCAGCAATTCATGAAACGAATATTACTAATAAAACTTATACCTCACAAGAATGATAGTAGAAGAAAAAATAATATGCATCCTTATAGATAAGGGCATGTCAGAGATTCAAGCTAAACAAGTATTAAAGTTAGCTAAGCCAGTTATTGAAGGACGTAATCCAGGGCATGTTATAACATGGAATAGTCCAGCTGAAGAATATCCTAAGGAGGTATATTGGGCTTTCTGGATATTACTTAAACCTATAGCACTTTCTTGGATAAAAGAACATAAGCCCGAAGCCTGGTTTAAACATATATTCGAGTAGTATCAAAGTAAATCGTGGACGCTAAGAAGCCGTATCGCGATTAGGTCAGCCTGAAAAAAGGTTATGCGTCGGAGTTAAGAGCCGGTGTTTTAATTGTTTCTACCACCTAAAGTTGGAATTGGTAGTAGAAATGTCGTGCCCAATAAGAGGTAAGCGATTTAAAATGGTTCCAATACTCAGCGCTTTTGAGTTTCTAAATAGTATTGTTTTCTGTGCACAAGAAAACCTCACTAACAATGTAATAATAATAGGTAAGCCATACACCCCTTTTCCGCTACTAAGTAGTCACGAGGGCCTGGGACCGGTCTAAAAAAGTAATAGCAAAGTAAGTCAGATCAACTTATGCTACTTTGAATAGATTTTAAACATTTTATTAATCACTAATATCTCACACTAATGATACCTAAACATATTCCTGATTCCAGAGCAGAATTAATAGAAAAAGCAAAAATGATAGAAAAAGCCGTAGATACTACACATGCAGCTAGAGTGAAGTCAACCTCAGCAGAAGATTGCGATGGCCTATATCAAGCAGATATAGAATTCAACCAATGGATAGACCAGCAAACAGCTGATTATAAAGAAATAGGAATTGCTTTAGGATATCCCAATAAAGCTCTTTTTCCTATATCCGCCAGAAAAACTCACGAACCTAAAAACTAATTCATGACCAATTTACAAATATTTACCCTATCCCTGATGTGCATATCCTATGCAGGAGGTGCATTAATGATTATAGGAGCTATACGATCAATTTTTAAAATTAATAATAGAAGAAAAACCGATATAATTATGAAATTAGGTACACTATTAATCTTAGTACCTTGCCTTATTTTATCAGTCTCACTCGGTTTTATATTATTGTATCAAGGTATATCTACCTTATAAGGTATGGAAAATTCACCTAAAGATATATCCCTGGCGATTGCAAAGGTTAAAAAGAACCACCCGAGCAAATTAGTAGTACATTTCAATGGTTTTATAGTAGTTGACGCTAATCCTGCAGGCATTAGAGCTAAAAAGAACAGCATTATGTTCGGATTCACTAAAGGCTTTTACACAGTAGCTAGCGCTAAATTACTTCAATAAATAAATAGTATATTTAAACAATAATTAATTAATCCACTTAAAATCTCGACCTCATGCCTAATGATGCAGTTACCCTTAAACACACAATGCTTAGTGCTAAATTAGTAGCAATTACAGGACCTATTACGGTAATGTTAAATGACGCTGCTATTAATAATTATTTAGTAGCTTTAAATATTCCAAGTTATAAATTTGTAAAATCTTATAAACTTCCTCGTTTAATGCGTACTCATACGTATAAAATTAATTAAGCTATGAAATTACAATATCTAACATGTCCAAAGTGCAAAAGTCACGATTGGTCACAATATAGTGCAAATATTGAAAAAGTTACAATGCATTGTAGATCCTGTAAAGCTAAGACTAGTACAGTATTTGATTATAAAGAAGTGTCCTATCCTAATATTACTATATTAGATAAAGAATATAAAAAATTCAATGTGGAATTAGAGCAGTTTTTTAATGTTCCTGAATTTCCTTTCGGAGTTAATGTAGCCTTAGTCTATCATATAGAAACAGCCCGGGTACCTGAAACACGTTATAACGCTACTGAATTTCATTATATGTATAAACCATATATTTCAGAACTTAGTTTAGCTATAGAATCTGATATACATTCTAGTGGAGGTACCACAGATATTGCAAAAATTATATCCGTAATAATAACTAAAGCAGAGAAAAAACATATTTCTCATTACGAAATGTAGTCTAGATTGTCATAATCCAATACAATATATAATAACCTAATGCTCTTTGTACCACGCACTAGAGGGCTCTGATATTCCCGATACCATTTGTAAAGTATCTAACCATTATAGGAATATATCCTGTAGATCTTAATATCAATCAGGAATATGGCAATCTTTTTAATTAATCTTTAAATCTCGACATTATGTCCTTACCCACTTTAGACGACTGCAAAGAAATTACAGTTGAAGAATATAATAAATTACCTGGAACCCCTAAATTTATAGGGCAAACTCTGCTCAATAAAGAAAATATGTATTGGATGACTTTTAAGTCAGAAGGTATATTATATAAAATAGAAAATAAACTTTAATCATTAAATCTCGACATTATGGACACAAACTTAAAAAGCTTTGCCTTATTTTTAATGGGTATGCTAGTTACCCTTTTAATACGAATACTTTTATTACCTGCAGGTGCATTACAAATACAGTCTTATTCAGGTAGTAAAAGTTTACTAGAAGAGAGAGGACAGTTCTTTCAAGACCCTATTGTAACCGATACCTATTGGTATTACAGTGACAATAACGATATCTCTGAAATAGAATTTAGAGCCTTAACAAAAATTAGACGGTTAGGAACTCATATAAAAGTTATAGAAAATATAGACTTTAAACCTGTCCCACAATAATCTCTAATCATAAACTATGAAATCAATTATAAATAATTTTTTTGTTAATATCCATCCAGGAGATAGTACTATATTAGACTATAAACTTCTATGTAGAAAACACGGTGTTGCGTATTCTTTAGGATGGTCTGGTACTTCTAAATATTATGGAGTTTCAAAACATAGTCGTGCACGTTGTATTAATAATCTTCCATTTGATGGTATAATATTTACTTCTATAGAAGATTTTCAAGCTTATTTAGATGAGGGTATATTAAAATGTATGATCCAATATGGCGAAATTAATGTCTTTATAGACATGACTAATTTTAATGTTATCCTATATAATAATGATGAGTTTAATGCTTATAAAGAAGTTTGTGATTCTTTTGGTATTTCTCTTCCTGCCTTTCCACTTTCACCACGTACTTTTCCTATTAAAATCGGAAAAAACAATACTGCTGGTTTTTATACCAAAAGTTTAAATGAGGGTATGGCTTTAACTGAATTTAAACTTTGTCTTAAATTTTTAAAAGAGGCAGGTTTTTTATCTAATAATTCAATAAATAATAAAAACAATGAAAACATCGAAAACAATGAAAACATCGAAAACAAGATTACAGTATCTTCAACAAAGCCCAGACCAGAAGTTATCGGAAACGCTGTCTCAGCAAATAGAAGGAGATTCACTGCAATTGGCTACAGACCTACTGGCCACGCGTACTCGCATATCAGAATTAAAACAAAAAGCTGTTCAACTAAGATCTGCGGAAATTCTATCTCCTTCAGCGATCGTAGCTAATGACCTTGAGTTAGAGGGTTTTATAGCAGGAGAGCAAGCTTTAAAAGCACTTGGAAAAGAACTTAATCTAACATCTAAATCTTTCTAATAGATGTCAGATATTTTAAGAACAGTAATAAGAATATCTCCCCTTTCCGGAGAAGTCAATGAGATGAAGCTATCTATTACAGATGAGCAATTGATTAAATGGGATGGGGGAAATTGTCCTGATCTAATTCAAAATGTTTTTCCTAACTTATCAGGACCTGAAAGAGAGTTTATAAAGACAGGGATAACCCCTAAAGAATGGGATGAAGCCTTTCCAGAAGAAGAAGAAGAAAAAGAAGAGGATCCAGAAGAGCAACATTGGCGAGATCAAGCTACTTACGATGAACGTTTTTCAGGTGATGAAGAATAAATTATAGCCTTATGAAAACATATACAACAGATGAGGTAGTTGCATTAATCCTCGAAGAAAGAAATCGATGTAGAGAAATATGTGATAGTCATTCAGGATGGTTTCAACGTAGAATAGATAGTTTTGGTCTTCACACAAAGAAAATTTATGAAGAGGGTAAAGATGCCTGTCGTAGGATACGTATCAATATCAGTGAGCTATCAGTCCTAGATGCAGAAGAGGATTCTGATGAAGATAAGATCAGATCTCGATACAATCTAGGTGACGAAAAGAAAAAATCTATGCATGTTATAGGTATGGGACCAATAGCACATACTGTATTAACCACCGCTCTTGAAGCTGAAATAGATAGAGATATAACAATAATAACTAGTTCACAAGATGATTTGTCGTTAATGACATCTCCTCCTCCCCATGATCCGCCCATAATTATTAAAGAGACCAGGCTTCCGCTCTGTGATACTCAAAAAAGCGGGAAAGAAAATCGACGAGAAAGAAGAAAATCTAAAAAGCGACGAAGATCTCGTTAACTAGTTATTAATACAGGAATTGACTGATAATATATGGAAGTCTTCATAAGGCGCTTCTCGAAACTATCTAAGCTGCAACAGTGGCGGTCAATTTCTTATTCCCGGGTCGACATACGCCTCTTGCTACGAATGTGAGGTTCAATACAAGCAGGTAGTCGACCCTTATTTTAAATCAAATGAAAAATTAACACTTAAAAAATATAAAATAACAATCTTATGAAAGCACGCATGTTACAAGCCTTAATGATGTCAGCTGCCTTCGATCCCGCAATGATGGATTATATGGAGCCCTCTACAAGAAACAAATCACTTCCTTCAAGAAGAATGCCTGATACTCCGGCATCAAATGAGGGTCTTCTTAAATTACTCGAACAATATAATTCTCTTGTTAAAGGAGAAAGTAAATTAAATCCTAGAAAACAAGCTAGATTAATCCTTAAAATTGAAGGTTTCATCACTAGCGGTGTTTTAAAGCCTGTAACTGAAGCTGTGCCTATTGAAGTTAAAGCTTCTGAAAATATAAATTAATAACATTTAAAAATAATCTTATGAATTTATTAGATAAAGATAATAATCTTCCTTCACCCCTTAAAAATCCATTCGCTATAGATAAAATAAAGCGTCTCTCTTTAACATATAAAAAAGCTTTTCTTGAAAAATATTGGTCATGGACAGCTTCTTTAAGTTTTGTTGATGGAGATACTTCAGGAACTCAAAAATTTGAAGTAATAGATACTGAAATACCAGGGGAATCTCATACTTTAATACTCAAAGAAATACAATCTTTTATATCTAACCTCTAAAATTTATTGCCTTATGAAAATAATAAACACTATAAAATTTCCAGATTTTAATGGTATTAAATGTATTATGATGCCTTTTATTCAGGGAGATTCTGAATCACTCCCTATTAAATATTCCCCATATTTTGACATTATTGATGCCAATTTTATTGAAAAAGGTAAGCCTGGCTTCCTTACAATCGACGAATCATTTGTCCAAGCAGAAAGCTCACAACGTGGATACAACGCTCTAAATTCAGGTCGTAATGTCCACATCGAAGTAGGTAGATCTCCGGATATGATGAGTTGTTGGGGTAAGTCTATTAATTCTTGGGAGCCTTCTCCAGCTGTTGCCAATAGATGGGGCAATACTTGGGGCCAATCAGCTAAAGTATTATTGCATGATGATACTGAGGTTTTAATAGCTAATAGTATTAGTGATACATGTCGTGTATGGAATACTATTGAAAAATGTATGACTCCCAATGGAGATCTCAGTCATGTTATTGATAAATATCCAGAAGAAACCGGTACCTTACTCAAGGCGGGAGAGCTTGCGCACATCAGTATATTTACTCCTCACGAATGTATTAATCAGTCTAAATCTTCAAACAGACAGTTTTTTAGAATTGTAGGTGAAGGTGTCAGAGGACGTGAAGATTATTTTACAATTAATTTAAAAATGAGTTAAAGCTTTATGAAAAACAATCAATCTAATATTACCAGTCCAAACATGTGGTGGGGTTACAAACATATCTCAGGTATAACATTAACTAAACGTTTCCATCGTCAAATAGAGATCGATGAAGCTATTGAATCGGGTTTTGTAGCTCAAATAGTAAATCCTTTTGAAGCTACTAATAGAGAAGAAGCTTCCAAACATATTGTAAATACTTTGTATTACGACTAAAGAAATAACTAAATTATTCACTAAAGTATTTAAATATTCGTACGAGCAACGTTTAGACCGGCTAAAGGCAATAACAAGAGCTCCTGAATCGTTTTTAAATAATATGGAAAGTGCGCTTATTCAAGCTATACGTAAGAGGAACGAAGAAATTTAACGTTAAACAAGACGTAATTTATTTAATAAGATGTTTTAATTTGTTAAAATGCACGCAGTCTTCTCTCATAAAAAGATTCATACTGTCCAGAACTAGTGCAAGATCTTCGATTGTTTTAATTTTAGTGCAGTCAATAGGGTGTCTAGGACTGGTAGGAGTTTTATCAAGATCGATTGTACCGGGTTTATCTGCCATTTTAATTATTGTTTAGTTAATAAATTCAAAGTTAATCAATTACATTCATATAAATCTTTAAACCCTCATAAATTATGCCTGAAGAAAACCCCCTCAATGCTTTATACCTATTATTTGGATTAGGTATGTTTGTAGCTGTTCTTCAAATATTTACAGCTTTAAATCAATTAAACTCTGAACATATCTTACCTGAAAGAGTAGAACCTTTAGGTAAAAGCTTTCAAAACGGAGCTATTATTTTTATGGTATGTGCAGTAGGAATGGTTCTACTAATACTTTTTAATATTTTTTAAATTATATGCCTTATGACCCTCGATGACATCACTAGTATAAATCCTAAATTTTATGATAATTATACTAAAAATATGCAGAATTTAGTTCAATATTTAGATTTTATGCGCTTACTTAAATATGCCTCAGAATCTGGTAATAATGAATACTATCAAACTACTAAATTGCTTATTCTCTCTTATAATCACGCTATGCATCGATCTCTTAAACAGATTTTTGATATGATAGATGACGGAGCCCCTTCAAAAGAAGTTATTAAAATGGCTATTGATTTAGGAAACAAGCAAATAAGGTTATACTCTAGAGAAAATTTCTAACATGCCTCATACTAATAATTGTTTAGATTGTGATAAGCCTATAAGTCGTTTTATAGTAGACAAGTATGGAGGAATATGCGGAAGCTGTGCAAAAGATATGATAGAGCCCGAAGATGAACAACATTTTAAAAATATGTAATATGCTAAAATTTATAGGTCTTATAGTAATTGCTATTATAGTAGTTAATATTTATACAGGCATCACAAAACAAAAAGAAACGCATGAAATAGTTAAACAAGTGTTCTGGGATAATGTAAGCCTTGGCGTAGTTATTTTCTATATAATAGTCTTCGGAGCAGTTCTTGTAATGTTATTCGGAATATTTTTTATTTAATCCTCGTACAGTTAAATTAATATAATGTCAACCTTCCTGCTATTGTTTTGAACCTGTTTTGTTGCGGAGTCGAGACTGCTTGCTTAAAGGTTTTTTTGTGGGGGGTTGAATTATATTAAATATTTATTAATTAATTAAAACAAAAACAAAATGATTAACAAAGGTACTATTATCGTACGTCTGAAAAGTAATCCAGACGCTAAAGGAAACAGAAAAGGACATATGTTCCAAGCTGCAAGTTCTCATCCTACAAATGCATTTTTTGACGAGAATCATTCACTTGCTCCAGGATATTTTAGTCTAGCATCTGAAGAAGAACAACAATTATTTGCTCAAGGTAAAAGAGCAATTGAGCTAAATAAAAGAGCTATCAAAGATTTTACCGAATTAAATAATTTTATGGCTCTTAAACAAAACGAAGCTGAAGATGAAAAAGAAGTAGAAGGTACTGTAATAAATAAATTAATAAATCCTCATAAACATCCTAATGTTATTATATCGGCAGTAAGAGCAGCAAATGGTACTCAGCCTAGATGGAATAAAGAAAGTGTAATAAAACTTATTGGATATGTTAGAGGAGTTAAAAAACCTGGTAAACGTATAAAACTAGAACAATATGCTGCAATAGGTAAGATATTAGGTAGATCAGCTGCAAGTTGTTCTCAAATGTATCAAAGAGTTAAAAATGCACCGCCTAAAAAGCTTAAAAAATTAGGTATAACCTTAGAAACTTTTCATGCTATCCCTGCCATAAGTTTAAAAATGACCCCTATAAAATCAGTAGCTGCTGAAAAAATATCTGATGTGGGAGTAGTGGAGAATCTTCCAGATGCGCAGCATATAGAAGAAGAAAAAGTTGTCGAGCCTTCTCTAGTAGTACAAGCTATGTTATTATTAGTGCAAAAACTTAATAAAGAAGAGAAGCTTTATTTTATAGATCAGATGTTCTAATGGATAATGTAATAGAAGTACACATCGAAGGCATAAAATATATTGTCTTCGATGTTCCGATAAAAAGTACGTATGCATTAAATAATATGTATGCGGAAATCAGAAAATCTAAAAGTATTTTAAGAGGTTCTTCTAATGTTGTACAGGGAGGTTTTTGGGGTACTACAATAATAATTTTAAGTATCTTAGTGCCTGAGTATCAAGCACAAGCTTTTAGTGAAGTACTTTTAAAACTATAAATAATTACTAATTTAATAAATAACAAAACAAAAATGAAAAAAGACGACACAGTCCGAAAGCCTCGAGTTAAAGCTGTACAAACAGTTCAAGCACTTGAGCAACCAATTATTTTTCATGATTCTCGATCAAAAGATCACATGAAACCCCGTATAAAATTTCGACGTTATTCTCTTAGATTTTTAGAAAAAAATGAAGAGACAGGTAAACTTGTAACTATCAAAAAGAATTTTAAATACTTAAAAGAAGCTCGAAAAATAGGTATGAAACATTTTAAAGCCGGAAATTTTATCTCTTTATATAATATAGATGGAATTCCTATGTGTTTATAATTATGAAAGTACTTAATAGAGATAAAGAAGCTAGGATAAGTGAACTTAAGATAGCTTTAAATATGGTTGGTATAGCTGTAGATTACCCCAGTACCGAGCTTATTAAAGAAATCATTGACGCGCAAGAAAAATTTGGACGTATGTTTAATATAAAACAAGCGATTAAAATACAAATAGCTTGGGAAGAAAAGTGGGAATTATATGGTAATCCTGTAGAAGAAATTAAAGAAACAGTCTCTGAAATAGTTTCTGAAGATACTTTAGGATATTATAAATGTCCTTCATGTAGACATCAGCAAACTCCTTCAGAAACTCCTAAATCTCTTAGCGAGTGCAAAAATTGTAAGGAAGCTGTAGTATTTACTTATGTAGCATACCCACTAGCGTAAAAAGAAGAATAATATTTCTTACATAATTAATTTACCCTAAGAAGCTATTTTAAGTCTCTTAGGGTTTTTTAATATCTAAAACAAAAACAAAAATGATACAAAAACCAACTATCAGGCTTACTAAAACGCTTAAACCTCAGCGGTTATATACAGAAAACTCAAAATTAATATACGCGCCTTTTAATATTAAAAAAGGGTCTGAACATGGGGTAATACCTCAACATATGCATTCAATATTACATAAAACAATTAAACCTGGAGATGCTTATTATGATGAAATAGATCAGTCTGTGCATATATGTACTCATAATACTTTAGGTATGGTACATAGCGCAGAGACAGCTATTATTGAAATACATGCTTTTTATATTGTAGGCAGCACTGATGCGGCTCTAGGTGTATTTGCTATGAACGAAGCTTATATTAAATTATACTGCGAGTCAGGGGGTGAAATAGATGCTCCAGAGGATGTAATTACTAGCGATATTAAAATAAAAATTCAAGCGCTTCTTATTAGAGGAATGAATGCAGCTAGTCAACATGGTGTAATTATAGGTGGTTATCAAGTCTCTGATTTAAGTGTGAAATACGCCCCAGAAACTTCTGATAATTTCATAAATAATTGGATATCAAAAAATTTCATTTTATGAGAACAAGAGAACTTAAATTACATTGGAAAGAGTATTGCACAGATTTTAAAGAAATTCCCGGAGTAGGTTTATGCGCAATACGTCAATATATGTTTACTTATGGAATTGTATCAGGATTGGATGAAATTTCTCATAAAGGAAGATGGTGTTTTAGTACTAAAGAAGAAGCTCAAGCTGCTCTTAAATATTGGGATGGAGTAGGAGATCCTTTAGGTTTATGGATAAAATATAAAGGAGATGGAGGTGAGTATGGTAATGTTAGACGGCCAGAATTTAATCCTCAATTCGATACTCCAAGTCCTCATACAAAGAAAAATTAATATTTTAAAACAAATCAATGATAGTAATATACGAAGCTGGAGACATAGTTGAATTAGATGATGATTGTGCTGTGCCTTATAATTTAGGGGCAAGTACCGTTGAATTAGTAAAAAAAAGAGGTTCCGATAGTTGGGAAGTATCTATTATAGATAGTATGGAAATGCCGCGTACTACACCTCCCTATATAATACCTGCAAAATGGTTTAATCCTAAATAATTATGCATACGACATCACTTAAAATAATAAAAGAACTGATGAAAAACCATCTGTTAACAGCAGTAGAAAAAGACTTTATAAATTCATCTGTATTTGAAGCAACTCGTGAAGCATATAATGAAGGAAAAACTTATGAAGTTAATGATAATGGTTGTAATTGCTATCAACCTAGTTGTGGAGTATGTAATTAATTTTTAAAATATAATATAGATGTATAAATATTTAAATCCAGTAAGTACGATAGATCTTCCTATAGTATATTTAGAAGTAATTAAGAAAATTTCCTGTTTTAATGTTGGAGATATTACTTGGACAAGAGAAGAACAATGGAATCATAAGGCAACATATTCAATACACCCAGAAAAAAATCGACATCATAAAAACTATAGCCACGTTAATTTTAAAAGAGTATCGAAAGAAACTGAAATAGATTTAATAAAAAGTGATGCCTTAGTACATTCAGCTGTCAAACGAGGGTTTATTATAGGAGCTAAATATAAACCTTTAAATAGTGGATATTCTACTGCTGTAGTATCTAAAGAGCCTGTACTTTTTAACCTACCTTCTGGGCTTAAATTAGAAGCTGGTACAGGATATATATATGTAGACGGTGTTTGGGCAGATATTATAAAGGATGAAAAATCTAAAGAGGAATCTAAAGTTACCACGTTTTTAAAAGATCAATATATTGTAGTTTTAAAAAATTCTAATCGTACGAGTAGGTATCCTGAGAATTATGTTTTTAAACAACGTGTAAATTCAAGTATTATAAAAGGATATAGCGATTTTAATGGTCCTACAAAAACAACAGGTTCTGGGTTTGTTAAATTCAATAATAATAATGAAAGTTGGCGATTTGCTACGGTAGCGGAGATGATGGCTTATGATCGGAATGGACCTTATAAACTTAACATAGGAGGTAGTAAAGAATTTGTAAAAGGAGATTATATAGTACTATTAAAAACAGTTAGCTGTGAAGCATTTAAAAAAGATTATATTTTTAAGCAGCGTGCTACTTATCGTTATTTAAGAGCTGTAGTAGATCTTCACGGATGTACTTCCAATGGTTGGTCAAGTATAACAATTGAAAATACTAAAGATTGGAGACGCGCTACTACTGACGAGGTTTTAATGTATAATAAAAATGGTGGGCCTTGTTCTATTACAGAACCTATAAAATCTATTAAGTTTTTAAAAGGCTCTTATATTGTTCCTTTAACGCTTAGAAATGCAGGTAATTTTACAAATAACTATGTTTATAAACAACGAGTAGATAATGAATATTTGCAAGTATTTAAAGACGATAGAGGAGATAAAAATGGAGTTCCAAGAATAGGTTTTGTAAATAAAAATGCTTGGCGTTTTGCTTCTTTGTCAGAAATAAAAATGTACGAGGAGAAAAATAAACCTGTTAATACTATTCAAATAGATTGTACTGTTTTTAATGATACTATTGATAGCAGTTCTATTAACATAGATTCAAGTACAACTGAGATTTCTTTAGTTGATGCTGATAAAACTGCTTTACCTATTCCGTTAGGTAAAAAACGAAAAGCAATAAAAGTAGAGCCACTAACTATTAAAAAAAGACCTTTATTATGAATAAGACATCGCCCTCTTTATTTATTAATTATTAAAAACTAAAACAAAAATGAAACAATTCAATGAATTAATACAAGCACAATTTCTACAGCTTTGCGCTATGGGAAGATTATATAGAGTAGAACTTACAGGACGAGATGTATGGGATCTATATTTAAAATCATTTACAAAGGATACCAATCCTAAATTTAGAGATCCGGAAAGTTCTACAAAAAACTGTAATCATTGTAATAATTTTATTCGAAGATATGGTAATATAGTCGCTGTCGATAAGAATTTCAATATTATAACTTTGTTTGATGTAATTCCAGTTGTAGATTCAGATTATACTGCAACGGCTGCTATGTTATCGGCACATATTAGAGAATCCCCTATAAAAGATATTTTTATAGAGACTTTAGATTCTTTAATGGGATTACCCTATGAGAAAGTTAAGAAAAATCAGGAGATATTTAGATTAGGTACGGCACAAAATTTTAAAGAGTACACGGTATTAGAAGCTGAGAAATATGGCGTGGTAAAAGCCGGAGAAATTAAAACTTTTGACCATTTTCATTTAGATCTTCCTGCTAAGTATGTATATACTGCCTCTAATAAATCTATCGATCAGTTAATAGGAGAAGCTAGAGACCCTAGAAACTTATTTAAGAAAGCCATGGAAATTATTTCTATGGATACTCTCGTATTAGTAAGGGATTTAATTAACCAAGGTTCCTTATTAAACGGAGAAACGCATAAGTTCAAAGTTGAAGCTATGATACCATTTAAAAAAGAGTATGATGCTTTATCAGCAGATAAACGTGAAAATTGGTTATGGGTAAAAGCAGATGGTTTTAATCTTGCAAGATTTGCTAATGAGCTTATAGGTGTGTTTTGTATAAAACTTTCCGAAGGAGAGGAATTAAATAAGGCGTGTCAATTTTGGAATAAGGCTATAGATCCTGTTAATTATATGAAAGCTGTGGCTCCTATAACTGAAGCTCAAAAAGCAAAAGATGTAAAAATAATTACTGATCTTGGTTATTTAGACTCTTTTAATAGAAAATTAGCTGTTTTAGAGGATATTAAAGTTAATGAGATTTTACATTCTAATGTAGGAGATGGTAAGATAGCTGCAGTGTCTATGTTTGATTCAGTTAAAACTATCTCTACGCGTCATAAACGTAATGAATTTAAGGGTATTGAAGAGGTTTCTATAGATAAATTCATGAAAGATATTCTTCCTGGGGTAACATCCGTGGAGGTATTTCTGGAAAATCGTCTAGAGGGTAATTCAGTAACATTGACTACTTCTATAGTACCTGAGGTTAAGCATATGTTCGGTTGGGATAATCCTTTTAGTTGGACCTATAAAGGAAATCTTGCAGGTAAGTCTCAGATCAAAGAGGCTGTAAAATCACATGGAGGTAAAGTAGATGGTGTTCTTAGATTCAGTATTATGTGGGCAGAAGATGTATTAGGTAAAGCTAATGGGGATAATTCTGATTTAGATGCTTGGTGTCTAGAACCGGTCGGAGGAGAGAAGATTTATTATGGACATGCACGAAGTACTAAAACTTCAGGGTCTTTAGATGTGGATATTCAAACCCCTAGCAGTTATATTAATAAAGGAATGAGAGTAGTTGAGAATATTACATATCCTTCTATTAATAAAATGATTGACGGTAAATATACATTCCTAGTTCATCAGTATTATGGTAGTAATTCGCAAGGATTTACAGCAGAGATAGAGTTTGGTGGAGAGGTCTTTAGTTATGCATTTCCTACAAACATACCTCAAAAAGGTAAAGTAGTTGTAGCAGAAGTAACGTTAAAAGACGGTGAGTTTACAATTAGTCATAAATTATCTGAGGCTACAGCTTCTAGAGATATTTATGGTTTACCTACGGAGTATTTTCATAAGGTAAATTTAATGTGTCTTTCTCCGAATCATTGGGGAGCTAATAAAGTAGGTAATAAGCACTATTTCTTTATGTTGGATAAGTATAAAGTTGATTCACCTATTCGTAGTTTTCATAGTGAGAATTTGAATGCTGAGTTGACTGAGACTAGGAAGACATTAGAACGTTTCGGTGCTGTGAATATGTTAGAGCCGGCTGATAAGCAATTATCTGGTATAGGTTTTAATGCTACAGTTAAAGATTCTTTAATAGTAAAACTTGCTGGAAGTCATAAGCGTACAGTTCGTGTTAATTTCGGAGTGTAATGATTAATACAGAAGATACATATATTTGTGTAAAAGCCGTTGAAGTAGGTACTCGTGTTCATTATCAGCCTAAACATTATGGGAAAGATAAATGGGAAAACGGTATAATTAAAGAGATACCAAAACATGCTACAGAATCACAGATGCATAGTGTACGAGTTGTATACAATTGCGGAGATGATTGGGATAATTATATGAATTATACTTCTGCTCTCACCCATAAGCGAGATTTATTTCTAGGGTGGAAAGAAGTTGATGAGTCTGCGCAAGATACTAAAGAGGATAATGACCCGTATGAGGATTATTATGAGCATTGGTAAAAATTAAAATAAGATGGACTTTGCTGCGAGGCATGCAGAAAAAGAGGGGAAAACCAGTCGCTAGAGAACCTTAATCCAATAACATAGATAATCTTATTTTTTAGTATTAAGATTTCTGCCTTAGCTCAGTTGGTAGAGCACCTGATTGGTAATCCAGGAGGTCCCGTGTTCGAGCCACGGAGGTAGATCAAGAATAATAACAGATAAAAATAGTAAAATTCTCTCGTAGCTCAGTTGGTAGAGCGCTCCATTCTAAACGCAGGAGAAGTCCCTGGTTCGAGCCCAGGCGAGAGTACTATTTATTAAAATCAAAACAAAAATATGGGAAGATCTAGAATATATACTGCTGAAGAGTCTAAAGAAAATAGAAAAATATATGCGCGTAATTGGAGGAAAAATAATCCTGATAAAGCTAAAAAATCCATAGAAAATTGGAATAAGAATAATCCTGATAAACGTAAAGAAATTATGGCTGTATGGAGGAAAAATAATTCTGATAAAACTAAGCAAGATGCGCGTAATTGGAGGAAAAATAATCCTGATAAAGCTAAAAAATCCATAGAAAATTGGAATAAGAATAATCCTGATAAAATTAAAAAAATTAAAGGGGACCTTATAAAAAGACAGGTAGACAATTTAGCTGACTCCTATGTATTAAGCCTTTTAAAAAAAGAAAAGGTTAAAGAAATAGAAAATAAAGAAATATTAAAAACTCTAACAGAGACTAAAAGAAATATAATGCTCTTAAAAAGAACTCAAAATAATCATGCAAGACAATAACATAGATATAATTTTTCCAGATTATGCTGGAAATATGAAGAAACTTAAAGCAGTGAGTGATTCAGTAATTAAAGCCTTAGCCGATTTAGAGGCTGGTAAAATTACATTAAATCAATCGAAAGTTATAGCCTCATTAGCTAACCATGCTATTAGAGCTATTACAGCTCATGTTCTATTAGAGCAGCAGTTAATTAGAGGTAATATATTATTACCTGAAAAAGAAGAGGAAGAATAGTTTAAAATCAAAATAAGTAATAATCAATAAATCAAAAACAAATGAACATTCACGAAAGAGGTAATCGATTAAAAATTAGAATACAGGCGCCACAAGGTATGTTATCAGTAGAACAGTTGTACGATCTTAAAACAACTGAATTAGATACTATGGCTGTAGCTTTAGAAAAAGAGTATAAAACATCCGGTGGAAAATCTTTTCTTACTCCTACTAGTTCTAAAGATAAAATAATTAAACTTAAGTTTGATTTGGTATTAGATGTCTTAACAACTTTGGTAGAGGAAGAAAATACTGCTGCCACAGCTCTTGCTGATAAAGAGCACAACCAGAAGATTTATGGTCTTATGGCTAAACAGGAGGATAAAGCCCTTAGTAAATTAAGTAAAAAAGAATTATTGAATCAATTGAGATAAAAGAAGTTATTATAGAGGTGTCGGTTTCTGTTTATGACCAATTACGGGTAACAGCCTTTATAATAATTTTAAATTCCCGTGTGGTGTAACTGGCAACACGTCTGTTTTTGGTACAGAAGAGTCTACGTTCGAGCCGTAGCATGGGAACTAACAATTAAAAACAAAAACAATGATATTAAAAATTATAAAAGTTCTCGCATTAATCATTTTATCTACTGCATGGATAGTATTGCTTTTTGTACATTTTGGTTCCGGTTCAATAGTGGGAAATCTAGAAATTGCTATTTTAGGTCCTACAGGAACTGCGGTATCAATTCTTGTATGTGCAATATGTTCTGCACTTCTTTTAGGAGGGGAGCTAGATATGTATAGATTTAGTACTATTAAAGAGTTAGAAGCCTTAAATAAAGAATTAGAGGTAAAAATAGATGCCTATGACGCATATGAAGTCTATCTCCATAGATATTTTAAAACTTTTAAGTTATTAGCTTTAGAAAAACATTATTTAGCCCCCGCAGATGTTAGAAAAAGAATGGATATAATTTATGGAGAAATGAACCATATAGGAAAATAAGTCAAACGATATGAAAATAACACAAGAAATGATACCAGAATTAAGGAAAGCCTATGATAAAGCGGTATTAGAAAAAAAGGATACTTTTATATTCAAAGAACATGAATTTTTTACAGGGTATGTTAAATATTTATTAGAGTATGCGGACAGTAAAAAGTAATTCTAATAGACATTTCTGGCTAGATTCTTTATTTAGTAGATACGAATGGTATAGACATTGGCGAAAAGGTAAATGGTATCAACACCGATTTACTAAAGAAGCGAATCAGTTAAGTTTTCCACAAGGAAAAAAATGGTGGACACGTCATAATAAAATTAATAAATATTCTGAAGTAATACGTTCAGAATATTATCCTAAAACAAAATAGTTATGTTTATATGTGGATGGACTGATAAAGAGGGTAATTCCCTTAGTTACGAGCCTTTAGGTATGTTTACAGATCCTAAGGACGATAATAAATGGTCTAATAGACCTTATAACAAGGAACAGAAGAAAATATGGGATGCGCAAAATAGATTTGAACATATACTTGAGAAAGTTAAAAAGCATCTATGTAGAACAGATAGAAGTATTCTTGAAGAGATTGAACTGATTAAAACTAACAAATCGACCTTACCTAGATATTGTAAGGATTGGTTATTAAACGCAATAAAATGAAAAATAATATAGCCTTTGCATATTTTGCCAATAATATATTTATAGGGTGGTATGCTGATTCTTTTGGAAGTATTGGAAAAACTCCTAAGTTATATGGTAATACAGAAAGACAGGTAGATACAATCATTAAAAATTTTCGACATAAATTAAAGGCTATTAAAAAAAGCACTTTTGAAGTAGAGTTAGATAGAGCAAAAAGTGTTGGTCAATGTTTAGCTACCGCTATTTACGATAGTGAACAGATGTTACGAGATGCTGATGTAGAATTGAGAATAGTACAAACCCCTTTTTATGACGGACCTGATCCTAGATTTTCTAAGAAAATAGATAAAAAGTTTCGTAAATATGAAATTAAGCTGTATCACGCTTGGTGTAAAGAAAAAAGACTAGATCCGGGTATACCGCCAAAAACTTTTTTAGGTATAGGTCTTGTTGATAATTATAAAGTCTTTAATAAAATATATCCGAGTAGGGGATCAAAGAATTGGATTTATATGGAATATGCACAAGTAAAAGTCTGGGCTGTTAAGGAACCCACAGAATTTCTTAGAATAATTAAAAACAAAGATTAATGGATGTTGAAGAATTTACAAGATTAGGGAAGGTTATGTATCCTCCAGGAACAGTGTTTATACCTGCACATTTAAACATCCATCCACAAACCCGGTGTGTTGTAGGAAAAAATGAAACTGTATATTGTAATGGAATTGAAGTTTATTTATCGATAGGTAACTGTGAAAAAAATAATCATGGTTACTCTGAAAATTTATATTCCTTGAATACTTGGGCTCCTATAGTTAATTTAAAAAAAGGACAGCCGACAGTAGCTTTAGAAGACGTTATTGAAGATATAGGTGATTATGATACATATATTCCTAATCCAGCTGATTTTCCTGTAGAAATAAAACAACCCTTACCTAAATATGGTCAATATTATTTTGTGCGAGAGGACGATTTTTGGATGATAATTAAAGTTCTTAAAGAATCTGGAACTGGTACACAAAGATGTGAAGGAGTATGTATTACCCAAGAAAAAGAATTTAGAGCACAACAAAAAGAATTATGTTTTAGTGATAAACATAGAACTTATAGGCTTGCTAGTTCTGAGGAAAGGCATTGGTTAGATCATTGTATTCTTGTAGATAAATATGTAAGTAAAGAAGAATTTAAAAAGTATAGAAAAAATAAAGTTGTTAGCAATATACCTACAAATCTAGATTTTGAAACGGGTTTACAAGATAATTTTTATGTCCAGGGGGTATCTAATACTGTTAATAATTATGGATATGTCAGAAGAGAGTCAAACTCTCTAAATAATGAAACAGTAAAAAAGAAGAAAAATATATTGGAGGTGATACCAATTAAAAAACGACCGCTTTTATAAACAATAATTAATAATTAAAACAGTAACAATGAACAAACAAGAAGAAGTAGTGCCGTGTACAAGTAAATTTTCAATAGTTAGAGAAATAGCAGCTCTATTAAAATGTGGGGATAATGGTAAATTAGACTCTTTCTTTACTAGAGTAGTTAAAACTTTAAAGAAAGAATCTGCAGGATTAGTTAAAAATATCGAGATTGAAAAATTTAATCATGAAAGTGCTCTCGATGATTTAAAAGACGAATTACAGGATGCAAATGAAGCTTATGAAGAAGCTTTAAAAGAAGTGCCTGTAGATCAAATTGCAACAAATGCGCAACAAAGTGTTTATATAGAGATTTACCTAGCTCGTCTAGATACACGAAGTATATCTGTTAAAGAAATTTCTAATCGTATTACAAGCGCAAAAGAATCTCATACAGAAAAAATAAAAGAGTTTAATGAACAGATTGAAAGCTTAAAAACAAGAATTAAAGTTCTTTCAGCCACTAAATAATAATTAAACTTGTCTACCCTTGTGAGATTGGGGAGAGAAGTTTTAATGATGATAATAAGAGATAAGCGCCCAGGATTCTGGATCAGCGCATTTACCCTGTGAAGGGTGGGATAAGACTGAAAAGATTACTGTAGAGCAGTGGGTCGCTAACCCATGAAT
>Ga0129324_10000898_pt1 | contig 20367 bp, 26 predicted proteins | sample CPBDNA_7_FD_96879 | JGI IMG/M metagenome (GOLD analysis project Ga0129324, IMG submission 96879) | Freshwater to marine salinity gradient microbial communities from Chesapeake Bay, USA - CPBay_Spr_15_0.2_DNA | ecosystem: Environmental > Aquatic > Marine > Coastal | place: USA: Chesapeake Bay... | reverse complement strand
TACGTTTAGACTTACGTTTAGACTTACGTTTAGACTTACGTTTAGACTTACGTTTAGACTTACGTTTAGACTTACGTTTAGACTTACGTTTAGACTTCTTCCTAGCAGTAACCCGCTTCATTGGAGATTTTTGTTTACGAGAGCATCTACTCTTTATTTGTGATTTACTTAATTCTGAAGCAATTTTGGGAGTAGCATTACTAACACGTTTGCTAGGTCTACAATATGGATATTTCTTTTTCCATTGTGATAACGAAGTCTTTGGTCTACCACACGCTACTTTCTTTGGTAATTTACAAACATTAATCCATTTTTCATCAAACCATCTGTTTAATCCAACTGATTTGGATGGCTTTTTACCAGAGTATTTACCTCCACGACGTTTATATTCTTTTACTAGCCATCCTGATGCATATGCACTTGGCCATACTTTGAATTTGTGTTTTGCTTCAGCTTTTACTGAAGCATATAATTTTGGATTATTAGGTTTAGGTGATTTCTTTCTTGTCATTATTTATTTACGACGAGATTTACGGTTTCCATTATTTTTAGACTTACGGTTTCCATTATTTTTAGATTTACTCTTAGAGTTACGTTTAACACTCCCAGCTTTGGGAGGAGCACCACGCTTAATAGTAATCCCAAACTTTCTAGAAGTAGCAGAAATAGATCCCGCAAGACTAGGTTTATTCCATAACAGATGTTTGGACCAAAACCCAGCAGTTTCTATACCGGATTTATTCCAATTTTCTCTAGTCTTATGTCTAGAAGTATATCGATTCATTCTTTCCTTATCTTTGTGAATCGTATAGTCAGAATATCCTTTTGCACCAAATTGAACAGTTTTTCGTTTACCGGTTGGTTTTACTATTGTAACCTTCCATTTTTTAGCACCAGTACCTTTTTGTAGATACGCGATAGTTTTGTTTGTCATGACTTCTTTGTTAGGTCTTTTATATCACGAAAGATAAACTTAAACAAAGGAATTGTATATAATAAATGGATGAATTATCAACCGTAAGTGTCTTTTGTAGAATGAGACCATTTATACAAAGAGAGATTAACATGGGGAATCTCGTTTATCCGATTCGTATAGACGGTGATAAAGTACGTATCGATGAAAAAAGTAAAAACTATAATTTTGATCGGAGTTTTGATCAATCATCCAACCAAGTTGATATATTTAATGAGATAGGTCGCAGTGGTGTTCGAGATTTTATAGAAGGATTCAATGTCACTCAGTTCGCATACGGACAAAGTGGGTGTTTAGAACCAAATACAGATGTAATGATGTTTGACGGAACGACTAAGAAGGCCAAGGATATAAAGATTGGTGATGTTTTAATGGGAGATGATTCTACATCAAGGAATGTACTTGAATTATTTGAAGGAGAACAAAGTATGTATGAAATAGTGCCAGAAAGAGGTGATTCTTATATAGTAAATGAAGATCATGTTCTTACTCTGGTATATATAGTAAATCCATTTATCCAATGGTGTGGTAACTATAATCGATATAAGGTGCGTCGGTATCAAGATGGTAGGAAACGCGTAAAGACATTTCAAGTCCATGGAAACGATGTAAAACCACGAAAAGGTATATATAATAGAACTAAAGAAGAGTTTCTTTCAAATATTCCTAATTGTAACAAGACAATTGATATTACTGTGAAAGAATATCTTCAAAAATCACCAACATGGAAAAGGTTTCATCTAGGATTAAGATGTCCTGTAGAATTTATTCATAAAGAAGTACCAATAGATCCGTATATATTGGGTTTATGGCTCGGAGATGGATGTTCTATATCTACAGCGATTACAACAGTTGATCCGGAAATTGTCGAATACATGCACAGCTTTGCACAAAAAATAGACTGTAAAGTTACTCGAATGAAGTGTAACTCTAAAGAAACTATAAATTACAGAATAAGTTGTTTAGAATGGAGAAACAATCCCTTTTTTAAGTTTCTCAAAGAGTATGATCTTATTAAGAATAAACATATACCAAATCTATATAAGTATAACGACAAAGAAACTCGATTACAACTTTTAGCCGGATTATTAGATTCGGATGGACATTATGATATGAAAAAAGGGTCTTATGATTTCATTCAAAAGAACGAGAAATTATTTGATGATGTGATATGGTTATCTAGATCATTAGGATTTGAATGTTATAAATCAAAATGTGAAAAAACATGTACAAATGGTAAAAATGGACCTGTATCTGGAACATATTATCGTTGCAATATAGGAGGTATAACATTACACGAAATACCATGTAAAATACCTCGTAAACAAGCTAAACATCGAGAAAACTCTATTAACTATGCTTTACATGTAGGTATAAATGTAAAACCAGTAGGTATAGGTAAGTACAATGGATTTAGATTAGATGGCAATCATAGATTTTTATTAGGTGATTTTACTTGTACACATAATTCTGGTAAGACTTTTTCAATGATGGGTAAGAAGGGAGATTCTCGTCTAGAAGGTATTATTCCCAGATCTATTAAGGAAATTTTTAATATTATTTGTAACAAGCCTGATGGTTGGTCTTTTGAGATAGAGGTTTCGTATTTGGAAATATATATGGAAAGAGTTAATGATCTTTTGGATCATAGTAAACAAAATTTACAAATACGTCAAGATAATATACATGGTATATATGTTCAGGGTCTGACTCATGAGAATGTGGCAAATCCTGAAGATGTATACGAATTACTCAAGAAAGGAGACTCAATAAGAAAAGTTACAGCCACAAAACTTAACGAAGGCAGTTCTAGATCTCACAGTATCTTAACTCTCTACCTTACACAAATAGGTCCAGATAAATCAAGAATAACATCTCAACTAAATTTAGTAGATCTTGCGGGAAGTGAGAGAGCAGATAAAACCAAAGCAACTGGTGAAGTATTAAAACAAGGCGCTTTAATAAATCTTTCTCTAACTATACTTTCTCAGGTCATACATGCTTTGAGTAATATAGAGATGAAAGGTGGTGTAGAAAATGATAGGGGGTCTACACCAATTCCTTATAGAGATTCTAAATTAACGCGTTTGCTTCAATCTTCTTTAGGTGGAAACTCTAAAACATCATTAATTATACACGTATCTCCACATATTGATAATATTGATGAGAGTATGTCTACATTAGAATTTGGAAAAAGAACTAAACTCGTTAAGAATAAGGCTACTAGGAGAATACAGAAATCAGCCGCACAGCTTGAAGATGAACTTTCGAAACTTAGAGGAGAATATAATCTTCTTCTAGAATCTGTAAATTCTGGAGAAATAAAACGAAATCCGGAGTTATTACACAGTGTATCATTTACATCAGCCAACATAACATATGAAAAGATGCAAGAGAAGGTGGGTCAGTTAGAAGAAGAGATGTGTGATCTTATATCTGAAAATAGTAAGCTGAAGAAGGAGATAGAAACGTTTGAAGATTTGTTCAGTGAGATAGGAGAAGGGAAGAATACTAACAATATACTTAGAACTGTAAAACATATGAAGGAAGAGAATAATAAACTAAAGGTTGAGAATTATACCATTACACAAGATCTTATGGAAAAAGCTAGCCGTTTAGCCAACGCAGAACTGGAATGTTTGCGCAATAATATATCCCTAAAGGATAAGAACAAAAAGAACAAGAAGATTAGACTTAAAGTGCGATCCAAAAATAGAGATTAGTTTAACTCTAACTCTTGATTACACTATTTTGCAAAGTCAATATTTTGTATGATACGATATGTGATAATATATGAATACTAAAATGTTGGATAACAATAAAAATGTTAAGAGCACTAAAACAAACTTATAATGTTACTTCCCCTCCACCTGTAAATGAATGTGGAAAATGGCATGGACATTTTATGAGTTGTGGTGATGGAAGATATTACTGCGATCCATCTATGGGATATCCCACCCCTAAAGAAGCATGCAAAAACCCAGGTGCCTCGTCTTGTCCTAACGAATCATCTTCTTGTCCTGGAGGTGGTGGTGGTGATGATCATTACCTCCGTGATCATGGTGTCGGTGATAACGGAGGTAATGATCACGGAGGTGACAAAGAACACTTCACATGGTCAGAATTAAGACAAGGATTGACACAAATGATGAGCCAAATGGGTACTGATCCCAAATACGTAACACAAAGTGTAAATTGTGTAGTAGATGAACTAAAAACCAAATATGGCAATGCCGATAATATTCCAGATCCAGATACAGATCCAGCTGTAGCCAATGAAATGACCAAATTACTTCAAGGATGTTTACAAGATGCAAAACATGGAAATGGTGGTGGAGGTAGTAATGGAAATGGTGGTGGAGGTAGTAATAAAAATCTTGGGCTTATTTTAGGACTGAGTCTAGGAATAGGTATTCCACTGCTTATCTTGATTATCTACTTGATAGTTGTCTACATGAGGAGATAAACGAATTAAACAAGTGATAAGGATATAAAAGACTGCACACAACTATATACACATTTTGGTTCTGACCGGATAGCTTCACGGATTGAGCTAAATTTTTATTTATTCCAATATCTCTTCATATTATTCCCTATTTAGAACATCTATACTTCATTTGTGTAGCTATGATAGTAGAATTTGATTAGCATTAATAGAATAGATATAAAGATATATAGGTAGAATATATGATTATGTCGTTAAATAAAAATGATGAAGATATGAGTACTGTATACTCTTACTCGGATACTATATATTTTATTGACAGTGAAGATGAAGGACTTAACGATATTAAGAAAGATCTTGAAGAACTTGATATAGCCAAGGAAGATAAAGAGTATACAGTATTATGTGTAGACATAGGTATTCTCCATCTTGGATTTTCAGGATTGCTCTTTGACGATGAGTTCAATTTCATAAAAGTCTTTGGGGTGGACATGATAGACATAACAGATTTTCAACACCCTGAAGGTGTAGATATGTCATCGTGCCACCTCCATCATACCAAAACTTTTACAGATTGGATGGGGCATGTTTTTTGGAGATACTCCCACGTATTTGACGGTGTTGATGCTATACTTATTGAGAGACAGCCACCTCAAGGTTTGGTGGCTGTAGAACAACTTATCTTCTCGCGATATCGTGAAAAATGTGAGTTAATTTCGCCTAATTCTATGCATAAGCATTTTAGCATTGGACATATGGATTATGAAAGGAGGAAAGAAGCTACGATGAATATAGCAACTTACCATATATCTGATCAAACTGTTTTAGCGGAATACTACTCGTTTGATAGAAAGCACGATATAGCTGACGCAGTGTGTTTGGGGTTATTTTGGTTGAAAAGGAAGAGAGATAAGTATGTATATGATCAGAGATTAGATAAAGCTAGAAATATTAAGATGACTTTCAGGGGATCTGATCTGACGATGAAAGAATGGTTTGAACAATTTAGGTACGTATCGTCTTATAGAAGATATATACCGATATAAAATGTATAACGCAAAAATGAAAAATTATGGGAAGAATTATGAAATAGTAAGATGAGAGACGTTTATTACGATCAGAATTACACGACTATTTTTGACAGGTTTTCTACACAAATCTTCCCAGAGGATGAGTGTAGATGATTATTGGAGGATTGATGATTCAGACAACGAATGGTATTGTACATGCGAACCAAGGTATTCGCATGTAAAGATTTTGGTACGAGTAATTCGTTTTTCTCCAGATGATTGTACCTACAATGTGATTATCTGGGAGGATAAGAATTCTGGTGCGTCGCGTGATATGTTTGATTATTCTGACCCCATTTGTGAATTCTCTGTAGCAAGTACAGTAGATTTGGAAAGATATTATAACATGTACTTACAGAAGTATTACAGTAACATAAGTGGATTCGAGGACCTGCAAGATTGCAAAGTTATGTTGATGGATTTAACAACCTTGTTTGTAACATCCACATGCGAGTTCGTCGACGTTAAAATTGGTTAAAGATATAAAAGTATATATTAGGATTTGTCTTAACTTAACTTCCCATGGTGAAACGGTATCACTTCCGACGTTCCGCTATCAACACGTGGTGAGGATATTAGAAACTGATACTGTTTCACTATGGTATCAGCCTCTGTGGTCTAGATAGTGAAGATGTCCGGCTGTCTATCGAGAGAACCAGGAGCGTTACCTGGCTGGATGGTGTAATGGTTTTAACATACCGGGCTCATGACCAGTAGGACTCTCTATTTGGGAACACACAGCAACGAACAGGACATGTTCGATTAGTGTAATGGTATAACACAAACATCAAAATGTTCCCTGAAACCCTTACTTCCTAACTTTGTCAGAGTTAGGAAAGAATACGTAAAATAATAAAATATGGATATATATAAAATATGGATAAATTCTGGAAATGTTTTCTTTGTTCCCTTATGTTCGGGGCTCTTTTCTTCGTGTTATCACCAGGTGTACTTGTGACATTGCCACCAACATCTGCTGTATCTGTTATACCAGCTAATGGTGTATGTAACAATCAAGGTATATGGCTTCAAATTGCTCAGCGTAAAGGTATAGGAGGTATGTGTGCTACGTCATATCCTGCTGTAGCTGTTCATTCAGTAATCTTTATGGTGATAGTGTTTTGTTGCTGTTGGTTTGGTTGTGATCTTATGAGATAATAAGATTGTTGTTTCTGTTGGGAAAAGTTTTATTACAATGAAAGTAATAAAACTACAAAATGCTCTTACCTGATCTTGAGTTTAATATCATCTTAACAATCCCGTACAAAGCTACGGCAAAGTAGATCGACATAAATATCCAGTTAACTGTATGCAACCATTCCCAATCATATTTCTTACAATTTGTTGATTTAATACCGTTCAATGTGAGGAGTACAACGCCTAGAATAGTTACACCAAAAATGATAGAATCTATAGCATATTTTGTAGCATCAGTTGCTCCATGTTCTTGACCAATTCCTATATCATATCTTTGTGAAAATGACGCACCTCCGGAACGCAGAATCATTTTCATAATGAGAACTACAATGATTAGAATAGCTGCACCAACCCAGTTAACGTATTGTATATTCTTTACATCCTTATCTTTATTATCGACTATATTATTTGCTAATAGAACTCCTCCCATAAGAAGAGATTCCAAAGTTAGTAGTAGATATATCATATATTATTTATAACTGTAAAGATAAAACAAGGTAAAAATTTTCTGGTACAAGATTTCGTACTTTGGTGTACTTTGGAATTCTGAAAAATGATTTGACACACACAATTTTTGTGTTTGGAGATATTTTTCATATTTTAAGGGTGTTTCAGTTTAAATCTTGGAAATGATGTGAAATATGATATAAAAAACTATTGTATATGTCAAAATATGTCAAAAAATTGACATATGTTGGCACATTATAATTTCAACCATTTATCATACCGTAAACAGAATAAGAGAATAGAAACCTTAGAAAATCAGAATAATGTATTGTATATTCGTGAAATAGATTGCGGACATCATTATTGTGAATTTATCTACAAACCAAACGTGATAATATATACTAAACACTATTTCGAATTCTAAAGTACAAAAACGCAAATCATGTACTTTGGAATTCTGAAAAATGATTTGACACACACAATTTTTGTGTTTGGAGATATTTTTCATATTTTAAGGTGTAACACCTTAAATTTATACCATAATTTTATGGTTTCATGTCATAAAAACATGGTTTTTGTCATAAGATTATGGTCTAAATAATTATATTCAGTCTAATAAATGGTTGAAATTATCTGTATATATTGTAACAAAACATTTAAAACTAAACCTACCTTATTAAGACATCAACAGACAGCGAAGTATTGTCTAAATATTAGAGGAGAATCTGCGTCTGTTAGTTATAATTGCAAAGTATGTAAAAGCAACTTTACTCGTAAAAATATATATGAATATCATATTAAAAATTGTAAACCCACTAAGAGAATAGAAACGATAGAGAATAAGAATATAAAATTACAGAATAGAGTTAATACACTTGAAATCTTAGTAGAGAAATATGAACAACAGATTAAAGATCTCCAGAATAAACTTCAAGAAGTAGCTATACGTGGTGTAGAAAAACCCACAACATCTAATCAGACGATCAATTTACTACCACTTACGGAAGAACATATGCGTAATTGTGCGCAATATTTAACTATAGAACATATCAAAAACGGACCTATCGGATATGCTAAATACGCATTAGAGTATCCTTTCAAAGATAGGATATTATGTGTTGATCATGCTAGAAAGAAGATTAAGTACAAGAACAATGACGGAGATTACATAGTAGATCCACATATGGTTAAGTTAGCGCCAAAATTTTTCAAATGTATAGAAGAACATAATGATCAATTAATAGATGAGTACGCTGAAGAATTGAGGGAACAAGCTGATGATTTATGTGATCAAGTATGTGATACGAAGTGGGAAGAAGATGATAGGGATGATCAAGTCAAAAAATTGAATGAACTTGTTGGAATATTAAAAGGATACAAAGGAGGTGTTAAGAGATCCATAGGAAACGATGATAGAATGAAATCAGAATTTGTGAATCAGATAACGAAAACTGTATAACAAAATCGTAACCCGGAATCGGTTTTTAGAAAGATGAGTGATAAAAACATCTTGGTGTATATAAATGGTTGATGTATTAAGAACATTTATAGGACTAATGATGTTGGTAGCTATGGCTTTAGGTGTAGCTGCTTTTATTATGCATTTCACAATGCCGTGTAAATGCGGGGAATGATATGATTCCAGGGAACAAATATCCTCTGGAGTGATGTAGATCTAAAACTTGACCACAAGTTTTAGATCATGTAGTTCAGTCAGGTATAGAATACCCTGTTAACACCAGGAAGGTCGGTGGTTCAAATCCATCCAGGATCATTCGGACCTGTAGTTCACCGGTAGAACGTCAAGCCTACACCTTGAAGGTAGCAGGATCAAATCAAGGACCGTATGTAATGAAACGCTCAAAAAATGGAGGAGGATATGCAAGAGTAAAATGTAATTATTGAGAACGTATTTTATAACTGCTAGTTATAAAATGAGAGAAGAGAAGTAAAACATACCTAACAAATCTTAGTTACCTCCCCAACAGCCTTAGTCTTACCCTCAGACAAGAACAAACGATACCCAACTTTCATAAATTCTGGTCTGTACTTAAACCTAAACAGAACAACACCCTTATCACCAACACGTAAAATATGTTCCTTACCCTCTTCATTACGATCACTATCCTTTCTCAAAACCTTAACCAAAGTAGCACTCTGTCTAATGGAACAAGTATGGAGAATAGGTTCGTATCCTTCCCTAACTGTAGTAGAGTGACTTTTCAATACCTTAATTTCAGCTTCGAAATCTGTAGTAGCAGAAGGGTTAGCAGTTGGTGAAACTATTACATGGCCTTTACGAATCTTGTCCTTATCGACATTTCTCAATCCAATACAAACGTAAGTAGCGAAATCGACCTTATCAATAGGAACTCTTTTACATTGTAAGCTTCTTACCAAAACCGGTTCAAACTTTCCATTATCAGGACCTATCAACAGCTTATCTCCGACCTTTATGGTACCAGTAATAAGATTTCCGCAAACTACTACACCAACACCCTTAATATTCTTAAATATAGTATCGATATGGTATTCTACGGGATCGTCGCAATGGTATTCTCTCTTTCTCTTCTTAAGTAGATTGAGGAACATCTTCAAATCTTGAACGCCTTCCCCTGTAACATTTGATACGTGGAATATAGGAGTGAGAGTATCGTGATAAATCTTTTCAGCACACAATAGAACATCGTCAGTAGTTTTAATCTTATAAGGAGCGCGACGAATACTTGGCATCTTCAAAAGAGTATGTAGAGTATTCATAGTTTCATCGTAAACATTCTTTCTATACTTAATGATATCCATCTTCGTAATGATGATAACAAATGGGATCTTCAAAGTAAGGCACAAGAAAATATGTTCTTTAGTCATACGAGTAAGACCCATATTAGCACCCACGATGATAAAACAAAGATCAGGAAAAGTTGAAGAGATGCCAAGGATAGTAGTTTTTAAATACTTCTCGTGGCCACACAAGTCAGAAAAGTTAATAACCTTCTCACTCTTTCGCACAATCTCTGGCCAAGTCATTTTACCCAATCTATCACTATTTACAGTATCACCTTTAACATCAAAACCAAGAATATGATGAGCAATACTACTAGTTCTTCCCGTAGCTATTTCGTGAGGATAATTAAGAATAGCAGTACGAGCTTTACCTCTTCCATCGTCAAGATGTCCGGAAGTAAGGACACCCAGTAATGAACTCTTCCCTGCGTCCACATTACCTGCAACAGCTACTTTAATATCGATGTACTTATTTGGGTTTTGTTCTCTAATCAAAAGTTCGTAAACTTTCTTATAGTCTACTGTTTCCTTTTCATAAATTGAAGTGATAGTGTAATTATTTGAACGAGCGATTTCGTCTAGATACAAGAAAGTTTCTGTATATTCACTCTCTGTAATCCCCACAACGCTCCCATCATCTTTTACACCGAGATGATAAGTACATTCACCACCGCCTTCGGACATACGAAAGCGCATTTGGGTTGTAAGTTGTTCTAGTCTATCTCGCGACTTATTTGTGAGGAGAAGTTTATACTCCTCACTTCCGTAGTCGTCTTCTGGTTGCATTTTATTTAACGTGTTCTAAGCTTTAGATACTAGATCATTTTACAATTAGAGATGTTAATACAATGAATAACATTGTATTAACAATCACAATCTATACACACAACGCTATCAGCTGGTGTCTGAATACATACTTCACAACACATATTATACAAGGAAACATGTGTGTTTTAACCTTGTGAAATGTTTTATAATCACACTCAGAGCATTTTATAGTAGTTTTTGGAACTAAATTCCCTAAATCGAAACTGACAATCTTGGGCATTCTTTATCGCAAAACATTAAATAGTCATTTGGTATTGGTTGAGCAACACCTATACTTGCATAATATTTCAAAGCAATTTTAGAAACAGTTTTCTCTGCATCTGCTTTCAATGAAGAAGATGCATCAGCAAGAAATTTGGAACCACTATTCGATATAGCAAACAATTGAACATACGAATAAGAAAGTTCATCTTCAGGATCATCCTTACGCATTTCATGTGTATATTTCAATGTTCCTAAATTCTTTCTCTTATCGAACAATTGTTTAAGAATAGTCTTAGAATCAAATAAGTCGTAATAATTGAGAGAGATATTCACCATAATGTCGTACAAGTTTGATAAGATATCTGAAGCAATAGCTATACCTATATTATTATGAATTTCGTTATTTAATAAGAGTATTGTCGTTCCAAACACAGCTTCAAGACAATGAGACAGCATCAAGTCATTTCTTACGTTTGTTGTAGATGTTACGAAAGGCAATAGATCCATTTTTTTAGCAATATCTGTAAATGTTCTGTTTGAAGCGTAATTAATCTTTAATCTAGTCATTATTGGTACCCCATCAGGACAGTGTAATTGAGGAAAACGTTGTTCGTAATACCAAGTGAGCAATGAATTGACTATAGCTTGACCATAGAATCTCATGTACTTAAAATTGTTCATTGAATTTGCAGACTGATGGGTAAAAGTATCATTCCATATTTCCATATTTTCTGGAGCTAATAGTCTATCGATGACGTTGTCTTTAAGTTTCCCTCTCTTCAAGAAAGATCTAAGCATGTTTGTGAAATTTTCACCTCTATCTCCATCATAAATAGATACCTCTTGATTTTCAGGAAGATTGTCATTTTGTATCTGTTTCCCATCAACCATAAATCCTTCTGGAATTATTGGAAATACTCCTAAAGAAGCTAAATAATTAAGTACATTTTTAGCTGCATCTTGTTCTGCAGCAGATTTAATAGATCCCGAACCGTCTCCTATTTTAATACTATTTCCGTTTGGAAGTACTTCAAAAACTTGAATATACGTATAGCTATATTCGTCGTGCGGATTATCTTTCATTAAGCGAGGAGCGGAGTACTTAAGAGTACTCTCTCTTTTGTCAAAGATTTGTTTAAGAATGGTCTTTGAATCGTACAATTCGTAGTAATCGATCGAAACGTTAATAGTCTTATAGATATTAGAAATCATGTGCGGTACGATAGAAAATCCCACGTTCTTCTTGACTCGTTGATTAAGTAAAAGTGTAGTTAATCCATGGATTGATTCGAAGCAATCTTCCAACAAATCTTTCATACCTCTTTGACGTTTTTCAGTACTTGCAGTGATAAATGGCCAAAATCCTAGATCTTTAGCTATTAAAAAGAACGTTTGTTTACTCACGTAGTTAATCTTCAATCTACCCATCACCTCTACACCTCCAGGTCCACGGATTTCAGGAAATCTTTCGTCCATGTGGGAAACGATTGATGCGTTTAGAATAGAATCTCCAATTAATTCCATAAACTCGTAATTTTTGACTGGATCTGCAGATTGATGAGTAAATGTCTGTGAATACAACTCCATATCAGATGGGGTAGTTATTCTAGCAATATAGTCATCTGATAAATCACCCTTTTTAAGGAACCCCTTAATAAGGTTAACAAAGGGTTGACCTCTGTTTCCGTAGTAAATTTGTGCTTGCATTCTTAGTTCCTGTTATTATCTTTATAGATCTGAATATTTTTCAATTTAATACTTTCTCTTAGACTTTCTCTTAGACTTTCTCTTAGACTTTCTCTTAGACTTTCTCTTAGACTTTCTCTTAGACTTTACCCCCCCTCCTAGAAGAAATAGATCTTGTTTTAACGGTGTATTTAGTAAACTCCCCCATTTGTGCGAGATTTTTCAATGTCACATTCTGATCTTCGTCTTGAAAAGTGATTTCATATTTATTATCACCTTTTGATTTAACAGAGATGTTTTCTTCATATGACATGGCTTTTGTTTTATACGTGTAATATGATTCATCGTCAGAATCATATGTATATGCATTAACCACAATCTTATGATTATACATTTATTATATCATAAGATAACATTATCGTCTCAAAACACGATCAACTTCAATCCATAGTCTAGGATTAGCAAATTTTGTTCTATGATCTGCCCAAGCTAAATGAGTGTGATTCTTTTCGCTTAGTATAGTTTCATTTTTATAAACACATCCGTCAAAATTTGTATCAAACCAGCCCATGCTTAATGTATGATACGTATGAGGAGGTTCTTTCTCAATTTCTTTCTGTTTAAGGAAGTCGTAAGGTAATTTATAGAATGAGTTAACTATGAACTGTGGTAATTTTTCTTCAAGCTGATTCAAGAAGTTAGCACCATGAAGTAGAATAATTAGAGTATCCATATTTATTATATCTTATTTCTTCTTAAATAAATGTCTCAAAATCTTTATTACTGTGATACAGCTACAGACCCAGATAATTGGGAATGTAAACAAATAACACATCGATCAGTTCCATCATCTCTAGAAGAACCCAACACGACGCACATAGTTCTAATATCAGTTTTATCTGTTATTGGAAGTATACTATTAATATTATTAATCTATTTCCTTCTTCTATGGAGAAAATAAGCCAAAATTATAAGAATAATGATCATCCCTATTATAGCACCCAGAGTAATATAAATAGGGATCCATTTGTTCTTAATAGGTTTTTCACATGTTTCACGACATTTAGACAATAATAATCCAGAACCATCGTTTACACGAACGCATTTATAATCGTCGCATTTATATGTTGGGGTTATACATCTTTGATTGCATAATTGTTTATTACAAGGACTTTCTCTTGTACAAGTTGAAGACATTTATTAAAGAAGAGAAAGATAAAAAGAGGGAAAGATCAATTATGTTCAACATGATAACCTCCAGAACAGCATACATCCCCGCAAGTTTTGGGTACCATATCAGGACTAGGTCCTCCTTCTGAAAAATGCATACAAGGATCGTGATCTTTATCTTTAATCCAACATCCTTGTTTCGTGTTATTTTTAGACATAACTCCTTCCTCCACTGATAAACATTTCGTATGATCACCTTCACCTCCCATACATACAGCCCAAAAATCTGTCGAACTACAGTTAGGCATTTCTAGACGTTTAAAGCCGTCAGACCTGCATTTACACGAGGTAAATTGTAATATAAATGCTGCCACACATAAGGATAGTATTATAAATACCAATAGTGATAATATCTTTATTCTCATTTATTTATATCAATAAAAGTTATTATTGTATATTTGCATCTTGAATAATAGAAGTAACTGGTACTTCTATTATTCAACCCATAAGTTCCTGTAGAAACAATAATAGTTCTTGTAACATTAGCAGGTAAAACATTTACAACATAATCTGTTCCAGGATCAGCCCCAACAATACGAAACGCGCTTCCAAGGTCAGTAGCGTTAGGAATAGCAGCAGCTGTACCTAAATTGGAACTGTATGGAACACCGTCTACTGTTATATCTACTTGAGCATCTACGCTAAATGTACTATTTTGAACCTCTGAAGACGTGAGAACATGAGTTGTAGAAGGATAAATAAATGTACCAGTATTAGTTATAAGAGTGTTTCCAAGTGCTAGAGATATTAATGGATTTAAACTGTCATTTTCTACTGTTCCTGATACGTTAAGTATTCCAGTCCCTGTTATAACAAATGGTATAACGGTTGAATTAACTGGATAATATCTTCCACATACCTCTAAACTACCAGCGGATACGTTAAAAACAAACGCTCTTGTGTTCCAATAACCAAGAAGTTTAACTATAGCTGAAGATGCAGTGATATTAAAAATTTTTCCTGTTCCAAATAGAAGACCCATATCTAATTCCATATACATGGTATTAGAAGGATTAATGGTCCATGTATCTGCTGTTAGACAGCATTATATATACTATGTGGAGCTAATTCTGTTATAGCTTGAGAAATACTCCCTCCAATTCTAATTTCAAAGTTAGACATTCTTTATAAATACTAAGAATAAAATAAGAGATATAATAAATGGATATATCTACTATTATACTAATAGTTTTATGTAGTATAGGGGGGTTACTTTTACTAACCATGTTCTTCAAAGTATTTAAATGGATAAGTGCTATCGGTATTGTATTAATAGGTGCAGGTATTATTACTTACTTTGTAATGCAGAACAATAAGAACAAACAAGAGGGATACGAATACACTCGCAATTATGATGATCCAGAGCATCCTGAAGATGAATTGCTTTCAAACACAGTTTGGGATAATCCCAAATATACATCCGGTTTGGGATGGATATTGTAAAGATGATATTCTATCTTATTCTTCCAGAAGTTACGATATAAGAATCTGTACTAGAAGCAAATCTAGAAATTAAACAACCACCGATCAACATCATTACAATTTCAATTATAATAACTAAAAGAGTATATAACTTTAAACTGAGATGTCATTTTGTATTAACTCGATAATACAAAAGAAACCTATATATTCTTCTAGCTATTATGTATCCACCATTCTTCATCGCCAATAGGAGTTATAACTGCTGGACCGTCTTCACGATGTTTTTCACCAAATATCCACCATTCTCTGCTCTACCAATACGATGTAACATGTCCAAAATTGAGGAAAGTTTAATCCCCACTTAATAATTTATTGATCATAAACATTACACCCATAGATAAAGATACTCTATAACATGCAGCAATACCACCCTTATAAAATCCCTTTACTCCTTCTTGGTTATAAATTCTACGAGTAGCGTCTATAACGTTTGTATATCCTTCCTCTTTCCACAATCCGGAGTTTTGAATATGCATTCTAGTTCTAATCAGATCTGTAGGAAACGTTACAAAAACAGATGTAGTACCTGCTACACACCCGTAGGCGAAATGAATAGCGGGATTATTCGTCTTATACAAATCATCTAACCAATGAAATACAGAGAAGTTAATCCCAATATATGGTCCTACATTTAGAGCAGACATACTTAAACCTTTATATAAACCTCTCACACCATTTCTCCTAATAATATCATGAAAAGTAGAAGATATTTTCGGGTATCTTTCCTTATCCATCGTCATATAAGTTCGTATAGTTTCTAGAGGATATACTGTAGATATAGACAATGCACCAGAAACACTTCCAGTAACAAGATTTGCGACATCTTTGTGTGGTATAACCATCTTAGTATAATCCTTGATTTGGTCAAAGAACAAAAAATTAAGAGCATAGTTTGGTATAACTCTATACATATTAGCACCATTACCCTTAAAAAATCCTTTCCACCCCTTTGTATTTTGTATAAATCGCATACATCCCAATATATCGTTTTGAGTATATTTCTTAGTTTGATGATATATCTTAACAACTTCGAAAGGACTAGCACATGTTCTAGACACGCCTCCAGCGATCGCACCCTTCATTAGAGTAAAAAATACATCATTATTGTCGTACATTGATTCTTATACTTCAACAGTATAAGAATAGAATTCATTTTAATCGCTTATTATATACATCTTTATATCTTCTGATTTTACTTTAAAATTTGTACGAAGAGTTCGAGGATATTCTGGTATCTTATTTAAATGTAACATATTCAGAGTATCAAATTGTTCTGCGTGAGATCCGATAATATACTCAGGAGTATCTTTATCGTGTAATGTGTAAGGAACATAGAATACACCTAATTTATACTTATTCCAAGATATTTCTGATATAACATCATGAATCTGTTGTTGCATAAATTGAGCATCTTCTGGTGTAGAATACATTTTAGGGTCAAGTTGATCTACAGTGTACATGAGTCTAAGATGTACCCAAAACATTCTTACCAGATCACAAAAAGTGTTAACCTTTGTTCCATAGATAACACGTACGATCATTTGTTCTAAATATGTCGTCTTTAACTAGGTTGATTATAATAACTCTTCTGGAAAGACTGGAAATCCTGGTTCTTCAAGAAATGATCTAATATTCCTACAGAATGATTCTTTGTTCACATATCTACCTCCTGGTACAGTAGGAAACACTTTTTCTCCCCAGTGATTTACGACGATTATTTAATACTCTTCCACTTAACCACAAACGAGGACACCAACAAGTATAAATTACTCCACGCCATCCTAACCAAAAGTTCTCAGACTAGGACTCTTCAGGTTTATCGGAATGAATAGTACTTGAACTAGATATACTTCCCTTGTGTGATAAGATCGGAAGTTGCCAATCCAATTCGTTATCTTCACATAATTCTTTTACCTCTCTTAATCTTACACCAATTAGAAGTGTCATTGTAATCAATTCCTTCAATATCTAATACACCGTCATATATATGGCAACTTCCTGGAGTACAATCTGTTGTATTAGTTAATACTGAATGGTCCTGAATACAATTAAATGGAACTCCACGACATGTTTGATCTAAATGAGGCCAATCTTTTATTTTTTCTGTATGATACGGACCAATCTCGTTAGGTTTTATGTTAAGTCCGTCAAAGGGTGGTATCAAGTTATTATCATCGTATAAGATTTCGAATATTCTTCTAACGAACATCCAAAACAGGCTGTATATTACATACTAGTGTTTGAGGAGGTAAATTCGCATCTGTCCATGTTTCCTTAATCTATTCCTGTTTCCAATTTTTCAAAACTTGTAACAATTTGATCCATAATAGAATCACAATATTCTGATGAAAACACGTTGTATAACTCTGTGTCAAAAGTAGGAGAGTTATAATCTTCGGTCATTTTGTTTACATTTACAACTTAATTATCTCTCTTCCTACTTCGATTCTTATTAATTGTTGTAAAAGGGTGTCTACATATAGGACAGATTTCACTACGTTGCATCCATATTTGTAAAGGTTGTCTATAAAATCCATGCCCACAAGGTAAAAATATAACATAAAGATTACCGTCCTTATCCTTACCGGGTCTTAGTCTAGAGTGAGATATCCCACAAATTTCACTTTTTCCATATTTAGCCCAAAAAGGTTGTTTCATCCTTATTTATGTTAAAGAAATCTTTAAACTATTTTAAACAGAAAATTTGTGGGATAGTTTTAAAACCACATTAAACCAATATGTTTTAGGATCTTCTTCTGATATACCAACGTTATGTTGATCGTATAATTGTGGGTTATTCCATACTATCCAACCGTATTTGCATAGACCAGGATGTTGATGTTCTAACATATATGAATAGTTGGGGTTAGTCTTAAATGTTTTCATACGGAGAGTAATCAACCATTTCTTAATGTTTAATATTAGTATCTTTAAGTCCGAATCTTTTACGATCCTCTTTGGGCATATATTGTTCAAGATATTCGTATCTAACATCTGGTACTATTTCTCTCATTTTGAGTATAAATCCTGTAATCATGAACTTCATATTTAATGATTTGCTGTTGTATTTCTTAATCAATGCTGTATTAATAGGTTTAGCGAAACCGTAATCAATAATATAAAGTTTCTTACCCTTGATCATAAAGTTTAACGGAGAAGAATCACCATGAAATATACCAATTTCGTCAAGCTTTTGGAAAATAGCCACCATTTGTTTTTGATGAGTCTCTGATAATTTACCCTTACGTTTCTTCAATAGATTAAAGAGATTATTGTCCATCTTTTCCATAACTATATATTTTCTACATACAGTATCATAATCATAAATATCTGGAGATATACCAGCTTTGGAAGCCTGAGATTGAAGTTGAGCTTCTTTCTTTAATGTAGCAGATGATTTACCCTTCCGAAAGCATTTCATTGCACAATCTCTATTTTCATGGTTATCTCTGACAAAATATACGACACCTTCTTTACCCTTTTCTCCTAATTGTTCTATCTTTGTATATCTATCGATCTTATCTTTCCTATACTCTTCGTAAAGTTGAAAAGCCTGTGTTATCACATCAATGTATCCTTGAGTACTCCTTTGTTTATCCAATTCCATTTCTTCAGCCATTGCTTTCAGTTCTGAGAATGGGAGCATTTTGAGTCGATCATAATCCATTTTTAGGTAATTTTTTATGTTCTTATACCAATAAAGGATATGTATGTTTCTGGAACATTATTAAGTCAAGCATGGTCTAAATATAAAGAAAAACAAGAAAAGTATGGTGAAACCAATGAAGGATTTTCTGGGACTGAATCAGCAAGTGCTGGTGCTGCAGCTGCTTTTGACTCTTTCTTCTTAGTGGTAGCGATGATTTTCTTCATTTTAGAAGTTGTTATGCTCGTTTACGGTATTATTATAGCTATTAATTGTACAAAGGGAGGAGCAGAACGTGTAGTTCATGTCGTGTTAGCAATAGGGTTTACATTCCCGTATGTATTGATTATGTCTGTCTTTAATGGATGTGCTAAATCTGTGTTGAAAGGAAATACTCCTAATTTGAATGAACAAGTGAAATTACCGTCAACAACTATACCTAATGAGTATTCTACGTATCAATTTGGACCTGGAAGAGAAGGATGTCAAGCTTGTAGTTTGAATAAAGTATAATAGATGTATTATCGTTATAGATAATAATACATCTTTACTGTTGTTTATCGTCGGTATTTACAGATGATTGTGAATTTATAGAAGTTACTACTGTTTGAGGTTTCTTTGCATCATCAAAAATGTTTTTGAATATATCTTCTTCTACTTTCTTATCAACCACAGAAACTGTATCATCAGGAATATCATCCAAATTCGTAGATGCGCCTCCTTCTGATTCTGATTCTGATTTGTCAGATAGATCCATAATATTTGATTTGGTCTTATCGTCTATTCTACTCTCTTCACCCACGATAATTTCTCCTGGAAGTACATCCTTTCTCTTTTTATATGATGTTACTTGATATTCCTCGCCAGCAAAATCAGACTTGGTTTTACCATCAATACTGTATTCGGGATGAGTTTTCGTGATAACTACTTGAACAATTTGTTCTCCCATATCAACTTGAGGAGTTTCTTCTGGTCTATCAGGACGAGCTGGTTCTTTACCTTCTTCCCATTCATCTACTCCTTCGAAACAATTAGTATTACATAAACGCACAAGCTCATATTCATCGTCTCTTCTAATTATTGTTTTATATCCAGTACCAGTATGAATGTATTTGTTGCAATATTCACATATATCGTTATAATTATGGGGTTTATTTGCTAATTGATCTTTCAATATCTGGTCTTCTTCATCTACAACCATAACCTTTTCCATCTTTTGAATATCTTCGACAATTTTATCTAGAAATCCTGGTGCTAATATAGTGATAGGTTTTTTAATATCTGACAATGGTCTATCTTCCTCTTCTTCAATAACAGAAACCGTGTAAGGATCTATATGTTGAACTTGTGCCACGAATTGGTCAGATAATCTATT
>Ga0129324_10000897_pt1 | contig 20378 bp, 14 predicted proteins | sample CPBDNA_7_FD_96879 | JGI IMG/M metagenome (GOLD analysis project Ga0129324, IMG submission 96879) | Freshwater to marine salinity gradient microbial communities from Chesapeake Bay, USA - CPBay_Spr_15_0.2_DNA | ecosystem: Environmental > Aquatic > Marine > Coastal | place: USA: Chesapeake Bay... | reverse complement strand
TCTTTTGGTGGTTCCTCTTTTGGTGGTTCCTCTTTTGGTGGTTCCTCTTTTGGTGGTTCCTCTTTTGGTGATTCTTCTTTTGGAGCATCATCACTTTTACTCATAAATCCAAATAATCCTCCATTTTCGTCATTGGTTTCTTCTTTAGGTGTTTCTTCTTCTTTCGCCGGTTCTTCTTTAGGTGTTTCTTCTTCTTTAGGAGCATCATCACTTTTACTCATAAATCCAAATAAACCACCACTATCCTCTTTAGACGATTCTTCTACAGTAGACGTAGACGATGATGAAGATTCTTCCGTAGATTCTGTTTTATCACCTGGATCAATTACATGGGCAACACCAATTAAAGCAGCAGTAGCACCAATAAAACCGATTGTAGCCACTGGTACTGTACCAATACTATACGACGATGCTTTGGTTGCCAAATTTTTCGGCATTATTTTAGCAAAGTATTTTCCTAAATTTAAATCAATCATTATAGATCGTATATATTCTATACCATCTATACAGAAAACTATATCCTGTACGTACGCACACAAATGAGCCCCTAAAGAGGTTTGAACTCTTGACCTTACGCTTACTAAGCGCACGCTCTAACCAACTGAGCTATAAGGGCAAAATATTTATATTATATATAATGATAAATCGAACGATTCTTTTACTTTGTATTATTGTACTCATAATTGCGGCAATTAATCCACAATTTTGTCATATTATTAGTACAATTCATTCAGATCTACTTTTTCACCAAATTCATTGTACAGTATAATCACAAAATAATTCGCCAATGAAGATCACTGTGGTCCATGTGGTCAAAAAATAAAGTCAAAGCACAAAATAATTCGCCAAACCAACATAGGTTGATATTCTTGTTATTTTTGGGTGTCAGATATTTCTTGTTATAATTCTTTCTATCAATCGTGGGTTTGAAGCCTTGAGCCAAACCTCCCTCTCGGAGGGTTAAATCAGATTCCAGATTTTTGCGGGTTCGAAAAATGTATTGTAGTTGTATGGTACTGATGTCAAATAGGGAAAGGGTTAGAAGAAAATGTGAACCGTTATATTATCTCGGTCGGAGTTTTATTCCGAACAATCGGATTTGAACCGATGACCACCCGATATCTATTTTTTGCGACCTCTACAGTCGGGTGCTCTACCAACTGAGCTATATTCGGATAAGGGGGAAAAATACTGTTTTTGGGTTTATTAATGTGAAATCATAAGCCCTAACCTAAATAGTTTTGGGGTTGCAACAATCAAATGACACACATACAAGAAAAAACGCTGAACAAAAACACAAAAGATAACGATTTACCTTTTCCAAAGAAATATAACCCTTATTCTTTAAATCCTTTTTATACGAAAATATCTTTTTACTGTATATTAAGAAGAATTATGAAATTGCTAAAGTACATCAATATTCCGGTTTTTCTAATAAGTTTTGCTTTAGGGATATTCGCCGTATACGTGATGTCACCAGATAAGAAGAAAATCACCGTCTATCCCACACCAGATTCAGTTTCCCACATACAGTATAAGGATCAAGCCGGTAATTGTTTCCAATACAAACAAACCAAAGTTCAATGTCCTAAAGATGGATTCATATCCAAGACTCCTATACAAGGTGAATCCGTAACTACACCCGACCCCCCAAAAGGAGGAGATGGCAATACTTTAGGGAACTTCTTTTGAATAAAATACAATAGTACTATATAAGTTAGTATTACTGTAGAAAAGGTTTTATAATGTTTAGAGTAAACCGATTATTAAATACAGCCACTGGTCGATTTTTCATTTCCCTTTTATTGGGATTAGGGTTGGCTACGATGTTTAGGCAAGTTTGTGCCGATGGTTCTTGTATTGAATTCAATGGACCGGTGATTCAAGAAGTGGACGGTAAAACGTTTCGATTCGGTGACTTTTGTTATCAATATGAAATGGTACCCAATAAATGCGATTCTCTAAAACAAACCGTAAAAATATGATTCCTGGACCGAATATTAACTCTGCGTTTTACCAGACATCTTTAGATATTTTTCAATATATAAAGATGACCGATACAACCCGTATAATGGATTTACCTGAAAATATCACCATGCAAATGAATCCAACTACGCGTGGTGATGGTATTAATACTTCCTACAGTCCTATGGATATGCATCCCAATCCTTATGGTCACCCACCACCATCTGTACCATCAATGCCTACTCCATCGAGTCAAAATCAACAAACTCTACCCCCACCACAACACCAACAAATGGCACAAGTTTCAGGACTAAGTGTACCACAACAACCACAAGTTCAAGAACAATATTTACCACCGAATCAAGCGACTTTACCATCCCGAGACATTCCATTCGATACCACTGAATTAGTACAAGACCCACAAGTTCAACCGAATTATGTACCACCTGTATCCAATAGTGTTCAAAAAACGGCCGATTACATGAAACAATACGACGCCATTAATGAAGATAAAATTAGGAACCATCGTGCACAACAATCGAAAGAGTCTTATCGAGATTCTTTATTGGAGACAATTCAATTGCCCATTTTAGTGGGACTTTTGTTCCTGGTATTTCAATTGACATTGGTTGATAAAATGGTTTTCCAACGATTATCCTTTTTGAATATACACAATGCCGATGGAAATTACAATACAAATGGTATTTTATTGAGAAGTGCATTATTTGGAGTCTTGTTTTATGGTATACAATATATCCGAGGGATGATATAATCGCACTCATATCGTTATGCTTTTGTACAGGGCATCCATTATTGGCTCGCTTCGCTCGCCCGTACCAACAAGATACAGTACAAAATGGTTATATTTTCTACTGTAAATATCCCCCACATACTTCCTAAAGTACGGGAGTCTCTATGAGGTTCCCCCAAATAGATGTTGTCTATATTGAAAAACAAAGGAATCCGGGATTCGTTGTTTAGTAAAATAATGCAGTAATTCCTTCAAGTTCATGGTACGGCTTAAATCAGTTTCTTTTACTTCTTCATTACCACCATTTTGATTACTGGCCGGGTCTTGATTACTGGCCGGGTCGGCTAAAATGTCCACTCGACGTAATAACATAGAAATGGTAAAATAAATACAATACATACCACATTCGGTATTTCGCTTTTGATGGCTGAAATTATTTTGATGAAATTTCATTTTTTTGGGAGAGAACAATTCATTGCCCTGCTTTAGCATTTTTTTCTTGAATCGTTTCATGCCACTTAACATTTCATTCCCCACACTATCATAGTAGAACAAAAAGCGGTCATCTAAATCAATAAAAAAGGCCACCCAGTGTGATCCATTTTCACCCGATTTATCTTCATTGAATACCACTCCAATTTTCCGTATACCCTTTTTGTATTCATCCTGTAGAGACAAGTTGCATAAATTATTGCATACACAACTTTTATCATCATACCGCGTATCAAAATCCATGGGCGATGGTCCAAAGAAACGGAATTCAGGATGGGTCTTTTCGTATTGGTTTAGCACATTTTGTATATCGAGACTACTCAACCACGTATTCGGGTTGCGGTCCCATTCAGCGGGTCGTTTTGGTCTGTGCAGTAATTTCTTATATTTGGTTTTGTCCGATGGGTTTAGCATTAATGAATCAATCCAACAAACATCATCTTCACAAGTGGCTTTATTGCGCATTTTTTCCTTTAGCATATTCATCATTTCTCTCGATTTCATTTTAGAAAGAACTGTAGAAGAATCCATTTCAATCGGTATTCGGTCTTGTGGATATTTATTATTGTATCCTTCTATCAAATTCAAAACAGCATCTGGAGAGAAACATGACCCTTTTTTCACCCGATTAAGATTACCATAGGGACTACAATATTTATTGACCGTCGAAATGGAATTAGGCGTTTTAATTGTTTTCCTAAACTTTCTATCGATTTTCGTATTCACTTTTTTCTGTTTCTTTCCTTTTGTTTTCGCATTCGAGTTGACGTTAGGCCTTTTTACAGCCTTTTTGTTCCGTGAACTTGATGATACCATTATTTACAATATATGGTTATTTTTTTTTGAATACCTTTTGCATTTTCCAGTATTCTATTGGATTCTTCGGTTCGATTTGTAAATCTTCTACTTGAGAGAAAAGAGTTTCATCTTCATTGTCCTTTTCATTTAGGCATTTTTCACCGAAACCATCTTCTACAGTATTTTTCCAACGGGTTTCTTTTTCTTCATCAGCATTTTGTCGTTTTTCAATTAAAAGCATCGCTTCTTTTGCAAAATGTTGAAAAGCATCGCGGAGAGGTTTAGGCATAATATCTTCGGGACATTCTAGACCTTCTTGTACAATTTCATGTATTCCTGTACTGTGTTCTCTCCAATGATCATAATCCAATTGTTTCTTTTCATATGTATCGGGGTCTTGTTTGGCTAAATATTTCTTATAGGTCTGCTTATTTGTAAAAAACTGTAGAGTAAGATTATCTACATTGAAGTTCTGTGATTGGTTGTCCATTTTTTGTAATACTATATGGGGGTGTAATGAGGTGCGAAGGTGGGTATACAAATGACTACCTATAAATAAATCTACAATCTATCGCCTAAACTATTTGTATTGCCTATGTATATATTAGAAAACATCATGTCTTTAGGAGGAACGAATTTAGGCGGAGGCCAACAAGGTATTTCCGCAAAACAGACTATATTGAATTACAAAGATGGTGAACAAGCAATGACAAGAAGATTATTACGTTCTGCATGGAACACTCAATATGCTACCGGTAAAGTAAATGGAAAAGACCGTGTTATTACTCCATTTCGTGCCGTCAATAATAGTGGTGACTTTTTAGCCCGTAACGATTATGTATGCGGTGGACCCAACCCTACACATCGTTCTCGAGGTGGTATTCGTCATCGATTTGGGTCAATTATTTCCAATTGTGATGGTTCTGGTGTAGAGGCATCCAACACAAATGTAAAATTTGTACCCGATTCTAGTGACTATGTACGGTACAAAAAACAAAATGCCATGAACAACAATTATAATGATTATTCCAATGGTGGATACAACAATAGTGCATACACCGTTATTATGGGTATTCGTCGTTAAGAAAAAAGGACTGTAGAAAAAATATTCTATTATTTAGAACATTTTTTTATTGATTTTGATTGATTGATTTACTTAATTGTTAAAACCTATGAATTAAAATTGTGACTGCTTTTATTTATGCTTTCTTGCGAACGACTTTCTTGACTACTTTTTTGGGGGCTGCTTCTGCTTCTGCTTCTGGTTCTGGTTCTGCTTCTGCTTCTGGTTGTTCTTCTTTAGCAGGTACTGCTTTTTTGACAACACTTTTCTTGACCACTTTTTTGACCGGTTCTGGTTCTGGTTCTGGTTCTGGTTCTTGCTCTTGGTCTTCATCGCTATCTTCAACAAAGTTTTCCTGTTTAGGTGTATCAACAAGTGGATTGGCTTTCATTTCCACAGTTTCTTCCTTTTCTTCTGGAGTAGATTCTTCTACAGTTTCTTGAACCTTAGGTTGAGGTTTAACAGGTGCTTTTTTGACTGGTGCTGGTGAATCAAATGATTGTCCTAAATCCAATTGCAACAATCCTTCGGTTGTATCAAAATCCTTAGGTTTTACTGCGCATTGCTTCAATGCCCATGTTACACCCCATCCCTTAGGACCAATCCAAACATATTTACATTCGATTCCACCAATCACATCATCACCTTTGCTGACATAATCAACTGGTGTTCTGTCTCCAACTTCTTCACCTGGGAATACAATAGACTGATTCTCAATATTGAAAATCTCAATGTCCCATTTATTGTCATAGCAATTTACTTTAGGCGAAAAGTAGTATCCACGACTTGGGTCGGGTTCTCTGGTTTCTTTATTTTTACCCACCTTTAAGAAGCCCATGTATCGGTCTTCAACTAATTCTCTACTGAGTTTCTTACCAAACCAGGTCATTGAATTAGTGACTGCGTCTTGTATTAGTTTTTCTTCAAATGCCTTTAATTTTTCTAAAGTTTCTTGTGACTCTGGCGAACCATTGTCAGTGAAATGGAATTTCGCTTTGAACTTGCCATCTGATTCTTGCGTGGCTGGGTCGACATAATCTTCGATTCCCCAGCATTTAGTGGCAGGAATTTGAATGTGAAGTTTTTTATTCTTTTGGTTGCTGATAATAGAGATCATTTTCAATCCACGATCAGAAACTCTTGGTTGCATATAACGATTCGCTTCGACATCCCATTCGGAAGTCTTGATATATTTTAAGGCGTTTGATGATTGCATTGTTCTAATAAAAGAGTTTTGGTTTGTGAGTGCTGTTATAAAGAGTTTTGGCGTACGATAAGACTGTAATAGACTTGGTATTTGTATAGTCTAATACATAGATTATATTTAATTCAATTTTTGCTAAAAGTATTTAATCATTTTTCGATTTTTTGTTAGCAGACTGTACAGTGATACCCAAAAAAGTGTCTCTCAATAAATCCTGCTTACACTTTTCGTATGAAAAGTATCAATATGATAAGAAAGTGTGTTAATTAATACATTTTTAGAAAAATGGGTCGAAAACTGAACTGGAAAATTAAAAATGGGCTTGATATGTAGTTTCAAATTACGATTACAAAAATAATAAATATATTTATGTAAACATGAACTTAAAGCAAGCACCTATATTAAAGTATAATCACAATGGTAAAAGCCACTACATCAACCGTATCCGTCCCCGAAAAGCAAGCAAAGAAGTCCTCCAAGAAGGAAGCCACTACAGCGCCAGTTGAAGTCCCAAAGGTCGAGACTGAAGCAACTGAAGGAGCAGAGAAGGCCGATATCTCAACTGAAGTCAACACTGAGATTGCCGATTTATTAAAACTTATCCAAGATAGGTCTGCTCTTGATACTCAAATCAAGGCCAGAGTCAAGAACATCGAGAAGAAAGTTGCTCGCATGTCCAAGATGATGAAGACCAACAAGAAGAAGAAGAGTGCTTCATCTGGAAAGGTCTCTGGTTTCGAGAAGCCCACTCCTATCAGTGACGAACTTGCCAAATTCGTTGGTGAACCCGCTGGAACTCTTATGGCCAGAACTTCCATCAGTAAGAAAATCCACGAATACGTCAAATCAAACGATCTTCAAGACGAGAAGAACAGAAGAATCATTCTACCTGATGCAAAGTTGAAGAAACTATTGAAGACTGGACCTAATGATACTCTTAGTTACTTCAATCTTCAAAGATACTTAAAGGTTCACTTCAAGAAGTAAGTGCCATATAAAAATACCCTCATAAAAACCGTAAAAATAATCACTTATATTCTTTTTTTTGTGACATAATTCATTAACCATTAAGTAAATTATATTGAACCCAATATAATTTATCAATCAACTCAACTCAATCTATTGCCAGTCCACCTCTTTATTAGGTAAAACAACCTCTGGTACAGCCTGTTCAAACGGTATATGTTTACCATAATTTCCGTGTTTGGGGGGCAGCAACGATTTCAAATACGAAGGGATTAACCGTAGAGGAATCAATATTTCGGTTTCAGCAGTTTCATATTCATACGACGAAATATTCATGTATTGTTCTGGATAAAACATAAACATGTGAATCCGTTTATTTCGGATCAATTCATCACCCATTCGCATATAATAAACCACTTCATTGTCTTCACCACTTACCAAGTTTTTCTGCGGAAACCAAATATGGTCTATGTCATTATCACGAGACACCAAACAATATTTTTTGCGTTCATTAGTAGGTTCGTCTGTACAGCAATCCATAGTATTGGCCAATGTATCCAATACAACTTCGTCGTCTATCATAGCAAATTGAACCGATTCTTTGCCAATCCGTTTCAAAATCCGGGTCACATGATATAATTTATACCTATACGTATATTTCGTATTTACGCATATTTTATGCATTTTTTCTACAGTAGGTTGATGAATAGCCAATGACATGAGAATACGAAACACACCACGGAAACTGCGATATTTCTTATATTCCAACTCAATTTTCGTAATTTCTGGTTCTACAGTATGGTCGGTATTAGAATAGTTCGAAATATTCCGCTCGGCTTCAAATGTATTCCCTGTAGAAATCAATGGCAAATGAATGGATAAATTCTCCTCTTTTCCCACCGGTGGGTCAATTATAACCAATTGATTGCTTTCCGTGATTATCCCTACAATCATTTGTTTGTCTTCCAATGCATATTTCGGTTTACACGGTATACTGTCTCGTTTGCTCATTGAATCTAAAAATTCATACGTTTTTGCATAAGGTTTCCATCGTACATCGTCCATCCATATTGTGTCAATCGTATCTGATACATTCATTGTAGATGGGAAACATGGCAAATAAAACCCGTATTTTTTGTATTCTACAATCATTCCTATGGTTTTGCCTTGGTAATTCATGACCAATTTCGTAATCTTGTCTTCCAATAAATGAAAATACTTCTTAATATGATAATTGGACTTGACCTTCTGTTTTCGTATAGTAGACTGGGGTATACATCGTTCGTTCACCGTAGAAAAGACTTGTTTGAAAAAGTCCGGTAAAAATTCCTTTTTCAATACTTTGGTGATTAGCATATTCAACTTCACATTTTGTACGGCCACCGGGTTATATTTACGGAAGTATTGAACTATAGGAACATAAAACCCGTCTTCTAAATACATCACCACATTGGGTTTCTTGTCTTCGTACAATACTTGACTATATGCACTTGTTGGACAAATCATATCGACTTTGGTCCTCATATCGTCGTTTTTCTCTTCCAATATGACCAAATTAGCCCCGTTTTCAAAAAACACACCGGGCATGCTTATCAAATCCCATAAAAAGGTATGGTCGATCAATACTGTAGAATCGCCCAAATAGCGAATGAATTCTTCATAGGCTTGTACTGTAGAATGGAAAAAATGGCTCTGGGTTTCTTGTTCCAAATTCAATGTTTTGTACAGTTGACTACGCTTATATTTCTCTACATTCACTGCCTTGGGTTTTGGTGGATGGAACCGCGCCGCCAATGACCCATTATGAGCCCGTACAAAATGGTCCAAATTAATAATATCGGGCAATTTCTTTTTCAATTCCGATACTCGCATTGGAATTTCCGTTTTTCTCTCGGTTTCATCCAATGTAGTAACCAATGCTGATAAAAACGATTGTGTTTTATGATGTTCTACACCTCTACGGAAATACACTAAACAATCATCTTTTACGCGTTTTTTCACAATGCACTTTTGTGTATCAATATTCATCATAGATTGAATCGCCATGGGTAGAATTGCATATCGACCTTCCTCAATTTTACTGTTCTTATGGTCAATACTGTAGATGAAACTAGTATTGTCGTATTTCTTCATTTCGTCTTCCATTTGTGCATCATCTAAAGTATTCTTGTCTTCTTTGTTGTTATTCCGGTTATTTGGGTCATAAGCCGATGGATTGCACTTTTTCCGGTTTTCTTTTTGTTTTTGTCCTGATGTTAGAAAGCAACATGGTAAACAATTTGCCTTTTTGGTATTCACGAATTCGGGATTCTTAAATTTGGCATTGCCATTTTCATCTACTCCTCTGTCAAAAACATATTCATTTTCGCCTGGATTGGATATATTTTGAATCACTTTACCACATACACCGGATTTCACTTCTTCTTCGCTCAATTCGCGCTCATTGCCCGGTTTCATACACCAAAATCGAGGACATGTATAGTACAAAGGGTCTCCCTTATTGTCCTCGCCATATTGTAATACTTCTTGTTCGTCATAGGGTTTGCGTCCTGAATTACGGAATTCTTCTTCCATTTTTTCCTTCTCTTCTTTTGTCATTATAATGGGTTGACGTCTGTTTTCATTGGATGTAATACAGATCTTGTTGTAATTCCCGAATTTCTCTTCAAAACGGGGATAACGGCTTTGAATGCGTTTTTCAAAATATTGACCAATCCCTTTGCGTCTACCAGTATGAGGACGTTTTACCATTTTTCTTGTACTGTCCTTCTGTTTGCCTGCTCCTCCCCAAAAATCATCAGCGTCCTTGTTTTCGTCCTTCTTACTCCCATCCTCATTTTCGTCTTGGTCATTTTTGTTATTATCATCGTTATTACCATCACCATCGTCGTCACTTTCCGAACCCGAACCCGATACAGACGAATCGGAATCGGAATCATATTTGAGTATAGCATCGGGGTCCAATTCATCATCTTCATCATCGAGTTCTTTTAATGGCATACCATCTACTCCAGCATCGTCTTCGTCTTCATCAGCGTCCTCATCTTCGACTGGTAATACACGTTCATCCATACGTGCATCAAATCCAGGGTCATCTACAGTAGTATCCTGTAGAAAAGATGCCGTTTTCAACCATTGAACTCGCAATTCCGGTTTTACGGAAATATTACCATGCAATCGACAAATACTCTCCCAATACATCTTCAAAAAATCCAAATACCAGAAATTGTCAATGTTGCGAATATGAACAGTACATTCACCAGTAAAGGACGGTTGTATTACTTCTACAGGAAATCCAGCATGAATGTAACTACGCATAGTACGTTTAGCCGATACACCGTGTATATTCGTGTATTTTGTACTGTATTGATTCCATATACTTTGAATTTCATGGGGACTTTTGTCTTTCCACATTTCTCTCAATCGTTTCTTTACATGTTTCACTCGACCATCCATCTTCAATAAAGTAGAAATGATTTCTTCTTCGGGATTCAATGCTTGATAATGTTCCACCCGTTTGTATCGATAATGTTGACTACCATATCCCCCAGTCTTTTCCCGTGGATTGGGTTCTTCTTCCAATAAAAACCGTAGACATTGTGGTTTCAATAAATCGAGAGAAACATTCGTAGTGAATTTATACAATATATGCATACTGTACAGTTTGATATTCGGGTCATACAGACTTTGCAATTTCGGCAATTCATATCCCTTTTTATGCAAAAAAGGCCGGAACGATTCCAATAAATTATTCATCCATGGCAGGAACCATTCCGAAAATTCGTTTTTCGTCATGAGACGTGGTGTTTTACCGGCTACACGTATTACTCCATTTTCTTCTACAATCACTTGTACAAAATCTTCCAATGTACTTTTCTTGTCAGTATGTTGAACATAAAAGAGCAAATGTGGGTCTTTATGTTTGGGTTTACGGGCAAATTCATTGATTAAATGTGTACTCAATGACGGTATCTTTTTGTTTTCTTCATTGGTTGTATTGCAGTAGATACGCGTATGGATTTCTTCGCGGTTCTTGTAAAACAACAAGAATGGCACATGTTCTTTTGCATGAATCGATTGAAATATAGTCTCCAATGTAGAATGAAACTGTAAAAAACGATTCTGGTTTTCTAAGCCGATGGAAAATTCATCAATGCCTTGAGACAAATAAGGAAAGGGTTCGTTTTGTTCATCATGATAGACTTGGTACAGTAAATCTGGATTACGGAACAAACCTCTTCGTTTTTGCACTTGGTCTTCTGTACGTTTTGCCTTGCGGTCCAGTTCACTTTGGAAATCTTCGTCTGTTACAAGTTGCGTTTCATATAAATAAGGGTAATAATGCTTGACTAAAGCCTCAGGTGTGTTTTTCAAGTGTTTGTACTGTTTCAATACATCGCGTGCTAAAACCAAATACAAAGTATGTTCATGTGCCACTCCATAATGAACCAGAAATTCGTCGTCTTTTGGAATCGATTGGCGCTTTTCATGTATTGGATTGGATAAATAAGATTTGTCTAAATCTATTGGATTGGCACAATAGGCTTCATCGTACGTGAATAATTCGGTCGTTTTGCCTAAAAGATTCAATCGACTGCGGATCCCAAATGGTACTTTTTGTAATATTGTACGGGTTTGAGAGAAAAAAGGCAACTTTATTATTTTTTCATATGTCCATATTCGTGTCTTTTTACTGGATTTGATTTCATAGGAATCCAATAGACGCAATATATCCCGATCACTAGTAGACCCAGGTGTTGTTTGTACTGTACGAATCCACTGTAGAATAATCGATGTAGTAACGGAAATAGTATGATTGAGAGAAATCATCTTGTACCATTCAAATACGTCGAAACTTCTCTCCACAACTCCAAATAAATACATTTCTTCATAACAAATATTAGTCAACTCTACTAAATTTGTATCTCTTTGTATTGCATCGATGATTTTATACTTGATGGTTTGTACAGTATCATCGTAATACAAATTAACTGAATCAGTCTGATCGAAAGACAATGTATAAATAGACTGTTTCTTATTTGGACTCACAATACAAACTTTATTTGGCCTATTCATCTATGTTGTTAAAAATATTAATTAATTACTATATATTGTAACGTGTATATTATAAATTGGATAATTTATTTTACTTTTTCTTTCTTCTAATATTCTTTTTTTGTACGATCGAATCATCGTCTTATCGAATCATCGTCTTATCGAATCATCGTCTTCCTCTTCTTCTTCTTCTTCTTCTTCTTCTTCTTGTTCCTCTTCTTCATCCTCTTCTTCTTCATCCTCTTCCACATTGCCTTCTTCATCGACCTCCTCTTCTTCATTCTTATCAGGCTTCTCTACAAGTTTATCTTTTTTCGTAAATCGACCTCTACTGTCCTTCAAAACGGTCTGGGGTTTCCCTTTTATGTTAATCTCAACTTTACTATAACTGGTTTGACTGTTCGATTCTGTTGTCTCATTTTTCTTTTGTCTTTTATTTGGTGTCGTTTGTCTAGAACGAGAACGAGTAGGTGTTATTGGAGTCGACGGAGTGGAATCGGTTGGTGGTTCTTTTCTCTTTCTTCCAGGAGAACGAGTTACAGTGGTTGCTAATGTTTTCTTGGGCTTTTTACCAGCCGAACTAGTTCTACTGGTCGGTACAAAAGGTTTATTTTTGGCAATCACCGGTGAGTTTACTGTAGAAGATGATGCCAAATCAACACGACCACCTGATTTATGAAGTACACATTCAATACCATCCATCCATTCTTTCTTTGCCAATAAAATAGTATTTTTCATTTTATAATCTTCTTCTAATCCAAGAATGGATTCGCGAGACGTCTTGATATTGAATTCTGCCATTTGTATATCCTTTTCGTGCTGGGCAATGTGTTCTTTTATAGAGTTACACTCTTTTTGTAATTCTATATATTCCATATTTTTTTCATCTAAAATTTCTCCAATGGACTCACGCCCTTTTTGTATTTTCTTGTAGTCACGCGACGATTCTGATATAACAAGTTCAGCCATCTTTAACGATCAATCACGTATCGAACAATTGAATTGGCTGTAATGTTACCGGCGATTTGGAATGATCCAGCAATAAACAAAGATTTTCTATCCATGGAGAGAACTTTGCATACTCCATTCAATCCTACATTATCATTACCTTCGTCTTCTTGCGATACCTTACATCGTGGAAAGTGATTTGGTAATGCTTGCCACTTTTGTGTATATGGAATGTAATTAGCAATGCGATTCACTACAGTAGTGCCAGCGTCTTCATGTAGAGCAGTAAAAGTACCTCCAACATAGAGGCTGTTGTGTGTAGAATCAAAGCAGAGAGAATTCACTACATTGTTCACTCCACCTCCCATAGTATCCCACTTCTGATGCTCTACATAGTACTTCGCTATATGATGGGCAGTTTGAGCGTATTCACGGTCACCCACGCTAGTAAACGTACCACCAACATAAATGGCATTTTCTACAGCATCATATGCCAGCGCATTGCAGTACCCCTGTAGACCACCCGATAACGAAGACCATGTATTGGTTTCCATACTGTATCTCGCTACGTACGAGACATAAATATCTGAATGGCCCATACCGGCGTGTGTGAAAAGACCACCTAAATAAAGGTCTTTGTCTACTTTACAAAGGGTTCTACATGGTCCGTTTAATTCGCCGTTTTTCAAACCGGACCAAGTATTGCTGGCTAGATCGTACAGTCCCACATAATGAATCGGGGCCGTACCACTCTGGGTAAAAGAACCACCCGCGTATAGTGTCTCAGATGATTCGTCAAAGTACAGGGTACTACATTCGCGATTTAATCCATCACCGAGTGCGGCCCATCGTTTTTGTTTTACATAGTAGGCGGCCACATTAACAGCCTGGACTTGGTCGTCTCCTTTTCCTCCTACTTTAGAAAACAATCCACCTACAAAAATGATTTGCGATTTCTCATAGATGGCGATACATGTCACTAGTCCACTTATACCACCACCTACTTGGGACCATCCACGAAGATTAATATCGTACACGGCAATATTTTCCATTGCCACACGGTTTACGTGTTTGAAATGGCCCGCAATATACACTCTACGGTTACCTCTATCCATGGCTACATCGAGTACGCTTCCTTTTTCGATTCCATTGCCCAATCGTACCCATTTGCGACTGCTACGGAATTCTGAACGCAATTCGTTTTCATACATAACCTTGTCGTCTTTTTGATAAACAGCACCCATATCAAAATTAGGAGTGTCTTCCGACCGTACAATAGGCGTGGGATTGGTAATGGCTTCAATAATACTTTTGCGTTTTTTCCTATCCATTAATGGATTTTCCATTGCCATAGTTTCGGATGTATCAATAATAGGAGCATCAAATTGTCCCTGGTCTTGATTGTCATAGACTTCGCCATATTGAATGTCTAAATTGATGGAATGCGTGTCTTCATCATCATTGTCTTTGTAAGGATTACCATAATTACCATATTCTTCTACAGTAGAATCATGGCCATCGGGTTGTAAAAATACCTTCCCTTGGTACTCGTACTGAATAATACGCTGTACAATTCTACCAACGGCTGGTTCAATTAATTCCTCAAATCGACTTTTTGCTGTTTCCATTATGGTACTATCGTCGGGTTCTACTGTAGAAGAAGTATCGCGTAATATTGTCTCTAAATATTTCTCCACTAATTCTTCTATGGTCTTCTGTGTGGGAATATCTTGTAATTTAGACTGTACATAAGACTCTACTATGGTTTGTGGGTCTGGTAAAGTTTCCAATTTTTGAACAATTCTCTGGTCGATTTCTTCCGGAGACATCACTTTGGGCATTTCCGGAATGACCGGTATTTTTTGTTGAACTACTTTTTCCACATCGGCTAAAGAAATTGTTTTAACCGGTTTAGGAATCTTTTCTTGAATCTTCCGGTCGATTTCTTCCGGAGACATCACTTTAGGCATTTTTTGTTGAACTACTTTTTCCACATCGGCTAAAGAAATTGTTTTAACCGGTTTAGGAATCTTTTCTTGGATCTTTTGGTCGACCTCTTCTGGAGACATGACTTTAGGCATTTTTTGTTGAACCACTTTTTCCACATCGGCTAAAGAAATTGTTTTAACCGGTTTAGGGATTTTGGAATCCAATTGTTTATTAATCAATTGAATAATTTCATTGGGTGAACTGATTTTGGATACTTTATCTTGAACACAAGATTCGATCCATTGTTTCACTACACCGGGATCAGTTGAAGGGGGTACCTTCGGGATTGTTTTTTCCCGTACTTTTACTGTAGAATGTTTCTTTAGTACGGTAGTAGTTGTAGAACCAATTGTTTTCGATTCATTATCCAATCCTTGAATGAATTTCATTTGTACCGCATCTTTACGCAAACCAAAGGCAACTGGTATTTTTTGATCAGCGCCTGGATACACTGTAGAAGAAGATGTATTGATTGGTACACCATTTGTATTTGCAGGTGTCCGTTGAATCTGTTTTTCTACAGTATTACTGTACCGTGTCCGCTTATTCGATTGTACTTTGGTTTGATATACTAAAGTTCCCCCACCACCCCCGGATGTTTTTACTTTGGATTTCTTAACGGGCGGGTTTCGATTGGTAAATAACATGTGGTTGTTTTGTTATTTTTTTTTATATTTTGGGTTCCTTCTTTTTTTTGATTTATTGCTTATACAATACCCCGGGACTTTGTTTTTTCGGTAAAATTCTTGAACGCAAAAAAAAGAAGATTCTTCTTAATTTAATGGTTAAAAGACTATTTTTTTGTTTTTTGTTTTTTTGTTACTGGTATCTGACCCTGAAAGATTGAAAATGTCCCATTTTAAATCTTCAAGGTTTTACACTTCCTCTTCGTTGTCCACAAGTTCATCACCTTTCCAGGGACTTACAATTAGTTTATTTTGATACAGATACATCATTATATAATTGCGCGTGCGATGTCTAATGTTAGTAACTGTAGAGAGTGCATTGGGTTCTAATAGTCCTCTCAAGCCATATTTATCTTCCTTATCAGGAGTGTCAATTCTCCAGCATGCTGGAATGAACTGTTGGTATTTAAGATAGTATGCCTCATCGTGCATATGGATTACATTTAGCATGGCTTCGTGATTGGAGAATTGCTCCACTTGATCAATGGTCAAAGTCAAAACCAATACTTCACATTGTCCCTTAGCCCTTACTACAGGAGCAGGAATAGCCACTAGATTTCTAATGTTATGAGGAGAAAGTAAGGTGTTTTTCGATTTGGGTGGTCTTCCTTTTCTCTTAACGAAACCATTTGTTTGGTAGTCATTGTCACCAAATGGCTCGGCATAGACTTGTTCGTATTCAAGCACGGCATCGATTGATGTTCGGTAAGGACCTGTTTTATGACCATTGCGTAAAACATCTAGCCAGTATCCAGTCATTCTACCAACAAGTCCTTGGATTTGAACGTTGTTATCTACTTTCTTACAGTAATGTTCATGCATGGCCCCTATAATAAGTTTCCATCGGTTGCAAATCAAGTTCGCACGTCGCAAAAAGCCCTTTACTGCCAATACGACATGTGACGTTAGAGGTTCATTAAATAGAACATTGATTTCATCAGGTGTCAAAATTTCGGTAGAAGTATGTCTCATAAATTGTACACCATTGCGGATGCAGGCATTTTGTACAATATCAACTGTTTTGTTGGTCACTCGTACAATGTGAACTCTATATTCTGTTCCGTAGTTACCAAAAATGTCTTCGTTAAGCCATCGTTCTGCGTTCTGGGCATTATTTAACGGGTAAAATTCTTTGATGATACCCATATTCAGTAACTCAATATGACCACAGTAGTTTTCGGGAATCTCCATCGTGTATGATTCATGATAACGACCCCAACGATACAAATGTTGTAGTTCTTTAATCATTGTGGCAGAAATAATGACGAAACGATTGTTGTTGTCGATCATATGTTGTATGTCAAGAACACCCGCTGCATGGAGGATTGAGTGAAGTACTTGATACTCCTTATCCCCATTGTCTATTTCATCGATAATAATCAACCCATTTTTCAAGTTAGTTAAATCAGATTTCGACAACTTGCCATGATGAAATATGCATTTTTTGAATACACCAGGGGTCTTTTCAATCATATCGCGTTCCCATTGAACATTACTCATAGCCGTTAATATGCGAACATTTTTTGGGTTTACTACTTTACAATCATCACTATGAGTGGTCAACAAATGGGCAAGATACACCATAAATCCATCTGCTCCTAATTTGGTCTTCTTTTGAACACTCACTACCCTACAATATAGATCATCTTCAAACCTTTTAGCAACTTCTATAGCATCCTCCCGTTGGTTTTCGAAGATGTATTCTGCGGTTGCTTTATCATCGCCTTCCAAAAAGGCTCTGCGATTTGCTGTCTCCGCTGCTCTGAACGATTGATAGACTTCTTCGCGTTGTGCTGCAATTAGTTCTTTCGCGGTTGTAGTCAATGGCAATCGTACAGGACGGTCTGGGGTAATTGTACTATTAGCCGGTACGAACGTCTGTTGTTGACGTGCCACCCGCACTCTACGGGTAGCCGCTAAATTAGACATGGTAGTAAATTTACGTAGTTTAATACTGTAGAAGTACTGAATTACGAGACTGGTCTTTTTGAAATCAAGTCATTCAATTTTTGCATCAGTATAATCATTTTTAGAGGTCGTAGTATGGATTGTCTCGGATATCCATCGAGCAATATTCTTTCGGGTCTTTGCTATAATCACGCGGTTGATGTATATTGGCTTCTTTAGCATTTTCCAATAAGAACTTGAAATTCTCCCAGAATTCGGTTTTGTGTCCAACCGATTTAGTGGCTACATGAGACAACTCATGGATGGCCACAAAAGTCAAGGTATGTTCATCGATCAACCGGTCTTCGCCATTTTTCTTTTTCGGACTTAAACAAAACGCGATTTTCTCTCCCTTGTTTTCACTATAGGCCGTGTACGAACTAGTGGGCAAGGTTTCCATGATCTTTTTCGGGTTGAAATTCGATACTAATCGTTGTGTACGGTCATCATCCGGATGTTTTTGATTCATATAGGTGACCAATGCTTTACATTTGGTAGTCACTTTTGCCAATAAATCGGCCGCATCTTGCAATTGGGCACGTTCCCGTACACAATACTCATTTCCGTCTACTGTAGAAACAACGCATTTTAATTGGATGGCATCGCTATTTTGATAATAGTACCACAAACACAGTCCTACTACAAATATAATTACTGCGTATACATAATACTCTTCCATTTGTTTATTTTTGTCTCAAACTACAAACAAACAAACAATCTTCTATATAATGCCTAAATGTTTTTGTTTTTACGGGTTCGGTTGGATACAAAATAGCGATTGCATGTTTTCCGTAAATGATTTACATTAGGTGGTGATTTGGATACAATGGAGACAACCATTCGATCCTTTTGAAAGTATTCCCGTACAGCATAATTAATCTGGTCTACTGTAATGGAGTCATAATACTGGTTGTACATATCCAAATGCGATACAATGGCCGGTTTCTGATTATGACTTGAATTGGCAGCATTGGCTTGAACATGAATAAGATGCATTTCGCCATTGTGTTTACAAATCGTGCCTAAATTTTCCGCTTCGATTTGGAGAGAACTCTTTATACGGTCTTTTCCTACGGACAATTCCTTTTCACTAATTCCTTCTAAAGCCAATCGTCTAAAAATCGTCAATATATGATATAAGACCCCGCGTTTTTCGCGTTTTTGATTGTACAGTAAATAACGATTGCTGCATTCCGTTTGTATGGAAAAATACCCGATGAATTCCGAATGTTCGGTAACAGACTGTACAGAATACACCAATTGGTGTTTTTGTCTCAAAATACGGAATAGTCGGGCACTCATTCCATTCAATACATGGGTCAATAAATCGAAAATGTGCTTTTTATCGGAATAATGGTTTACTGTACGGAATCCTACAATGCATTGTGTATGTGTACTCCACTTGTCTTTGGATACGACATATTCTACTGTAGAAGTATAGGGGAATGATTGGACCGGTTTGTCCAAGACATACAATGGTCGGTCTTCTTTATTGTTACGGTAAATATTTTTCGAGGTAAACTTGGTCTTGTCGTGTAAAACGCGTTTCCAATATTGGATGGGTTTTTGAGAGACAATACTGATGGTCATATTAGACGGCACGTAAAACCAATTATACCAACGGACTAATTCGTCGTAATCCATCGATTGTTGTTGTTCTTGGAATCGCATATGGTCAATAGGTTCTTCAAATGAAGAGTGCTTGTACAGTCCCGATTCAAATAGTTCTTGTGCTTGTAATGCATGGTCTTCTAATAATCGCGCATTTTCTTCTTTTATTACGTAAAACTCGTCTGTAACGCGTTCTTGCGGGAATTTAGAGTCATTTAACATGTCACTAAATAACGCAAGTACGGTTTCGGCATATACATCCGGACAAGTGATGTAAAAACACGTATACCGTTTTGTCGTTATGGCATTCATTTGCGTGCCCATTTTATCGTATTGTTCGTACAGTGATTGTGTACTTTTATTGTTCTGGGAACTTTGGAATATCATATGTTCTAAAAAATGTGCTATTCCACGTAACGCGTCCGTTTCATTGGACGACCCTACATTGCAAAAAATGTAGAAAGAACACAATGGGAGTTGCTGTGTGCTTTTTTGATGAATCATTTGAAAACCGTTTTTATATTGAAATGATTCGATTTTAGTCATAGTTTTTTATGTGTATGGGGTGTGGTATGTACCAATGGTTTTCTTCCTATATATTATTACGGAAGATTAATTCTTGCAACCAACTTCCAAAGGAACACGCATTAAATCGGGTTCAATTGTAGATTGGTTCCATGGACCACTTTCGCCCTTCTGAATGACTGGGTCAGACCTAAGTTGAAGATTGGCGTTTTTCATGGTTTGGCCAATTGTGTCTAAACCAATGTGGTATCCTGCTTGAAGTAAATCAGGCATTTGAGGATTACTCTGACTGACTGGGTTCAAAGATGCCCATTGACTATTATCGTCTTTAGGGAGTAATTCTGATGGGTTTGCTACATCTTGTGTAGAATAACCTTG
>Ga0129324_10000896_pt1 | contig 20383 bp, 19 predicted proteins | sample CPBDNA_7_FD_96879 | JGI IMG/M metagenome (GOLD analysis project Ga0129324, IMG submission 96879) | Freshwater to marine salinity gradient microbial communities from Chesapeake Bay, USA - CPBay_Spr_15_0.2_DNA | ecosystem: Environmental > Aquatic > Marine > Coastal | place: USA: Chesapeake Bay... | reverse complement strand
GGGGGGGGGGGGGGGGGGGGGAGGGGGGGGGGGGGGCGGGGGGGGGGGGGGGGGGGGGGGGGGGGGCGGGGGGGGGGGGGGGGGGGGGGGACGGCGAGGGGGACGGCGAGGAGGACGACGAGCACAAGGAACGTGACGGTGAAATTCACGCCGTCGAGGTCGGTCAGGGCGCAGCGGAGGACGGGGAGGATGTACCAGCGAGTTCTCGAGGACTGCACTTTCCCTGAGCACCGAGCCCATCGCACGCTCGCGTGTCAATTGCACAGCAGTCCACCTCTCTGTTCATCGGCTCGCCCGTGCGTGCACATAGGACAACATTGCCGTGTGTTGCATTGATGCGCGTTGTAGAGACATCGACCGGCACATAGGTAGCATGTGAGCGTGCAAGGTGTGAGACACACGACACGTTTCGGACACTCCATTTGAGCGCGTTGGACGTTGGATGTTCGCAGTCTTTTGCCGCCACGTCAAAGTACGCCAGTGCCAATGCGAATGGTATGTCACGGTAGTGAATGAACGCAGCACTGTAATTCGCGGAAGATCCGAGTTTTCTGTCGTAGTCCGACATTGCTTCTGAAAGCGATTGCGTGCGTGGCACCACGAAGGACCCCTCATAATTGGTAATGTAACTGTGAGCAAAACGTGAGTGGGGTGGGACACAAGAATACATAGTCGAGCGCACGAATTCGAAGAGAAGCTGCTGCGCCCTGGAGGACGAGGCGCTGAGGATAGACGTGGCGGAGGTTGCGGCGGTATATGCCAAGGCGTATTCGTACTCCTCGCTTTGCAGCTCGCGAACGGTGATCCGTGACAATGAGAGCGCATACGCATTCGTGTGGTACACGGCATCGTAGTCGGACGCATTGCTGCCGTGCGCCGACGAGGCACTAACATTCACGTCCTCCGATACCTGCAACAGGCATCGAGCCGCAAATGCCACCATGAGGTCGTGCATGACATCGTCGCCTCTTCCAACAGGCGCCTCGTTCATTGCCATCACGGACAGTTCGACCGCGTCCACGGTCGCGTTCTCGGACGCACGCATCGCTTGAAAAAGAAGGCGTGCTACGCTGAAGTTTCGACGCAACTCGTTTGCTGCGACCATGTTCGCCTGTGTTTCCAACCCAGTGGCCATTTCCTCCATCGTACTTTCATCTAGGCCACTGCAGAAATCCAGCGTCCTGCACACGACACGATTCGCGGCATTCATGAAACTTTGTGAGCATGCTGCAAGGGACTGGCTCCAGTTTGCAACGAGATCGGGATACTCGTGAAACAGATCGACTAGGAAACGAGTTGACGTTGCATGCTCGATGTTTCGCGGCACGCGTATCGAAATTCGAACCGCGTCGTCCAATTCGATGTCCCTCGGTGCAGACGGGGACCACTCGCAACTTTGCATTAGACGTGTCTGCGTGTGTTTCGCATCAGCGTTGCAGTCACATGTATCGCTCATTTCGTTTGCAACATCGGCGCATGTCGCATGCACGCGCAGTACCCGGCTGTGTGAAAGATGAAGGAGACACGACAAAGTTGTAAGGTGCGCGTAGACCTTCATCATCTACCCTTCCACTTTTTTTTTGACGACGTACGTTTTTCCAAACGTCTCGTCCGTCGCCATCCTCCTGGTGGAGCGGCGACTACTGCTTACAGATTACGGGCAGACTCGGTCGAATCGTGTCGTTCACGCACGACAGACGATTATGCCAGCTCACAATCAGAGATGGCGTACGCACCACAGAATGTAGGTATTCGACACGTTGAGTTTTACACACCGTCGGAGTGTGTGTCACAAGTTGAGATGGAGCGACGTGACGCATGCATAGGTAAGTACACCATAGGGCTTGGTCAGGAGAGTATGAGCGTATGGGATTCAGAGCGAGAGACTGCTGCGAGCATGGCGCTGACGGTGGTAAGTCGCCTGATGGAGTCGTGCTGCGTCACTCCCGATCAAATCGGTCGCATTGCCGTGGGCACCGAGTCGCTGACGGATACGTCGAAATCAGTGAAGACGACGTTGATGCGTCTGATGCCTGGCACGGCAAGCGTGGAGGGCGTCACGCATCTCAATGCATGCTATGGTGGAACCGATGCGCTTCTGACGACGATAGCATGGATGCAGAGCCCAGCGTGGAACGGCCGACTCGCAATAGTAGTCGCAACCGACATGGCGGTGTATGCACCTGGACCTGCTCAGGCGACGGGCGGTGCCGGGGCAGTGGCAATGCTTGTGGGTCCGGACGCACCACTTGTACTCGAGCCCCGTCGAGCGACATACTGTGAGGACACTCATGACTTTTGCAAGCCGGTGGGATCGGAATTTCCTGTAGTGAACGGAAAGCTTTCACAGACGTGCTACATGAGATGTCTGAGCGCATGCGTACAGGACATCAAAGCGGACGCATCCGCGTACAAAGCACTTTTGTTTCACGCACCATACTGTAAACTTGTCAAAAAAGCCTTTTTAGCGTCGTTCGGAGACGAGGAGGAGTACTTTGTAAAGACTCATCCTTACTTGAACGCCGCCCGACAGTGTGGCAACATGTATACTGCGTCGCTGTATGCGTCGCTTGCCGTGCTCGTTTCCAAAGGCACACTCAAAGTCGGCGATAGAATATTTTTATATTCGTACGGTGCCGGACTCATCGGGTCCGCATTCGTGCTGCGCTGTTCCGACGCAGTTGCGCCGTGTACGTCGAACGTGGCATGTCTCGACAACAGAGCACTTATTTCCCTCAACGATGGCCCATCGTCTCCTCCGGTGCCCGGTGTGTACTTTCGCACGGCGCCCGACGTATACACAGTATCCAGCTGAGGGCCGTTGCCCACGAAAGATGTCTTTTTTTTTGTTGCTCGTATGTACCCACACACAGTGTTTGTGTACAGCATGAGTCTTTCGTCGAACGACGATTTTATGACTTTACCTACAGATTACAAAATGACAGGCCGGACACCACACGGACGAGCGTTTCGTGACGGAGCATCCGTTAGTGAAATCAGCGACTTTCAGGTCAAAGGCTGTAACTACCGAGACGACAAATTCACGTGCAACGATGTTGTGTACTCTTTAGAAGAAGGTCCTCCAGGTAACTGCGCGGATGTCGTCGTGCGTTCGTGCGAGAGCATGGACAGGGACGATACTCGCATATCGTGCAAAACTGCTACCAATTCGACGTGTCTTTTCAGCATCGCCCACTGAGAGCTTCACCCACGTAGACTGCAATGAACCAACGTGCTGTGCTGGCCCAAGGACGTCGGTATGCTGTGTTCTTCACATATGGTGCTCTCACTGCGTCTCAATGTACTCGAATTTCGTAACTGTCTCCCGGCGAGTGTCAGAACAACCACGCAAACGCACGGTCACGGACACTACGGGACGATCGTCACGGCCACGCTCAAGCGCCTGTATGAAACCAATGATGGCGTCCAGCCCATCACACACGTAAGGAGCGGGTGTCGGACGCAGCGACCGCATTACACAAACATATTCACGAGTCACACATGCATGAAGCCTACACAAACGTCAAGTACAGCGCACTTCCAACGAACGTGCGTGAAACGTATTCTATAGACGACATCTGGTGTGACGTCACCAATAGGAGTACATGCCCGCACATCAAATGGAGACGCTCCGGACGGAAACTTCTTTTGATAGTAGTTCATCCACAAGTGCCCAGAGCACGCTTCACCTGCGTCGACCCACGTGTTGGTTGTGTCCTCTACAAAATGTACGTTCGCAAGCTCGAACAGGCGTCGAATACGTCTGCTGGTACCGGCGACGTGCCTTCGGAGTTCGTGCGCTCGTTTGCACAACGAATCGCACGAGAGGACACACGCACGTTCGCCAGGTGTCAGAAAATCGCGACGTTGCGCGAGGCACGGTACCGATACGAAATGAGCATGCAGTACATTGTTGATGCCGTGTCGTGCATCTCTGAGGATGACCGTCTGTCGGTATCCGTAACGACGCCCCCGGCGCTCACACGCATCTGGGAGCTTTTCGGTGTCCCACGGTGACTGTTTACAGCAGAAATTGGCCTCAATTCTCGTCAAATTTTTTTCGTCAACATCCGCACACGAACACCCGAAACACCTAGAAATGTCCATCGTCCCGTCCACATCCGGTGTGCCGGCCTTCAAGATCGACCAGGAACTGTGTGCACGCTACATTGTGAAACAGGAACATTCGCATCCAGGACGTGCACTCCTTGTGATAAAAGGTGACGAGTGGGCATACCTTCCAAGAAGCAAATGGCCGGAGGGTACTTTTTACGACAGACTAGACGAGGCAATGGACGAAGACGACGGAAACCACTATTTCTGCGTCGTCGAGAATACGACAACGAACACGATGGACGTGTTTACGATCGACAAGACGCTTGCGGCCAGCATCGTGCTGAGCACGGCGACGGCCTAACGGCATGACGACATGACGAGGTTGTGCGTTCGTTAAAACTTTTATATAAGTTACCTCAACTGTAACAAACCAAGTTATGATAGAGTGGTACTGCAACCGCACGGTATGTTTTCAGGTGGGGCAGCACATCTTTGCAACTTACGGAATTTTCCTTGCATGCATGGGGGCATTCTTCCTTGCCGTTGCAAACGGTTATACCGTCGGCTGGATGGGTGTCGCCCCGCACGACATGTGTGTGCCGCGTATAAGCGCTGACATGGTAAGTTGGGTGATGGTTGCGGTAATCTTCGGGTATCGTGTTTGCAGTATGTTCTTAGAGGATACACACGAGATCGCACGAGGAAATATTGTGCGTGCATTTCTTCGCCCTGGGTTTCTTGAGGCTGGAGGTCATACGGCACTTACTGTGTGCGCATGTGCACTGGGAGCATACGAATGCGGAACGGACGTGCGCGGTATTCTTCTCGTCACAGACATACTGAACATGGCATATTATTCGAGCTTCTGGCTGCTGTCGCTTGGATGTGTCACGTACGGCTGCTGCTGGGGAAAGCCACTCACGCATCCGTCTCTGTTCGCAACGGTGTACACATCTCCTCTCTCGAAAGTCGGAAGAGTGCGTCCGGATCTGCTCGGAAAGCCCCTGTTTCCGCATGCAACGGTGCGTGCTGCACTGTTTGCAAAGAACGCCATTGCACTGTCGCTCTTAGGTGCAATATACTACGTCCCCGGGCTGTTTACCGCAATATTCCCTGTGCTCAACAATTACGACAAGGGACTGTACTACGATCTGCGAGGCGACTGCTGTCCACAAATGCAAGGATTCTGCAAGAGCGAGAACTTTTACATGGTGGCGCCCGAGGAAAAGAAAGACCATTGCATGCGGTGGTCGTATCCTGACCGCGTGGTCGGATGTCTTTCTATGGTTGCAGTGTGTGCACACGCACTGCAGTCAAGCGGCGTATCATTTCTTCCGGACGCAGCAGCGCTGGCGGGAGCTGGCGTTTCCGTCTCCGCCGCTCTTCTTGCAACCAGCGTTCCAGCTATCGCGTTCGGCTACCACTACAAGCGGCTGGGCGTGTGGATCTGCAAGGACCCATAGTCAAAGAGCTCAGCGTTCCTGGGACCAGAGCGTACTGTGTGTCGCAGAAATACTGTGTTTCACTGACAAACGCGCCTGTACTAAATAAACCTTTTTTTTAGTCCCACAATCAAGAACAGAACACGAAACATCTATGAATCCATATCGTTGGATTCGTACGCCGGCTCGTACAATTCCGGACCCTCGGACATGGATACGAGTCTGGAACGCTGTACGGAAACAATCCATTTACATGTGCGTTGTGATCAAGCGGCAACAGTGCAATGTTGTCATGTCCTTCTCTAACTGCAGCCCTATTTGGAGTGTCTTCTTGTGTGCCTAAATTGACATTCGCACCGGCTAAAAGCAGTGCCCGCACCACCTCCTCACGACCATTTCTGCGTGCAACCAGCAACGGTGTTGTGCCACCGTCCGTTCGCACTACGCTGACCTTGCGTCGACTTTCGCACCTGACTCAAGCAATATTCGCAGCTCACGCTCATCACCGTTTTCACTCGCAAGAAGCAAACGAGTTCGAAGGACTGAATCTCGTATGTCGTTCAACGTTTCACCGGCAGACGAAAATATTTTTCGCCATTGAACGTACCACGAACCTCGTCCGCGAACGATCATGCCGCCAGCTCTGAAAAATGTCAAAAACGCCAAAAAATCTGGCAGCACGCAGCTCGAAAAACGAACTGCAGGAACGAATGTGAACGAAAATTCAGGTAAGACAGCTGTGAAACGATCCGGAAAGAAGTCTGGAAAGAAATCTGGAAAGAAATCTGGAAAGAAATCTGGGAAGAAGTCCGGAAACAAGTCCGGCAAGATGTCTGGGCGAACTACTGCAATCAAACAGGCGACACCCAGCAAATCGATGGAACGTACGATCGAAGCCGCCGCACACGAGGCAGCCAGCGCTGCGGTGCGGCGTGCTGAAGAGATGCGTGCCAGGAAGTTCATACAAGAATACAACCGCCGCCTCAATATTGTGCAAAACACTGCTGAGGCGCTTGTGGCAGCAAGTCGATATGCAGCTCGTCAGAAAAACACAACGCCGTCCGAATGTACAGCCGACTTGGACTGTGGTCCTGGATTCGTGTGTCACGCCAACCGGTGTGTGGAGGACATGCGTAAACAGATGGACAACTTGTCCCAGGAGGTGACACTGCTCCGTCAGACGTTGGCACGTCGCAAAAAAGATTTCGGTGGCGCATGCGACACGGCCGACGACTGTAAGGATGGTTTGATATGTCATCAGGGCATATGCGTGACGCCTCAAGATGTTTCGTACAACCTCCAGCGATTGAGCAGAAGATCGGGAGACACACCCGAATGGGGTGAGTGCACCAGACCTGAAGATTGTAGTGGCGACAATGTGTGTGCTGAGGGCATATGTGTGAGTCCAGCGACTTTGCGGGAGAACGTACAAAGCGGGCTAGTGTGATGCGGAGCACTCAGGTCGAGCGAGACGCGCCTAGCCAACCTGCTATCCATATATACGACGCATATAGCACGTTTCGCATTGTAACGTCGGGCAACTCACACTTACTGGGAACACACACCCACGTGTGGTCGTCACCGTCTGACACCGCAGGCAGCGCTGGTGGTGCGTGCTTCTGAGACATGTCCCGACGAAATGTGGCGTCCAACCTGCTGTCACGGTCATCGGACGTGATGTCGTGGTCATCGGACGTGATGTCGTGCTGGTGATCTGCAGCACTTGTGTATTTTGCATACCGTGAGACTCGTCGAGCGCAACTACGCTGTTGCTTTCGTACACAATGGTGGTACGACGGCCGACTGTACTTGAACCAGAAAGACGTTTTTCGATCTACCGATCGTGTTCGTCGCTCAGGCGTCGCACGATCGTAACTCAACACTGCATTCATCATGAATGGTGTTCCGTATTTACGAGCACGCCTGAAAAAAAAAGGGGTGTCTTTAGGCGTCACAACGAAAATGCTTTTAGCGTCCTACGCGTAGGATACACATGCGCCCGCAGCTACGTTCTCTTGGAGCCGACGCACCCATGCCGTAGCATCCGCTACGGCAAGACGTACAGTCTCTAGGTCCGGAGCCGAAATTTCGACACCGTTGCAGTCATCCACCAAGGTGTCAAACACTCTGCATGCACACACGCTTAGACGATCACGTCGAAACGCATGATTCGATAAGTAGTCTCGGAGCAGACACACGAGCGTGTGGTCTGCGTCTGGTATGGTTACTCGCACCATTACATGTCACGGCAATCGCCACGTGTTCAATGAGCCGTCAAATAATTTGATGCGAGGAGCATAACGTCAAAAAAAAACATTCGATACACAGTGAGACTGCATGTCGGAATTCGCCAGCGCATGCGCAATATGCTTGGAGGAACTGACGTCGGGAGAAACCATGTACCACCCAGCATGTCGTGTTCACCTTCTTCACACAACATGTGCGCTCGCCAACGCACAGTACGATGTAAGGTGTCCAGTGTGTCGTAGGAGTCATCCGTCCGTCGTGCCCCGTCAGACACCCCTAACGCAGGTGCCGTTGTTGGGACAGATTGTCATTGAGGATCGTACGGGAGGCGAAATGACGAGACGACAGCTAGGTGACATTATACGCCGGCACATAGCCGCGCATGCGGTCGGTGCATCGAACGACGAACGCCCCGTCGAAGACGCCAACACAGAGAGCGTGGAATCGGACGCACGGCGCCGCTATCAGCGTCAGCGACGTCGTGCCATAAATCGTGATGCAACGCTTTTGCGAGGAGAACGCCGCATTTTGCAGCAACAACACTTTCTCAGAGATATGACGACGCATGTTAGAGCAACATGGCGACGTCAGTGCAACGCAGCATGGAATGGCGACGAGATGACACGTTTGCGTGCGGAGCTGCGCCGTGCGTCCGCACGCGTGCGAGGATCGCAGCGTCGCTTCAACGAGCGTCTTGAGGCGCATCTGACGCATGCCTCACATACCAGTTAGCTGCGCCAGCGTGAACACGTCATGGGATGACCGAGCCTTGCTGTTTGTCGAAAGGCTCACGTACATGAAGTCGCCATTTCCTAATCCACGTTGTCCCGTCTGCTTTCCTTCCAGAGCGCCCAGATCCCGGTTCACCCAGCTCAAATCGCACAAACCGCCCCCGAAAAATATAGCTGGAACGACGACCCCAAACGTGCGGAAAAAGTCGTCGTACGACGTAGATGCATCGAATGCCCAGTGGGTGGGGCCGATGTGGTGCATGCGCGCGTCAACACACGCTGTACACCACTGCAACGTAGCTTCTCCAACCGTCTTCGTTTCGTCGAACGGTTCGTCCGTTAGGTTCACCGCGGCAATCTGATGGCCACAATGCTCCTGGCCAGTGAGCACTGCGATAAGGACATATGTACGCCCATTCGACGGCATGACGAATCGTCGCGGTGGACGATTGGCCGGACTTTCGTATTTCGGGTGCCGGTAACGCAAAAAGACATAGTGTGGTTCGTCGGACTGTTCCTGCTGTAAACGGCGCACGGATTTGTTTCGGTCCACCACCTCGTTCTGCCCCATTATCGTGCCATCGTCGTTTACCATGTACGACGAGACCGGTATGCGCAGATGAGACATGAGCACGAGAAGCTGCGTTGTACCATTCTGGCCATCGTCCTCGGGATGTTCCACCGAATGGTTGTACTCGTCGCCGACGCTGTACGTGCCGCTCACATAACAGCGCAGGAGCTCTGACGCGGCAGGCATCACAAGAACGTTGTTACAGAGATCAAATATTTGTTTGGGGAGATATTTTTCCATATGATTTCGCAGACTTGAATTCCCGAATATGGAAAGGCAGAATGATCCCCACCAGCATATGCCCGATCGCGGGTGTCGCTGCGGAATGAACGTCATCGAGAGTTTGTCTGGAAAAGGTAGCGATTTCCATTTGTTTTGAAGGGTGCCGCTCACGAGGCTCTTTTTGCGTAGGTGTACGTTTACATTGGATGAGTTAACGCACACGTCCGAATCGATGATTCCAAACTGACTGATAAGGACGGATAGTGAGGTGGACGCGTCGCCGTATCTCATGCCGATGCGCAAAAATCTCGTTGGCACAGTCTCGTCTCCCTGAATGTTCACGCATTCTATCCTCCACACGCCATCATCCGGGACACAGTTGGTGATTGCGTTCTCGGAACAGAAGCCGTCAAAAATCAACCGCGTTCTGCCGTTGCACGTTACGTAGTGGATTTGCACGACAACATGAGACCCATCGTATGCATGAAACGACGGCAGGCCGTTGGAGGACGATATTATCGTGTCGCCGTCATCTCCGCCTGTTTTCGCCGCGTTTTTGATTTCGCCGATCGTTGTGTCACTCTCTGGTCTGTCCTCCCTCGCTCTTTTGAATGGAGACATGCGCTTACTTTCCATCACTGCTACATTTTTTTATCTCGCACCGACCGCCTACGGAAGGTAGGTGTCGCTCCAGCGACGCCTGCGGTTCCACGGTTTTCCATTTCGCAGCAGCGCCTCCATGATTTCTTGCGTGTGCTGTCCGTAGTGCGGTGCCTCCAGGTACGTCCTGTACCAACCCGGCACGGAGCACCGCACAGCGACAGGGGAAAACATGCAAACGCTCGACCCAATGCTGTGCCTGTCGTACGTGCTGAAATGAAATGTGCCCGGAGAGCTCGTGTAGGACGAGTACGCTTTGCGCAGTTCTGAAAACGATGAGAGTCGTGCAGCAAACACGACGGGTGGATCGTGAAGCAAACGTATCACTTCGGCCGTGGTCATGAGCGACACTGCCACGACAATCATGTCGACACATGACACACCGAGTGTGTTGCACACATGCATCTCGAGGCGGGCATCGGCGCAACGACGTGTGCTTATGATGACCGAACCATCGGTCGTGTCGTAGCAGGCGTTGAGCGGGCCCGTCCCTCGACACACACGACGGGTTTGGCACGGTGTCCACACGACGTCGCGCTCCGGGTGGACGAAAAACATGTACTGCACAAAGTTGGATACGGCTGCGAGCGACGTCTTCACCGTCGTCGCCTCCTTGAAAACCTTTCGCCGGTAGAGGCCGAACACAACCGCCGCTGCGGCGGCAACGCCGGACACCACATCCAACGTCCCCACATGTGCGTGCTCCTCCGCAGTGTCCAGCCCTCCACCGAAACGTGCCATGATGCCCGTGCCTGCCTGAACGGTGTCGTCGTAACCAACCACGTCCATCAATGGCCCTCGCGCATGTGGTCCGCTCCACGCATCGAACCTGAGTATCACAATGTTAGGATTGATACGCCGTACCTGATCGTCGTTGAGCCGAAGGCGTGCAGCGCTATCGGCTGTTCGGTTGAGCAGAAGCACGTCACAAGAACGTACAATGTGTTCCAGAGCGGTGCGGTCGGTAGGTTCGAAGGCGTCCAATAGTACGGACTTTTTATTCTCGTTTGCATGTACGCCATACACCACAGTCACGTCGGGAGCGTATGCGGGGACCACTGGATCTATCTTGATCACGGTCGCTCCGAGGCGCCCGAGCATACACCCGCACGTGGGACCAGCGATTACATTGGTCATGTCGGCGACTCGTATGCCATGCAGCGGTCCTCGGCACGAGCCCTCGTCGGCAGCAGCCGGTGGCTCCGGACACCCGTTCGACTCGTCACATGGAACGGCACTGCTGGTCCAAACGAGCGGACCAGGAGTGAAAACGCCCTCGGAGGTCTGCCGAATGAGCCCCGAGTCATGACTATGAGGAGACATTTTCCACTCGTCGAACGTGCGTACCACGGACACTGGCACGCCGACGCTAGTGAGCAGAGTGTGCCACGTCGTCGATGACTGCGTGACGAAGCGGAGGGTCAGAGCGTCTCGCAGAATGCGCGCATGTTTCGGTGACTGGTTCATGGAACCGATGCCTTGTTCGGACGAGGTATACACCGATACGGGTTGGATGCCAAGACGTTGTGGGTCGAGATTGAGTGCGTCGAGGAGACGTTCCTGGTGATTCGCATGACCAGGGCAAACCACGTAGATGTGCCGACTGTCGGAGCACATGTACTGACAGAAAAACGGGTCGACAAGCTGCGTGAGCTCCGATTGCGACACCGGATAACTCTGTGTTTTCACGGCTGCTTGACGCATGCTGAGATATCGTTCTGTGAGTGCGACGTCCATTGAGTTGTGCACGAGTGCCTCCATTAGCGCACAGGCAAGCGGCACCTCCAGAGACGCTCCTTTTCCGTGATACAACGCACTCATTATTGACATCATGCCGAATATGGAACCATACACGGATGGAAGTGGAAGCGACGAAAAGCTGGAATGAACTCCTAAAAGAATGCGGTTGAGCCCCATGTCACGAAACACGCCACACTGCGCCATTATCACGGCGTCCGTGGGGTACAAGGAATTCCACGACCTGTACTCCGTATCAGCGCTGGAAAACGCTGGTAGATAGAGATACACGAGTCTTGGATTGATACGTCTACATGCGTCGGCGTCGATGCGCAGTTCCGAGGAAACATCGTGTGCGATGCCCGATATCAACACGTCTGACTCGCATATGAGCGCATGTATCGTGTTTGCGGCGTCTTTGTTGTCCACACTGATGCACGTTTTTTGTGATGCATACGCACGACAATTTGTGTCCTCCCGTGCGTCCTTTGCAGCTCCCGATATCGTAACACGTGTCACAGACGCTCCCACGTCTATCATGTACCGAGCGACCAGCGCACTCGACAGACCACTGTCAACCTCTACAACCCTGATTGGCATCCTGTCCATGGCTCCTCTTTTTTTTCACGCACATGCGGATTGGACCGCCGAAACCCGACGTTCGTGTGCACCGACTGTGATCAACGCCTCAACATGCGTCGTCGTCGACTTGCATCGGGAAGAAATTGGTGGTTGAATGCATCTTCCATGCAACACATCGACGAGCGTACCTCGTCCCACATGTGATGGTCAGTCACTATTCTTTCCATGCGGTCACACCAGTCGAACCGTTGTGCAAGCCGTACGTCGCGATACGCCTGAAAGGCGTCCCGAGTTTTGTCGTGTGCAGGGCACATGTGAAGCAGCAGCTCGTCTTCCAGCTGTAAAGGACCGAGACGACACTTGTCGTTCATACTAGTTCTCTGCAGCAGGCTGTCCACAAACGCGAAAGCAATGCCTGCCGAGTCGGCTGTCTGCCCTATCGTCAGCGGCTTCCGGTATATGTCTCCCCACACGGCAATGTGCGCGTCGAGCAAATTCAATTCGCTCATCGAAAGTGCGTACATGAAGCAGTTTATCCAAGTTTCGGGGTCGCGACCGTTGCAAATGGTCTTGTCACAATGGCCATTACTATCTCGACACCTCCCTGCGTTAGTGACAACCTCCGCGCTCGATATAGACGTCTGGTCCGTTATGAGCGATGCGATGGCCTCCAACATGTCGCCTTGCTTTCGAATGCTGTATGTTACGCTGCCCACTGCATTCGCCAGATGCTGATGCAACGTCTTGTCGAATACCATCACAGGGGTGATGGCCACAATCCTGATGTCTCTGTTGACGACGGAAAGCCGTGAGCTCATGCTCCTGTCCATTGACCGCAGGAGCCACTCCAGAAAGAAGGGAAGCAGCATCGCCATCGTTGCGCCGGTCGATATTCCAGAAAATACAAGCTTAGGTGTGATGCCGTTCACGCATTGAACTCCATCGAGAAGAATGGTGCACAAGTCTGCGTTTTTCAGCTGTGACACGTTCGTCGGAGCGAACACCATCGTCTGCAGCACTTGCTCCATCAATGCCAAATACGTGCATGCAAGTTGGCCCGGAACAGCAGGATGAGTGCACATGTTGTCACTGGGCATTGAAAGGCGCCACGCCAGCGAACTTGTCTGCGGCATAGTCACAAAAATGTGCGAGTAGTTGTACGTGATTGTGTACTTGAATGAGTGCTCACACTTCAGTTCGCTGTACACATCCACCGGAAATGCGCTGCTCTCAATTGTGCGTGGTTCCTTCAGCACGGATGCCTCGACAGTGTAGGTGCTGTCGGCTGTATCACCCGGGCACGACTGGAACGTCCCAGTGTCGGTACGTGAGTGGACTTTGCAGGCGGGTATCCTGCCCTGCTGTACGACCATGACGTTCGATATCACGTTGCGTGGGGTCATATCCATAGCAACTTTGGAGAACCCAACGCCCAGGATGATCGTAAGCGTATCCCTGATGAGAGGATCCACATTCATAAAGTCGTCGTTGCTTGTACCTGGATAAAGCCGTGCCAGAAGCGAGAGCATGGTAGACGTTTGCGACGCAAATCGGCTGTCACCAGGCGAACCGGACATGCGGAACGGATAGGCTGGCTGGCGCACACTAGACGGAATGAACGAGGGGAGGCTCAGGTTGATGTACGGAAGTATTTGCTGCAGCCGAAAATACTCCTCCTCCACGGAAAACGCTGGTTTGGCGGTGATGAGAACGCGACGGTTGTAAGTATCGCACTCTTTACCAGCGCTGTCGACGTCGAGTGACGTGTCTAGTGTTGTTCGCAAAATGCAGCAGTACCTTCCGGATGAACACCCAGTTTTCACAAACGAAAAATACAGACATGCACGACGCATGGCGCACTCGTGTGCACAGTGATCGACGTGCTCTACGCTGTATTCCGCAACGATCGCTCCGGCTCTCGAAAGACATTTTGCACCTGGCGGTCCGCTTTGGAACCGATGGAACAGCGGCCGGAGCGACGGTATGGCCCCGCCCAGAACATGCGACGCATGATCGAGGCCATGCTGCACGGAGAGTGGCAAACGGTATGGAGATCCACACGACTCCCACGAATAGTAGACATTCCAATCTGGGTCACTGTAGCTGGCTCGCGTGTACAGCATGGACGTGTACTTTTCCGCTTTGCACTCTCTGGGGACCCAACTGTACGGATGATGTGCCCATCGAGCGAAGCTGCTGTATATCTGCCCCCAGTACTTCCAGTGTATCTTGTGTGTCTCATTGGGACGTGCTATGGCGTGCGTTGCGACAAGCGACTCACACTGGCGGTCCCCTACGGTAGGGTCCACCCAATACGATACGTTCTGAGTGTTGTCGGTCAGGAGCGACAACGGCAATCGAGTGGGAGCAAAGGGTCGTACCGCTTCGCACCCGAACGAGAATACGTCCACGCTCCCGCAGAACTCGTACGAATAGTATATGTTCTGGTTGGGATAAAACACGCTGCGAAACAATGGATACTGCTTGCCTCCGAACCAGAAAGTGTACTTTATCCGTGGTTGGAGCTCAATGTACTCGGTGTTGTTAATAACAAATTCCAGATTCAGATACGCCCACTTCTGACTGCACCACGGAATTTTCTGACGTTGCGTCAGCCCGATTTGCATGTTAACGGTCGTCAGAGGCATGCAGGAGTCAACGTCGTGTTCCTTGCAGCCAACACCATATACCGGGTCGGACGATCCGATCGGACCCTGCGGGCTTATGAAACTTTCACGAGTGATCGGCCCGGTCATACAAACCTTATCTACTGACGCAACATTTTTTTTCGTACCCGTGCGTGATGTGCAGCTGCAGGTAGCGCTTTGGGGTGCTTTCGTCGTTCGGACATTCCGCCCGTACGTAAGCCCGCTCAAAAATAACGGTGCACAAGGCAGGTGCCTCTTCAGCCACTGGCCTATTACGCATCGTAAACAAAAAATTTGTTTCGACTAATATAACTCATGGCAAGGCGCACAAAAGGAAAGAAGAGGAGCAAATCCAGAAGTGGTGTCGGTGAGAGGCGTCGTGTCACGTGCACAGTCGACTCCGCACTGGGCGGAGAGACAGTTTACAAAGTTGCAAAGGGAACTGTCCTGTTCAATGGTGGTACACGGCGCAAATACAAATGCATGTTCACGACACCGCACATGTCTCTGGCTCGCATGTACGCAGGTGAAAGCGACGACGGGGCCGTCTTCACGTACGTAACGACAAGTGAGCTGAGACTGATTTCTAAAGAGAGCATTCCGTGGGCACTCAAGAAAGGTAAAGTGGACAAGGGCGAATGGGACGGATTCGGCTCAAGTATCGCAGACGCCGGCTTCGCTGTTGCGTTCTGCAGGCAGAGAGGTAAAGATTCGAGTTGGTTGCAGGGATACGACGGGTGGATTTACAAATTTTCAAACAGGACGCTGGGAGAAATCATGCTTTGTGACGACAGCAAGCTGGAGCTCATGCAAACCAAGTATGTCACGGGAGTGAACGATACCGCATGATACAAACGCATATGTCCATTGCGAATGTCTACGTGAGGACGGTGGCGTCGGATACGAGCTGCCCAGGTTTGCAGACGACGATGCGGAGCGTACCGCCCGGGTCCGTTGCTCAGAAACTCGCTTTTCGACACGACATCCCGCCCGTGTTAAAAAAAAATAGCCACATGGTGTAAGTAAACCCATGAAAGACGTCGTTGCAGCAGGACTGGGTCACATCAAACACGCCGTGCAAGGCGTCGTAGAACACGGCAAGGATCAAATCAAGAACATCGAATGTGAAACGAACGTCGAACTCGAACGTGTGATCTCCAACGTTAAAGGCCTGTTCAGCGCGGTGGTGTCCAGTAATCCCGTAACCGAGTCGTGCGACAGGAACATCGCCAAAGCCGTGAAAAACGTCCAAGACGACAGCGCAACCATGACGTACTTGAAATCGGCCTTGGATGCGTCCGTTGTGTCGGAGCAGACGTCGGAAACGAAAACAATTGCGGATCTGGAGCACCTGGCAGCGTACGCCGTTACGCAACTGAAATGCAAAGCACCGAGTGACCACAAGTCCAAAGCCCGCATCACCACGGAATTGAAACAGGCCGCGCTCATTCTTCTTAAAATTACCGTGCTCATCGTGTTGCTCGCCCAGGTCGGAGTGTACATACTGCGCAACGTCACGGGCGTGGATGAGGAGCGGGCAACGTCGATTGTATCCAGCGTCGTCGAGGGTTGCTTAGGCATAGTCATCGGTGTGTCGTTGATTTACAAGTTCGACACCACGGGCCTTTTACTCGAGAGAATGAATACGTTTCACGTGGCTGTACTCATTCTTCTCGCGTCCATCCTCGTATCATTTTACGTGAATTTGAAAACTAACTTCAAGCACAGCGTGCTTACGTCTGTGGTAGTACTCGTCGTGGCAGCTGCAGTGTGTGTGGCGCTTTCGATATCGCATGTGCGCAACGCGAGCAATGTATCAGCGCTGATAGGTCTCGAGAAGCGGAGGCAGCGCATACCCAACCTTACTGACACATCGTTCATTTGCATGGCGGCGTACCTCGTAATATTCACGTCGCTTTCGAAACTCACGTTTGGAAAGCTTTAAGTGTACCCGTTCGTAGGAGGCACGTGTACAGCGGTAGCAACATAGAGCGCCGAGAGCGCCGAGAGCGCCGAGAGCGCCGAGAGCACCACGTGCATTACGATGTCAGATCAGCGATGGCGTCGTGCAAACGCGCTGCTCGTCCAACGTCGGAGGGAAGCACAGATGCGACGCTTCGTCGATCCTTGAAAAAAATGGCAGCACGAACGTTTGAACCACTTCGTGCGGAAGCACGATCGGAGTGTGGCGAAGCAGCAACTCCACTTGCCGCTTGCCCGGACGACGGAGTGCTGCATTGCGAAAGTACGCGTCCGACACCATGATAATGCGGCGACGAGACGAAGCTGCAGCGCTCACGACCTCCATGTCGTGGCGCAGCGATCCGTGAGCGTATATGAGAGCATGGCCGTTTTCTTGTACGGCGGTGAGCACGACGTCTCGATCCGCCTGAAATATCTTTTGCGCATGGCGAAGCTGTAGGCCATCCATGTGTACAGCCGCAAGTACGATACGCCGAGAGCGTTGAGTGGCGTCGCACAGGGAGGTCAGGCGCGCACCCGAGGCAAGCGCACACATTATCACGTCTTCGTCGCCACGCAGGAGGTCGCATGCGTACACGATGGCGTCGCCGCAGTTGCTCACTGCTGCCAAAACTGCGTTTTTGTCGCTGCGGAACTTGTCACCAACACTACTGGCTCCAAGCACTGCCCCACAACTGCACAGTGCGGCAGTGACGACAACCTCGTCACGCTGAAGCGCGGACGTGGCATAGTTGAGCGCATGACCATTGTTTCTGACCGCCGCCAAGACGACCTCTCTGTCTCCGTGCAGCGAGTGGTGTGCATACTGCAGTGCGAGCCCGTTCCACGAGACGATTTTGAGGACGAGCTGTCGATCACGTCTCAACAGGGCGCTCGCATGCTGAAACGAGGTGAATGCTGGAATGGTTGCAAGGCGCGGCGACACCACAAGCTGCATTACAACTCGCGTGTCCGCCGCGAGTGCCGCAGCGTATTCGAGGGCGCTGGCGTCGCTCTGCACAGCCTGCATCACCACACGCTCATTTTTCCGGAGCGATTCGTCGGCGTACTTGAGCGCTCTGCCGTCGTTTCGTACTGCCTCCAACACCAGGTCGGGGTCGAGTTTGAGATCGTTAGATACGTATTGAAGGGCCATGCCGCGTGATCGTACGGCAGCGAACGCAACGTCTCGGTCTGCACGAAGACGCATGGCTGCGAACTGCAGCTCCAAGCCGTCGCATGACACCAGTCTTGTAACGAGCGCTTTGTCGAACTTGATACGGGTGGTTGCTAGCTCGAGAATCCCCGTCTCGTACATCCAACTTCTGGTGCACGCCACGATTACATCTGCATCACCCCTAAGTTCGATGCTGGCATGCTCAAACATTCTGCTGAACTGGCGAACAGCAGTCAGGCATATTTGTTTGTCGCTTCGGTGCCGTGTGTGAAGATACTCGAACGACTCCCCGTGGTACGTCACCGCAGTCAGGGCAACCTGCCGATCCTGTTGCACGTCCTCGCCAAGGAACTGGACAATGTGCTGTCCATTCTCCCAGCTTGGATGGCGCAACGCGGCCAACGCCACCTCTTTGTCGTTGCGGATGTCCACGCTTGCGTATCTGACAACGTCCCCACGATAGGGCTGCGAAACTGCACGTAGAACGACGTCCCGCAGGGATCTCACGCGTGCACTCGCAAACTCGAGCATGTACCCTTCGTACGTCACAGCAAGAGTCGCAGTGTGCGTGCAGTCGTGCAACGTCGGCCCTGCGAGTTGGAATGCCCATCCTAACGACTCTACGATTGCTTGCACGACTATGCTTGCGTTGTCCCTCAAGCTTTCGTGGGCAAACTGAAGGCTGTCGCCGTCGTTGAACACTGCTGCGCGCACGATGTCCTCGTCACGCCGCAATTCCTCAGATGCAAACTGGACCGCAAGTCCGTCGTTGTTTACAGCCATCAGTACGGTTGCCTTGTCGCTCCGTGCGTTCGGTCCAGCATGCCGAAGACTCGTTCCGTCGTTGCACACGGCAGCCAACACCACACGCACATCGTCGTTGAAATGCGGAAGGTACTCCAGCATACTGCCGTTCAGCGCCACCGCAGCGATCGCACTCTCACGTGCTGCGCTCCACGCAGCGCGACAGTTCCGGACGTGCGTCGCCGAACCGTCCATTGTACGTACGAGCGCTTGAAGGTACTTTCGTGAGTGTAATGTATTTTCGCCATTTGAGCCGACATGTGTAATGCAGCAGGACGGCGCCAGTTCTTTTTTCGTCGGCGACAGAATTGTCGATCGACAAGCGGCCATCCGACGGCTCGAAAGACGATGCCGCCCGAGTCGGACGGGAAAGGAACGACGTGCGACACGGCGCCCACGTGTCACGTATACTCCACCAGGCGGTCGCAAAAGGGGAAGCCACCTGCGGTGCCTTGGACGTGCGCTGCATGTCGCAAAAGGAGGTTCAGCGACGGGAAGCTGCTCGTCCTGACATGCAGGTCCGTTCGACTTTGATGATGACCGCAACTACAATGCAAAACGTACTGAAAGCCGCGCACGGGCGGCACGCGTCGCGTGCCTCCCGGCGAGTCCAGGAGCTCGCCGTACCTTAGGACTATGGGGGCACGCGTGCACGTCGTGACGAAAATACATTTTGCCGACGAACATACCCCGAACCCCTCCTAAGACAGACACGTAGTACACATCGCAGATCCTGTCTGCGTCCAAAAATATATATAACGCTATATCCATGCTCATGCGCCCTACACCAGACGACTGCGTCATCAACCATAAGCATAACTCCACCCCGGAAAGTGCGCATGGTGAGTATGGTGACTATGGGGGACGTGATTATGAAATAAAGGTATATGCAAATGGTGATTATGGTGATTATGGTGAGGATGGTGAGGATGGTGAGGATGGTGAGGATGGTGGCTGTGAGGTGTGTGGCTGTGGGGAGTATGGGCGTGGGGATGGTGAGGATGGTGGCTGTGACACTTTCCACTTGTGCACGGCATCAAGAAACAGTTCAAAAGCGTGTTGCAATAGTCGCCAACCGAGCCGTCAGTTTTGCGACACGTGTTGTCATATTGGTAGCAGATGACAGAGCTAGATCCCTGCCCGTCGCACTGCTCCGCACTGCTGCAAGAAAAGCCTTCTGGTAACAGCTGACACGTGTAAGATGATGCACAGTATCGTATAACCCACCCTGACGATGTTCGGTAGTAGCAGTCATTGCCAGTCTGGCAGGATTCGCCGAGGTTCGTCCTCCTGCATTGATTTTCATAACAGGCGTTAGAGTGACAGTCCGAGTTGACGTCGCAGGCCTCGTTGTAGTTGCGCTTGCCACACCTTCCCATGTTGTTGCAGTCTAGGTAAGTGCTGCCCGTCCAGCAGCCGAAACGCAGCGGGTTGCAGTAGTCGTCCTGAGCGCCGCTCGTTGATCGACAGGTCCAATCCTTTTCCCAGCAGATGACAGATTGCATGCCGTACGCATCGTAGGTGTAGACTCCATTGTTGATGTC
>Ga0129324_10000895_pt1 | contig 20417 bp, 17 predicted proteins | sample CPBDNA_7_FD_96879 | JGI IMG/M metagenome (GOLD analysis project Ga0129324, IMG submission 96879) | Freshwater to marine salinity gradient microbial communities from Chesapeake Bay, USA - CPBay_Spr_15_0.2_DNA | ecosystem: Environmental > Aquatic > Marine > Coastal | place: USA: Chesapeake Bay... | reverse complement strand
TATTTCAGTTCCTTCTCCACTGGTTCTTTTTACAAATTCCTGATAATTATCGCAATCCAAATAGTTACATAGCCCGTTGATTACCGCGAGCTGCTTGATACTGATATCCTCACTTGTATCGTTCATTTTTTCTGCAGCTCCTCGATACATCCTCAAACTCTTTTCCCCTAGATTGAAGCCTTTTTCCTCCTCCAGGTAGTCAGACAGTTCGGTGGCCATTTGAACTAAAGAAGGCTTTGTAACCCCTCTTTTTTTGATTTCTTTTTCCGCTTTCGCGAAAGCCTGCAACACTAAAATTTTATTCATATAGCTGATATTCAGATTCATAAACTCTGGAACTAATTAGGAACTCATTTTCCAAATACGTTCCTAAAACATTCCTACTCTTTTCCAACCATCCTAGAACACAAATCTTTCATTTGTCCAAGAATTGATAACCGCTTTACTCGCAATAAGGCTTGCGAATATTGATTCTGCCATGGAGCTGCAACGTAACAAGAGATGAGCAATTGGGAAGTACTGATCTCTTTTACTTCTGCCTCTCCATACTTCCCAAAGAAGAGGACGCTCTTCAAAATCCAGCAGGTGCTGCTGTAAACAAATCTGAAAAAATTTCGGACAGCAGCACTAGTGCCAAATTTTAAACACCTCAAATATGAAAAAATTAGTAGTAGTAATCCTTATGCTCGCCGTTTATCTCTCTTTATTTTCTTGTACCCCAGGAAGTTTTACCGACCCTATAGAAGGCGTACAAGCTTGCTGTAAAAATGAAGGAGGCGTTGAAACACCACCTCCACCTCTACCTCCTCCTTCAGATAATAATGGTAATTAATCCTACATTTTAAATTTAGGTAGTATTTTAGAGGAATGAAAGCACCCCTTATTTCATTCCTCTTTTTTTGTCTTTTATTTCTTTTAAGCTATACATCAAAAGCTCAAGAAACCGATAGTTTAGCTTATTACTCCAGCAAAATTAACAACCCCTTACAACCTAATGACCTGGCTAAAGCGTATCAATTCTTTACACAGCTTAGGATAGATAATTCTGAAAAAAAAGAACATAGAACCAGGTTGATTTATGCGATTCAAAACCTGGCGCGCATTCAAATGCAATTGGGCTATAACTCTGAAAGTGAGCTCTTACATCTAGAATGCATCGACCTTTTAACTGAGCTTGAAAATAAAACCGACTGGACCAAGTCCTGTTATACTACTTCCATTAGTGAGCTCGGCATAATTTATAGGGAAAGAAAGGATTATTCACAATCATTAGCTCTTTATGATGAAGCCTTAACCACCGCCAGCTTGCCTGTTGATATAGCGATCCTGTTGAATAACAAGGGATATGTCTACGAATTCAAAAACGAACTAGAAACCGCTTTGTCTTTTTATAAAGCCGCCTATAGCAAAGCCATAGAAAGTGCTAATACGGTAGAGATCGCTAGAACATTAAATAATTTGAGTTTTATTCAATCCCAACTCCATATACCCAAAGCAGAAAAAGGGTTGTTAGAGGCTTTAGACTTAAGATTAAAGGATAAATACCCCAATGGATTGATATCGAGTTACAACCGCTTGACTCGTTTTTATAAAGAAGCCAATGACAGCTTAAATATGAAAAAATATTCTGATAAGTTTCTTGAAATAGCTCGTATAACCAAAGTTCCTGAGCTTTTACAAAGCGCGCTGCGATTAAAAGTAGAATCTGGAGAATCTGAATACGCTTTAGCCTACATTGCGCTAAATGACAGTCTCAATAACCTGCAAGAAGAGCAACGCAATAATTTTAATTATTACGTTTATCAATACGATAAAAAAGAAAAAGACTTTCAAGATAGTCAACTCGATAAGGAGCGACTTCTTTACCTCTTGTTGTTTATAGCTTTAGCTTCCCTATCTATTTATTTTATCTTATCCTATCAACACAAAAAAGAAAAATTACAGGAAGTCTATAATACGGAAACTCGCATCTCTAGAACGATTCACGACGAGGTTGCCAATGATGTTTATCATGTAATGACCCAACTACAGACCGGTTCCAACAGCAGTATAGAATTATTAGACACCCTAGAAAACATTTATAAGAGAACCAGAGATATTTCAAAACAAAATAGTGCTATAGATCTCAACACTCCTTATACAGAGTTGCTTAGCGACCTTTTTTTAAGTTACCAAAATGAACAGATAACTATCCTAACCAAAGGGCTTCAACTCATGGATTGGAAAAACTTGAAAAATATTCAAAAATCTGGTCTTTATAGAGTGTTTCAGGAACTCTTAACCAACATGAGAAAACACAGCGAGGCTAGTTTTGTGTTCATCAACTTTAGCTCTATGGGAAATTCGATGACCATCACTTATAAAGATAATGGTGTGGGAACCACTCTTGTAAAAGGAAATGGCATTCACAATATAGAAAATCGGATGCATTCCATTTACGGTAACATTACTTTTGAATCCGAAATAGGGCACGGTTTTAAATCAACCATTAGAATTTAAAAGTCCATTTTAGCAGGTGATTGTGTTCTAGTAGTTGAGATTCTATTGATTTTAGCACCCTTAGAACATAATAGGAGCATTCCAACCGCTTCGATAGTCGAATGCCTCAAGTCGCCTATGTGAACGCTATTCCCTCTTTAATATAAAAAAACAAGTAATGTTGTTCCATTCTATAAATCCAATGGACAAAACATCAATTGAAAAGCAGTCCCACTTGTGATAGCTTCAATTAGCGGAAAGGATTTGAAGTAGTACTGTTGCTTGTAATGATTACTTGATCCAGGTCGGGCTTACGCAACAGAACTACATCAGCGTTTTGAAAAGGAATTATTTATTGGTAGACTCCTAAAACAGATGTTGCATTCGTCTCCTGCCTAAATAACCCCTGCCACAGGTATGTTTTTTTATCCAACCCGTTAACTATATAGTTTTTACAACAAGAGAATCGTAGCCAATAGATGAAAAAACAACTGTGTTTTTTTCAGATTAAGAGGGGTAAGTGTTATTTTAGTAGTGATGCAACTATTTTAAATACAAGTATTTACAAAAAATAGCTGTACCCATACAAGGACTCCAATAAGGTAACATAAAATGGAAAATGAAAACAACACCTATCCCATACCATTTCCTCATTCTGAGGACCTAGAAAAAATTACACAACTTTTTCAAACGAATCGACAAAGCGGCCTAACAGGGCAACAAGTAGAACAAGGAATTAAAAATTACGGTTCCAATAGCTATAAAGAACAACAACAAAAAAGCATCTTTTTGGTCCTTCTTACCCAATTTAGAAGCCCGATCGTTTTATTATTGGTAGTAGCTGCCAGCCTTTCCTTTTTTTATGAACATTGGCTGGAGGGATTTTCCGTTATTGCGGTACTATTTATTACCGCGGCCTTAGGTTTTTTCATGGAGTTACAGGCACGCAGATCCATGAATGCTTTAAAACAGATGGATGTGAACATTTCAAAAGTTATTCGAGACTACAAAGTAGCCGAAGTACCCTCTGAAAATCTAGTACCAGGTGATATTGTGCTTTTAGAGGCTGGGGATATTGTACCTGCTGACGCTCGTATATTTGAAGTTCATCAATTAGAAGCAAATGAATCTGCTTTGACAGGAGAGTCGTTACCGGTAAGCAAAAAGCTGGCGTCCCTTGAAAAAAACACTGCTATAGCCGAACAGGCTAACATGCTTTTTAAAGGCACAGCGATTGTAAATGGCAATGCCAAAGCCATTATAATTGGTACAGGAATTCACACGGAATTGGGCAACATCACCTCCCTAGTAGAAGCTGCAGCACAAAGTAGTACTCCTTTAGAAAAAAAACTACAGGACCTCACAAAAAAACTAATTTGGATCACAAGTATATTTGCTTCCATTTTTGTTATCACAGGAATTCTTCAAGGTAAGGAGCTCTATCTTATTATTGAAACAGCATTAGCACTAGCTGTGGCAGCTATTCCTGAAGGATTACCAATAGTAGCCACCATTGCATTGACCTATGGAATGCTGCGTATGGCCAAAAAAAATGTGCTGATCAAAAGATTAGCGGCTGTAGAAACTCTAGGGGGCATCACCACCATTTTTACTGATAAAACGGGAACACTGACGGAAAATAAGATTAAAGTCAGCGATCTTTATGTTTTTGAAGAATCCATAGCTGTAGAAAAAAATAAAATATGCAGTGACCACAACCAAGTTATTGTGGACCAGCTGCTACTAATCTCCACCTTATGTAACAATGCAGTAATCCAGAATGTAGGAACTCATAAAAAAGAACTGGGGGACCCCATAGAAATTGCACTGTTGCAATTTGTAGCTGATAACAACATCGATTCTGATCAACTCAACAAACAGTATCCACGTGTGACAGAGGAAGCTTTTAGCTCTGAAACTAAAGTAATGGGAACCTTGCATAAAAATGGCAGTACCAACTTTGTAGCAGCTAAGGGAGCTGTTGAAGTGCTTATAGAAAAATGCAGTACGTTTAGTAAGGAAAAGAAGGTAGAAAAATTAACCAAAAAAGAGAAAGAACTATTTTTACAAAGAGCAGAAGAACTACAGGCACAAGGCACACGAGTACTTGCTTTCGCCTTCAAAGAAGCTACAGATATTCCCAGCCATAAGTTTTTGCAGGATTTAACTTTTGCTGGTTTTATTGGATTTTTAGACCCCCCAAGAATAGAAGTAATAGAAGCCTTAGAATCTTGCCGGGATGCCGGTATAAAAGTAATCATGATTACCGGCGACCATCCTGCAACTGCACTTCACATCGCCGAAAAGATACAATTATCCAATAAAAAAAATATTGTTATTACTGGCGAGGAATTGAAAGGCTCCCCATCCAAAAACAGATTATTTGCTGCCACCATATTTGCAAGGGTTGACCCAAAACAAAAGTTAGATATGGTGAGCCTTTATCAAAAAAAAGGGGATGTTGTCGCCATGACTGGAGACGGTATCAATGATGCTCCAGCTTTAAAAAAAGCAGATATCGGTATTGCGATGGGGTTGAGGGGAACGCAGGTGGCAAAAGAAACCGCAGAGATGGTACTGAAAGATGATTCGTTTAGTTCTATTGTTTCAGCTATTGAACAAGGTAGGGCCATCTTTCAAAATATTAAAAAATTTTTAGTGTATTTGCTTTCCTGTAACTTGTCTGAAATTTTTATTGTCTTTGGTTATGGCTTGCTCAATTTCTCTTTCTCCATTCTCCCCATGCAGATTCTTTTTCTCAATTTAGTAACTGATATTTTCCCTGCACTAGCTTTGGGAATGGGAAAAGGCAATGAACTCACCATGAAAAATCAGCCGCGTCGTCCTGGTCAGGGCATTATTGTAAAAAAGGATTGGATCAGCATTATCATTTACGCCATTTTAATGGCCTTCCCTATTATGGGAGTTAGTTGGTATTGCCGTTATTACCTGAACTACGAGCTAAAGGTATGTAACAACATTACCTTCTTTAGCCTAGCACTAACGCAATTATGGCAAGTATTCAATCTGCCCTCAAATACAATATCATTTATTAAAAATGAAGTTTCCAGCAATCCATTTGTTTGGTACGCTTTGGCGCTTTGTATACTTATAATGGGTGTTTTTTACCAACTAGACCCATTAAATGAAATTCTTGGCCTTGTAAAAATAGACACCATTGTTTGGCTCTTGATCGTTGGAACCAGTTTGACACCTGTTGTATTCATTCAATTTTTAAAAAGAGTCTTAAAAGTCATTGACTAACTAGTATGTTTTAGTAATCACTGAACCTAACCCATCTATTGGAGCCACTATAGTAACTTTTTAAGAGCTTTCTTTATCAGGTATTCTTTAAATCGACTAAAATGTACCAATGAATACATCCAATACGTAATTTAGGGAAGTGCTTCAAGAAGTTCTCTTGACAAAGAAGATATAAAGCAACCCATCATGAATATCAATACCATTTAGAGGAGATTGGTTGTAGAATGAATTAAATTTAGACCAAACTATACCTCATGAACAACATTATCATTCCAGTAGACTTTTCAAAATATTCGGAATACGCTTTAGAGATAGGCGCCTTGCTAGCTAAAAAACACAACGCAACTCTACATGTGCTGCACATGCTCGAATTGTCAGACTCATTGATCACTCAATCGGATAGTGACAACAAGAATGAAATGATGTTTCTATTAGCTCTTTCTCAAAAGAAATTTAAACCGTTTTTAGATAAAGATTACTTAGAAGGAGTTGAAGTAAAAACCATGATCAAACACCACAAAGTATATAAAGAGGTAGATGAGTTGGCTCAGGATATTGATGCCGACCTAATTATTATGGGATCGCATGGTCTAATGGCACACGAAGGTATCTTTGCTGGATCAAATGCTGAAAAAATGGTTAGAAACAGCACCACTCCTGTCCTCACTGTAAAATCAAAGCCTAAAAACTTCAGCCTTAATAAGGTAGTTTTTGCAACAGATCTGACCGAAGAAAGTGTAACATCATACAAAAAAGCTGTTCAACTATTTTCAACTTTAGGAAGTAAGTTACATGTGGTTTATGTCAATAGACCTCATAGCGACTATATCAGCTCGAAAGAATTTAAAGAACTGACCACCCAATATGCTGCTGCCGGTGGTACTGATCAGGTAGCGTTTATTTCTGACTATACGGTGGAAGACGGATTATTACAATATGCCGAAGAGACTCACGCCGACTGCATCGCGGTAAGCACTCATGCAAGAAAAGGGCTTTTACACTTCTTTAAAGGAAGCATCACTGAAGATATCGCCAATCATTCCTCCCTTCCAGTAATGAGCTTTAAGATTTAATCAATAAAAATGCTGCGTTAACGATCGATTAAAAAAAGAATCTAAAATAATTATAAGCCTTCTTCCTATTGATTTTTTGTTCAACTACACCAGCTCGTGGGACATGACTTAACCCATACCCTGATTGTCGTTAAGCTCCTCTTATATGATAAAACTAGGAGAAAAAACAAGTTAAATTCAATGGAGGCGTCCCTCAAAGGATTCTATTTTTTTTGAAGGAGAATAGGATATCTTTGAACTGGCTTAAAGATGTCAAAGTGCGTAGGTATAAAAGCCTTAGGTAAATGAAAAAAAGGTATGTTCAACAAGAGACATGTTTAAATGATAGGCTTATCGATAGAAGGATGTTAACCTTTACCTTTGCAGCAACTACTATATCTACCTGTATTACAACACCACAAGAACCTCCTGTAGCCAGTTAAATAGACTCACCTTTGAGTTTAGTTTTTAAATTTTATCTGCCAAAGAACTAATGAAACATACGTATCAAATAGCTGGAATGACCTGTAATGGCTGCCGCAGTGATGTGGAGAAAAGACTCAATGCTATCCCTAGTGTAAAGGAAGCCATGGTTACATTAGAAAATGAGCAAGCTGTAATTCTTATGGCTACTCATACAGGTATTAAAACCTTGCAAGAAGCATTGCCTAAGAAGTACGTCATTACGGCAATGACAGCAACAGAAGTGGCAGATTCCAGCTCGGGTCACAGCCCGACCATTAAAATGGAGACGTCTAAATGGGTGCAACTACTGCCCCTATTTCTTATAATAGGTTACTTATCGGTTGCAACGGTATTGCTCAACTATCAAAGAGAACACTGGGACGAAGCCATGCTGGATTTTATGGGCTTGTTCTTTATTGTTTTTAGCTTTTTTAAAATGCTAGACCTAAAAGGCTTTTCAATAAGTTTTGCTAGGTACGATCCCTTAGCTAAAATAACCTCAGTTTATGCTTGGGGGTATCCGTTCCTAGAAACCGCACTTGGATTGATGTTTTTGATGCGATTTGAAATAGATATAGCACTTATAGCTACGTTGATCCTTCTAGGAATCACTACTATTGGTGTGACTAAAACACTACTAGATAAAAAATCCATTTCCTGCGCTTGCTTAGGAACAGCTCTAAAATTACCCATGACGGAAGCAACCTTTATAGAAAACGCCATCATGATCCTTATGGCCATTTTCATGTTATTTTAAAGATTCTAAGGAGGCCTTTTTTGGTTGATCAGCTACCCTTTTTAATAGAGGAGTTAACTCTTAATCTCGCTTTCGCGAAAGCGGTAGTATTAATGCCTGATGCCCCTAATTTCTATCTCTAAACCTTTTGTAAAGCTTAAAAAGGAGCATCAAGATAACGGCAAAAACGAAAAGCCCTATCAGACCGTAAATCCAATTGATCGCACTCTTAACGATAACTAAAAAAACTACTGCAAACAAAATAAGGGTAGCACCTTCATTATAGATGCGCATGCCGTTAGAGGTCCATTTCACCACATCCTTTTGCAATTCCTTTTGTATAAAATGAGTTTTAATATGATAGATAATGAGAAGCAATACAAAGCCTAATTTAACTTGCATCCAAGCAGCCTGTAACCAGTAAGGGTTTAAGATGAGTAACCATACCGCAAAAACTGTAGTAAGAATAGCACTGGGCCAGGTAATGATATACCACAGCCTACTCGTCATGATCTTTAGCTGTTGAAGTAAAATGCTTTTTTCTGGCTCCGGCTTTGTATGTGCCTCGATCTGGTACACCAATAATCTTGGGATATAAAAGAGTCCAGCAAACCAAGTAACTACAAAAATGAGGTGCAGGGATTTTACATAAGGATAAAAGTCAATTTCCATAAAAGTGGTAACGTAAAGTATAAACACTAAGTGAGTCCACAAATTTAGGCATTAAATAACAAGATGCTGCAGCTCCATTTCTTTATTACAAAACATGAATGCTAATTCTAAATAAGTCTGGAAGTCACCAAGGTCATTCTTTATTTTTTTATCCTTTTAAAAAAAGCCATATGAAAATGGAGCAAGATTGTCCATCGCTTCTTAGTTACTATCACCTTATAAACGCTATATTGTGGGTTGAGCATACCAAATGAAATCAGGTGTAGAAATGTTAGATCTAAAAAGTCACCCAACACGGGACGTCGCACTATTTTTTATTGATGAAAAACAGCCGTGCCACAGGGTTAAAGAATAAGGAAGGAAAAAAAATGAAAATAGGTTTAGCACTTTCGGGAGGTGGGGTAAGAGGTGTCGCACATGCTGGAGTCATAAAGGCTCTTCAAGAGCATGGTATTCTCATCAATCAAATCTCTGGAACAAGTGCTGGAGCCTTGGTAGGTGCTCTTTATGCCAAAGGAATAGAAATGGAAGAAATCTTTCATTTTTTTGAAAAGTCCACCCTTTTCGATCCTAGAAAAATCGCCTTTAAACAAGCTGGATTTATCAAATCTTCTGTTTTTACAGAACACTTAGCTTCCTATATCCCTGAAAATAGTTTTGACTCCTTAGAAATCCCCCTACGAGTGACAGCTACCAATCTTTACGCTGGGAAACTCAAAATATTTACAGAGGGAGAATTGTACCTACCTATTCTAGCTAGTGCTGCTTTTCCCGGAATATTTACACCAGTTGAAATTGAAGGAAACACCTATGTAGATGGAGGTGTTTTAAATAATTTCCCTATCAATTTATTAGAGGATTGTGATATTAAAATAGGCAGCTATGTCAATAAAGTAGATCTGACAGTGCAAAAGCTCAAACACTCTTATGATGTGGCCGGAAGGGCTTATACCATCAATCAATACCAGCAGGATAAAATAAAATTCAGTCAGTGTGATTTATTGATAGAACCTGATTTATTTAACTATGGTTTGTTCAGTTTTAATGCTATGAAAGATATTTTTCAAATAGGATATGAAACAGCCTCTCAAGGTTTAAAAAACAGCACTATTTTTGATTACTAGTCAACAAAAAAGCCCTCCTTTTAATGGAGGGCTTGGTTGCAGCAACTCAAAATACAGCTGGGTTTAACTATAAAACTCAACAGCCCCGGTAGCAATATCATACATTGCCCCTACTATTTTAATACCTCCATCCTCTTCCATCTCGTTTAAAACTGGGCTTTCTTTGCGTATTCTATTTATGGTTAGCTCTACGTTTTTTACAGCAACGGCGTCTACAAAATCTAAATTTTTAGAGGTACGTAACGCTTCTTCCTTAGGATGGTTCACTGCATCAACTGCAGGTTCAATCTTCTCAATGAGCTTGGTGAGATTTCCTAATCTGGCATGATCACAAGCCCCTTTTATAGCGCCGCAGCTGGTATGCCCTAAAACGACCACAAGCTTGGTACCGGCAAGTTTACAAGCAAACTCCATACTTCCTAAAATATCTTCATTTACAAAATTACCCGCGATACGAACACTAAATATATCTCCTAGACCTTGATCAAAAACCAACTCTGCTGATACACGAGAATCGATACAACTAAGAATAGTTGCAAAAGGAAACTGGCCCTCACGAGTATCGTTGATTTGCTGTAATAAGTTCCGGTTGACTTTTAAGTTGTTGAGAAATCGCTCGTTACCTTCAATTAAAAACTGCAGCGCCTTATCAGGAGTCATGGTATCTTGTGATTCTTTAGTATGTACTTTCATTTAATTTTCTTTAAAATTTAATTTTACTTTTTAGACCTCCTTTTGAAGAATTCAGAAAAACTCTCTGGGTTCTCTTCTATACCCAGCTCAGAAATTAACAGGATATTGATTTCTCTATTAGCTGCTTTTTCTCTGAAATCATCTAGTATCTCAATCACATCGTGATCTAAATAATTGGTTTTGGTAACATCCAGTTCCAGATAGGTATTTCTGGGTAAGTGATCCAATTCTTTTAAAATAGTGGCCTTATTGAAAAAGGTGACTTCTTCTGCAAGGCTCATTTTAACTTTGTGCTTGCCTGTTTCATCACTTTCAGTGGCATGAAGGAAATGAGAGTTTTGATAACTTTGAAAAAGGGTGATCACAATTCCTATGGCCAGACCTACTCCTACCCCCAATAAAAAGTTGATTTGCAGTAATACAACCGTTACAACAAAAGGAATAAACTGTCGCCATCCTGCTGTCCACATTTCTTTAAAAACACTTGGTTTTGCCAGCTTATAACCCACTATAAGCAATATGGCCGCGAGCACCGACAGCGGTATTTTATTCATTAAGGCTGGAATAATAATAATAGATCCCAATAATAAAAAACCATGTAAAACAGTACTCATCTTTGTCTTTCCCCCAGACTGTATGTTGGCACTACTTCTCACAATCACTTGGGTAATAGGTAACCCACCTATAAATCCCGAAACCATATTCCCTGCTCCTTGTGCTATCAATTCTTTATTGGTGGGGGTCACTCTTTTTAAAGGGTCTAATTTATCTGTAGCCTCAACCGATAGTAATGTTTCTAGAGAGGCCACTAAAGCAATGGTAAATGCAGTAATAAGCACATCTACATTACCTATTTGACTGAAATCCGGAAATCTAAATTGACCTACAAACGAATCAAAGTTCTCTGGAATAGGAACGTTTACTAAGTGTTCATCAGAAATATTCCAATAGGATAAATCGCTGGTAAACATATAGTAGATAATCCCAACCGCTACTGCAACTAGTGGACCTTGAATAACTTCAAATAGTTTTGATTTACCACTTAGAACATTGCTCCATAAAAGTAAAATTGCCAGTGCGATACAACCAATCAACGTAGCTCCTGGACTGATGTACGCTCCTATGTTTACGATCTCACTAAAGGTCGTTTCTCCATCAATCTGAAAATAATCCATATCGCCTTGTGGATCATTATCTAATCCAAAAAAGTGTGGGATTTGCTTCAGAAATATGATAATACCTATACCGGTGAGCATCCCTTTGATCACTGAAGAAGGAAAATAGTATCCTATAATCCCCAACTTTAATAAACCAAAAACAATTTGAATTGCTCCACTCACTACCACAGCAACTAAAAAGATTTCAAAACTTCCTAAATCTGTAATAGCCGTGGCTACTATAGCAGCCAGACCGGCAGCTGGACCACTTACTCCTAATTGAGAGCCACTTAAAGCTCCCACGACTATACCACCTATTATTCCTGCAATTAGTCCTGCAAAAGGTGGTGCGCCACTAGCTAATGCGATACCTAAACACAACGGCAAGGCGACAAAAAACACAACAATACTTGCCGGTATGTCTTTTCTTAAATTTTTAAAAGGATGGGATGAATTCATAAAAATGCGATATTTCCCCTGCAAAAGCAGGGACTTGAGGTATTAATTTGACTTGCAAATCAATATATTGGTGACAAAAATTTGAAAATGCTCTCGAGTTATTCTAGGAAATGAATTCAGGAGGCAGCATCAATATCTCCTCAGAGCAATCAGACCAAAGATGCGGTATGAAATGAATCAAATGTAATTGATCAAAAGCAGCGTTTTTAGATTCAAAAAGGAATAACTCCGTAATCGTTTTTTCCTTTTCTAACTCGGAGTCTGCGTATTCTTCTAGATCAGATGAAGGCTCTAGATCAGCGTCCAAAACAGACACCTTATGCTGTATATGTAAACAAACTTCAGCAACAGGCTGGCCTAAAAGTATAGCTGCAATAAGCACCACAATTAGGTTCCCTATACATATATGATTTGCTAAAATGTCTTTCAATTGAATTACTGCTTGTGATATATAAACAAATATAATGATTCCTATAAATGAATCTTATAGATCACGACTTTTTTATAAAAACTTTAGTTCACTACACCACAAAAAAAAATCATTCCGCTAGAAGTGATTTTTTTAAATAGTAAGGGTTACGTCTTATTCTTCAGGTATAGCGATACCTAATTCTAAAGCTACTGCTTTACTGATATTGGCATCTTCTGTCGCATAAGATACAGCGCTAATATCTACTATAATCTTATATCCTCTGGAAAGAGCTACTTTTTTAATAGCTTCGTTAAGTTTCTGAGAAAGAGGAGCCAACAATTTGTTTTGCTTCTCCCCTAGCTTTAACTCCGCTAGTTTTTTGCTGTTCATCAATTCATTCTCTAAAGCCGTAGCCTGAGACTTGTAGATCTCTAACTCTGCATTAAAAGCCGCTTCATCCGTCGCTGTCTGACGTAATTCTTGCACTTTAGCCTGAAGCTCAGCCATTTTTTCTTTTACATTGTTCTCGGCCTTCTGATCATCAGCTTTTAATGAAGCTGCTAGTTTGCTGATTTCCTGTTGTGCTGTTTGAAATTCTGGCATAGATTGTAAAAGAGCTTCAGAAGCTACATAACCTGTTTGTGCCATTGCCGTTCCTGCTGCAAGGAATACTACTAAAAGTAATTTTTTCATTTTTTATTTAAATTAAGGAGTGCAAGATAGTTAAGTTCGTTTAGATTTTAAGGCTTATACCCTGATCACTTTTCAACTTTTAAACCTCTTTTCTACCATTTAGTGTTAATTAGTGTTAGGATTACTTTTTATCTCGCTTTCGCGAAAGCAGCACACTACTAATTGGTAAAACTAGTTAGACCTCCTTAAGGGAGCAAGAACGCCTTACATAAAATTTTTATACTGAAAATACCAAGAATAGCCCTGTTTTCAACCTTTACGTACCGTTAGAAAATCGTTAAAGTCACCTGTAAATCATTTGATGACCTTACATTTACCACTCAACCAAAAACTATGAAAAAGACTTTATTATTGATCGCTATATGTTGTGTCATGATCACAACAGCTCAATACGATATGGTTTACCAACTTGAAAAAGGTGGCGTTTACCCACAAAATCTAGTGGTTACTAGTGAACAAAATCAAGTTATTAACGGCCAGACTCAAGACATTACGACTGTCATTTCTACAGCGTCTGATTTTGTAGTTACCGATATTAAGGATGGTATTTATTCCATCGATATCATTGTTAAAAAGATGTCCAATAACACTAAAACCGCCATGGGAAGTGAAACCATGTCTTCTGACGGAGCTGCTTCTAACCCAATGAATCAGATGTTTAAAAATATGATTAAAGACCCTATTAAAATTACCATGAACAATAAGGGCGTCCTATTAAGTTTTGATAATAGCGCGCAACTTGTGGGACTAACAGAGGGTATGGAATTGCCAGAAATGCAATTGCTGCAGATTGAAGGGGCTATGAAAAAAGAAATGAGTGCCGAAAAGCAATTAGATAGCTACCATAAAATTACTCAACTATTACCGAAAGAAGAGGTCAATATAGGTGATACTTGGGTTCAAGAAACTACTATTAACTCCATAGCTACTTTTAAATCAACCACCACATACCTCTTAGAAGCTGTAACAGATGAGTCGTACATCATCACCTCTTCTGCTATGGTAACAACCCCAAAAGATGCCACTACCGACTTAATGGGGATGAAAGCAAAGTATGATTTGTCTGGCCCTTTAAAAGCAAGCTACACCATAGATAAAGAAACCGGCTGGATCAAAAATGCTCGTATGGAGCAACGTCTAGATGGAGCGGTACTGATTGAAAAATCTGAAACCATGCCTCAAGAATTAAAAATGACCATGAGCACTACCACCACAACGCTTATTGAGTAAGCGGTATACCTCATCAAAAAAGCCGTTTAAGAAGTGTTTCTTAAACGGCTTTTTTGATGCTTATTTCTTATGGCGCCTATTCGCTCCTTTATCACCTCGAGTTTTAGGTTTTTTATACTTCGCTGCTATAATGCGGCGGTAACTACCGCCTTCATTGGTCTTAGAATTTTTCTCACTTCTATCGTGAAAAGCGGCACCTCGCTCGTCTTCGATCGCTTTATGCGGATTAAACATCTCGCGCACTATAGGTTTCTCTTCAGGCGTTTTTTGCTTGGAGACCTCTACTTCTTCAGGAAAAGCCAGTTCAGGAATCTTATAATTCATGAGTCCCTCTATCCTTTCTTTATCATCTTTTTCTTTCTCTGTGTAAAAAAGAATAGACCTACCCCTTTCTTCGGCACGACCCGTTCTTCCGATACGATGCATGTAGTTTTCTGGAAATGCTGGCACATCTAAATTGATAACATGAGAGATTTTATCCAGATCCAGACCACGAGCCATAACATCTGTAGCTACTAAAATGCGGCTTTCCCCCGTATCAAAAAGCTCAATAGATCGCAATCTATAATTTTGTGTCTTGTTGGAGTGAATAACAGAAATCTCGCTTCCGTAATGAGGACTCATCACTTCTTGAAGTCTATCGGCACTCTTTTTATTTCCTACAAAGACCAGTACTTTATGAAATTGCTCTTGATCACTTACTAAGTGCATGAGCAAATTTGCTTTGGTGTAGAAGTTTTCTACGGCATAACAAGACTGTTCTATATTTTCTAATCGCGTACCAGAAACTGCAATGGAAATCTTATCTGGGTTATAAAAATATACTTTTATAAAATCTTCTATTTGAGCGGTCATTGTTGCTGAGAACATGATGTTTTGACGTCGCTTAGGCAAATGATCAAAAATATTAGTCAGCTGAAATCTAAAACCTAGATCAAGCATCACATCTACCTCATCGATCACCACCTTTTTACAGTTTTTAAAGTTAACCGTCTGACTCACGATAAGGTCATATAATCGCCCAGGTGTAGCTACAAGAACGTCAACACCTTCTGCATAGGCTTTCTTTTGAGTATTGATATTGACCCCTCCGTAGATTCCCAATACTTTTAAATTCATGTATTTAGAATACTCTTTGATGTTTTCTGTTACTTGCACTACCAGTTCTCTAGTAGGAACTAGAACTAACACTCTAGGATCATCAATCTGTGCGTATTTTAACTCGTGTAACAATGGCAGCATGTAACCCAAAGTTTTACCAGTTCCTGTTTGCGCGATTCCTATCATATCACGTCCAGAAAGAATGACTGGAAAAGCCTCCTCTTGAATAGGTGTCATGGTCTCAAAACCCAATTCTTCTAACCCGTTCTGCAAGGGCGTTTTGAGGTTCAGATCAACAAAGCTTTTCATAATCGAACATTTTTGCAAAGATACGTCTTTAAGATGACCATTATTAAACCCACCGCCTTGTTAAAAATTGAAGTGCAACAACCCTAAAATCGCTTTTGCTGCAGCATAACTTAAAAACCAATACCGATATCCCCTTATTGACGGCTATTTAACGCCTTATAATTACGGATCTTCCAATTCCCACTTCTAGAAAGCCTTTGCTTGTAGGCCTTAAATTCACTGTAAATTAAAATGAACGTATACTCCCTCAAGTGTTAAAAGGTTGGTAATAATGTTGAGTATGCACCCCTGCGAAATACCTTGGTCGATAACGCAGCAAAAAGGAACTTTTAAAGCTATAAAATCATCGAAAACAGCGCACTAAAAAGTATCTTTGCAGCATGCATTTAAGAAACATACACAGGTACGGTTACGACTTTCAAAAACTAATAGCTACGCATCCAGAATTAGGGAATCATCTTGTTGAAAGTCCTGCTGGTGCTGCGACTATTGATTTTAGTGACGCGGCTTCTATTTTGGAATTCAACACCGCTTTATTAAAACAACATTATAAAGTCACCTATTGGAAACTTCCAGAAGGTTCTCTTTACCCACCTATCCCTGGTCGTGCAGACTATATACACCATTTGGCAGATCTTGTTGGAAAGGGAAGTAAAGATGGCTTGGACATAGGTTGTGGCGCCAGTGCTATCTATCCTATTTTAGGGAATTCGATTTACGACTGGAAGATGGTAGGCTGTGATGTAGAGGATGAGAGTGTTGCTTTTGCGAAAAAAAATACCTCCAAAATGGACTCGATAGAAATACGCCATCAAATCGATAAAGGTCATATCTTTAAAGGGGTCATTCGAGAAGGAGAACGCTACGATTTCACCATGTGCAACCCACCCTTTTATGGGAGTGAAGAAGAAGCGGTAAAGGCTAACCTGTCCAAACAGAGAAAGCTAGGTACTTATGAAGAGCGACGCAACTTTGCTGGTCATGCTCACGAGCTTTGGTGTAACGGTGGGGAAGCCCTTTTTATCAAGCGCATGATTAAAGAATCCGTTGCTTATAAAGCTCAAATAGGATGGTTTACTTGTCTGCTTTCGCGTAAGCAACACCTAAAAAAACCCTTAAAGCAATTGGAAAAACTTCAGGCAGAAGTGAAAGTGATAGAAATGGCTACAGGAAACAAAGAGTCTCGATTTGTGGCATGGAGGTTTAAAAGTTAGAAAAGATTGAAGAAGAGAAATGGACGATAAGACAATTCAAAATTTACGAGAAGCTCTGGAGTTCTCTCCAGACAATATTCCTTTAAGGTTGCACCTTGCAGAATCCCTGCGTCTGGCAAACATGCTGGAAGAAGCCGAGGAAGAATACGAGATTATTTTACAATACCAGGCAGAGCCTAAGGCGAGAATAGGACTGGCACTTATTTCTTATAAACAGAAAAACTATTCTAAAGCCATTGTGATTTTAGAAAGTCTGATCCAAGAAGGAAATAAGGATCTCGATACGCATTTATTTTATACCAGGTCTTTAGTGCGATCTAACGATATAGAACAAGCTATAGATGCTTATCAAGACTTACTAAAATACCATCCTGAATTTAGTGATGACGAATTGGATAAGGAATTGAGGTTGCCTTCTAACGGCGCTGGAGATGACTACGATGAGGACGACGATTACGATGATGATTATGACGACGGATTTAATGAATCCAGTATTTTTATAGAAAAACCAGAAATCAGTTTTAAGGATGTAGGTGGCATGGAAAATGTCAAGAGAGAGATCGACCTTAAAATTGTGCAACCCCTACTCCATCCAGAAATTTATAAAGCCTACGGTAAGAAAATAGGTGGTGGAATTCTACTGTACGGTCCTCCAGGATGTGGTAAAACCTATATTGCAAAAGCCACGGCTGGACAAATTAATGCCAAATTCATATCCTTAAACCTCAACGATATTCTGGATATGTGGATTGGTAATTCAGAAAAAAACCTGCACCGTATTTTTGAAGTAGCCAGAAACAACACCCCTTGTGTTCTTTTTATTGACGAGATCGATGCACTAGGTGCCAGCCGTAGTGACATGAAACAAAGTGCGGGTAAAAACCTGATCAATCAGTTTTTACAAGAACTGGATGGTATTTCTAACGATAACGAAGGCTTATTAGTTTTAGGAGCCACGAATATGCCTTGGCATCTGGATACGGCATTCCGCCGTCCCGGAAGGTTTGACCGCATCCTTTTTGTACCCCCACCAGATGCTCCAGCACGGGAAGCTATTTTTGATCTAAAGCTAGAAGAAAAACCCACTACAGCTATAGACACAAAAGCACTGGCAAAAAAAGCTTTAGAGTACTCGGGTGCTGATATAGAAGCCGTGATCGATATCGCTATAGAAAATAAACTAGAAGACGCGATCAAGTCTGGTGTACCTCAACCACTGACGACTAAAGACCTTTTAAGATCCTTAAAACAACACAAACCCAGCACCAAAGAATGGTTTGTCACTGCCAAAAACTTTGCAGTGTATGCTAATGAATCTGGGCTATATGATGATATACTTCATTACTTAAAAATCAAAAAGTAATGACTGAAGCTTTATACGAAAGAGCCTATTTACTCTATCAACAAAGAAGGTATTCTCAGTCGGAAGACATTCTCAACCAAGCGCTGACTCAAGACCCCAACGACATCTCTTGTTTGCATCTTCTTGCCGAGGTCAACCTTGCTCAAGGCGACCCTAAAAAAGCAAAGCACTTTATTGATATCGCCATAGGGCTCGCTCCATCCATGGCCCAACTGTACGCTACTAAAGCGAAAATTATGTTGGATGTAGAGCGGTATGATGAAGCTGAAGAATTACTTAAAGAAGCTATAAGCCTGAATGCTCAAGAACCACAAAATTATGCCATGCTGGCTCATGTTTCGCTTTCGCGAAAGCGGTATAAAGACGCAGAGCAACTCGCCGAAAAAGCATTATCTCTAGATCCAGCTAACCTGCTTGCACTCAATGTAAAAAGCACTTCCCAACTCAAGCAAAATAAAAGAGCTGCCTCAGAAGAAACTTTAAAAGGTGCCTTGGGGGAAAACCCGGAAGATTCTTATACGCATACCAATTACGGTTGGAACAAACTGGAGATGGGCGATCACAAAGCAGCTTTAGAACATTTTAAAGAAGCCTTAAAGTACGACCCTAATAATTCTTATGCCCAAGCCGGGATGATGCAAGCTTTGCAAGCCCGATATTTTGTGTACAGATGGTTCTTGAAATATCAGTTTTGGCTGGGGAATATGGGCGCCAAATACCAGTGGTTTTTTATCATTGGATTTTATTTGGGAACTCGAGCCATTAGCTATGCAGCAGAAACAGTTCCCGCGTTAGAACCTTTTCTTACTCCAGTAGTAGTTCTTCTGGCTTTAATTGCCTTGAGCACGTGGGTGATAGGTCCTGTGTCCCAATTGCTATTCAGCTTTAATAAATATGCCAAGTTCCTGTTGAGTAAAAAAGAAAAACAAGCTGTTATTTTTACAGCTGTATGCATACTTATCTCCTTTTCGGGTGTGGCAGGATACCTACTCCTGGACGATTTTAGGTTTTTGATGGTAGCTATAGCCGGACTTATTTTAATGATTCCGTGGAGCATGTTTTACATGGAAACTAAACCTGCATTAATGATGCCGCTCGCTGCTGGAATCATGACACTGATCGCAGGAATTGCTCTTTACATTAGCTTTACTACAGAAGACGTTATGAATGTTTTTGTGACTGCCTTTTTGATCAGCTTTTTTGCTTTTCAATGGTTTGCAAATGCGGTGAGCATCAAAAGAAGTAATATTTGAGAATTAGGAACCTAACTTTCAGGAACTCTTTAGGGAATGACAAGTTTTACGGAAAGTTGTTGGTATATTCTCGACTACTTAAAAAAGATTATAATGTTCGGATTATTCAAAAAGAAAAGTGAGATGGAAAAATTGCAAGAGCAATATCAAAAACTCATGAAAGAATACCATAGCCTCTCTACTACAGACCGCACGGCAAGTGATAAAGCCTACGCTGCTGCCGATGTGATTGCCAAAAAAATGGATGCGCTGAACTAAGATTTTAGTCGCTGTTTTCAATTCTCTTTTTCATTAGAAGGTCCGCTGTATCCAAAATGGATCACGGTCATATTTCAGTGCTGTCACTTTGCTAGCATTTAAAAATGTGCTCTGAATTTCTCTGGAGGTATCCACCTATGGCATTCCAAAAGTTTTTCCTATAAAGACTCACCAACTCACCAGCTCAAAGACTAGCTTACATTTGCTCAGGAACTTCAATTCCTAATAAGGCACAAGCGCTTTTTACAACCGCTGCAGTTTTATAACACAACAACAAACGGAATTGCTTGAAGTCGGCATTTTCTTCTTCTACAATCTTAGGAACATTTTGATAAAAGGAATTGAATTCTTTGACCAGTTCGTACACATAATTTGCTATTAGCGCTGGACTGTATTTATCTGCCGCGCTCTGAATCACTTCTGGAAACTGTTGCAAAGACATGATTACTGCCGTGTCCTTGTCTGTCAATTCTAAATTGGTCGC
>Ga0129324_10000894_pt1 | contig 20425 bp, 23 predicted proteins | sample CPBDNA_7_FD_96879 | JGI IMG/M metagenome (GOLD analysis project Ga0129324, IMG submission 96879) | Freshwater to marine salinity gradient microbial communities from Chesapeake Bay, USA - CPBay_Spr_15_0.2_DNA | ecosystem: Environmental > Aquatic > Marine > Coastal | place: USA: Chesapeake Bay... | reverse complement strand
GTAAGTGAGGGCATTGATGCCAATTATCAAGACATCATTAATTATGCAGTTTTCGCGTTGATTCACCTTAAAGCTTTTGAATAGCAGTTATGTTTTATCCTATGCTTTCCAAGTTTTTTTATGCTTTATTAACACTTTTCGGGGTCGTTAGTATTATTTTTTTTCTTTTTAACGTGCTTCCGGGTGATCCAGCTCAGATGATGCTCGATCAAAAAGAAGACAGTGAGCAAATGAAATTGGTCAAGAAAAAATTTGGGTTCGATCTTCCTGTTGCTAAACAATATTTCTTATACCTCAACGATCTTTCAATAATCTCCTATCACTCCAGCGCAAAAGAAGATTTTTCTTATTTTTCAAATGAAAAATACACAGGGTTTAAAATCCTTGATAATTCAATATTTTCAGTTGCTATTAAAGCACCCTATTTAAGAAGCTCTTATCAAAAACGCGGTAAAAAGGTTTCTTCTATTATCTTGGAAACCCTCCCAAATACAATTGTACTGGCGATATCGTCAATTTTAATTGCCATTTTTTTAGGAATAATTTTTGGTGTCATTGCCACCTTAAACAAAGATACTTGGATAGATCGATGGCTTCAACTAATCAGTACTTTAGGAATGAGTGTTCCTTCTTTTTTTAGTGCGATTATTTTTTCTTGGTTGTTTGGTTTTGTACTGAATCGTTATACCCAACTTAATATGACAGGCAGCCTTTTTGAGTTAGACGATTTTGGAGAAGAACGGCACTTAATGTTTAAAAACTTAATACTTCCCGCATTTGTTCTGGGGATTAGGCCTTTGGCGGTAATCATTCAATTGATGCGAGGCAGTCTATTAGAGGTCTTATCACAAGATTATATAAGAACAGCTAAATCAAAAGGATTGTCTCGGTTTAAGGTGGTTTTTAAGCACGGAATTAAAAACGCATTAAACCCTGTAGTAACCGCAGTTTCCGGGTGGTTTGCCTCGTTGCTCTCCGGAGCTGTTTTTGTAGAATACATTTTTGGATGGAAAGGGCTAGGAAAAGAAATCGTAACCGCTTTGAATACCCTTGATATTCCAGTAATAATTGGCGCTGTTTTAACCATTTCAACCTTATTTATAATCATAAATATTTTAGTCGATCTTATCTACATTAAGCTCGATCCACAAGTAAAACTAAATTAATTAAAACATGAGAAAAAAAATCGTAGCAGGAAACTGGAAATTGAACAATGACAAGCATGAAACTGCTCAACTGATCGTAGCTTTACTTTCTGATCCAATCCCGTCAGATGTTAGGGTGATGATTGCCCCCGCATTTACGCACCTTGTTCAAGCAAAAACCTTGACCGAAGGAACTGCTTTGGAAGTGATTGCTCAAAATATGAATGCAGCTACTTCTGGAGCTTATACAGGAGAGATTTCTGCACGTATGCTCAATAGCATCGGAATCAATCAAGTGATTTTAGGACATTCTGAAAGAAGGGCTTATTATAACGAAACAGACCTTTCATTAAAAGAAAAAGTTGTTACTGCTCTTGAGCACGACATGGAAATCATTTTTTGTTTTGGAGAAGAATTGGATCAAAGAAAAGCAGAGAAACATTTTGAAGTTGTTAAAAGTCAATTGGAAATCGCATTATTTGATTTAGAACCCGCTTCTTGGTCAAAAATAATTTTGGCCTATGAGCCCGTATGGGCGATTGGAACCGGAGAAACTGCAAGTCCAGAGCAGGCGCAAGAAATCCATGCTTATATCCGTAAAATTATTGCAGAAAAGTATGACAATACTTTGGCTGAAAGTGTATCAATTCTCTACGGGGGAAGTGTTAAGCCAGGTAATGCGGCTTCAATTTTCTCACAAACAGATGTTGATGGAGGTTTGATAGGAGGTGCTGCTTTAAACGCAAATGATTTTAAAGCAATTTTTCAATCCACATAATGTCAGTTGTTTATTTATAATTAAATTTTAATATTTCCCCAATTGCTCCCTGGCGTGATGTGTTGATCGCTGCGCTTGGAGAAATAGGTTTTGAAAGTTTCGAAAACACTGATTTTGGATTTCAGGGTTATATTCAAAAATCTGAATTTGATCTTGTACTCCTAAATCAGTTGTCTTTACTCAAAAACAAAGATATTCAGGTCAGTTGGTTGGTGAGCGAAATTCAACCTCAAAACTGGAATGAGACATGGGAAAATAACTTTAAACCAATTAAAATTGGATCTGATTGTATAATTCGCGCCCATTTTCATGAAAAAATTGAAGTCAAATATGACCTGATCATTACGCCCAAAATGAGTTTTGGGACGGGTCATCACGAAACGACTCGAATGATGATGTCTTTTTTGCTGGAAACAGATTGTACGGAAAAGACAGTACTTGACATGGGCACCGGAACTGGTGTTCTCGCGATTTTGGCAGATAAAAAAGGAGCTAAAAATGTTCTTGCTGTTGATTTTGATCAGTGGTGCGTTGAAAACACCAATGAGAATTTAAAGTTAAATCAGTCCAGGAACATATTAGCTTTAAAAGGAAGTGAGGTCCCGAAAGGAGGCCCCTATGACCTTATATTGGCCAACATTAACAGAAATGTGTTGATGGTTCAAATCAGCGATTATGCGGAACAATTAAATACTGGCGGTCATCTAATTATGAGTGGTTTTTATAATAAAGACTTAAATTCCATACAGGAGTGTTGTGCTTCTGTACACTTAAAATTTATTCGTAATTTTGAAGAAAATAATTGGGTAGCTGCCAGTTTTTCAAAACAATGAATATTAAGAAGCCAAAAATAGAAAACGAACCAGATGTAGAAATCCTTACTCAAGTTGGAAAACAGCATGAAATTATTTTATTTAATGATGATGTTAATAGCTTTGAGCATGTGATTGAAACTTTGGTGATTGTTTGTGACCACACCTTCGAGCAAGCAGAACAATGTGCCTATTTGGTTCACTTCACAGGGAAGTGTGGTGTGAAAACAGGATCTTATGATGAGTTAGAACCGCTATGTAAAAGACTGCTTGAAGCTAAGCTTTCCGCTGAAATTCATTAATTTCATTTTTAATTATATTTCACTAGTGGATATTATTATAATATTTAAAACAGAATTATGAAAAACACTATAATTTTTTTATTAATGATTTCTTTTCAAACAGGAATTAGTCAAAACTCAGATATTATGAAGAATACGATTTATCAATTTACTGTTGACGATATAGAAGGAAATAAGTTTGATTTTCAAGAATTGAAGGGAAAGAAAATAATGGTTGTCAATACCGCGTCTAAATGTGGTTTAACACCCCAGTATAAAGGTTTACAAGAGCTTTATGATAAATATAAAGATTCTGGATTTGTGATCGTCGGTTTCCCAGCCAATAATTTTCTATGGCAAGAACCGGGTTCAGATGAGAAGATTTTAAGTTTTTGTAAAAAAAACTATGGGGTCACTTTTCCCATGATGAGTAAAATTTCAGTTACGGGAAGCAGTATGCATCCAATCTATAAGTTTTTAACTCAGGTTAAAAAGAATGGATTTAAAGATTCAACTGTAAAGTGGAACTTTCAAAAATATTTAATTGGCGAAACAGGAAAAATCGAAAAAATAATATCTCCCAAAACACTTCCTCAGAGTGATGAAGTAATTAATTGGATAGAAGGCACAAAATAACCATTGATTAAATTATAAATAATGAAACTTGATATTTTAGCTTTTGGTGCTCATCCGGACGATGTTGAATTAGGATGTGGAGCTACCATAGCAAAGGCAGTTGCTCAAGGAAAGAAAGTTGGCATCATTGACCTTACCAAGGGGGAAATGGGGACCAGAGGCACGGATTTAATCAGAAGTCAAGAAGCTGAACAAGCGGCTAGGATTCTAGGTGTTGATTTTAGGGAGAACTTCGGCTTTCGTGACGCATTTATTTTTAACGATGAATCGCATCAGTTAAAAGTAATTCAATCGATTCGTACCTACCAACCTGACATAGTATTGTGCAATGCCATAAAAGATCGACACATAGATCATGGTCGGGCGAGTGAATTGATTAGTAACGCTTGCTTTTTAAGCGGATTAAAAAAGATCGAAACAAATAATAATAATATCGCTCAAACAGCCTGGAGACCCAAGCATGTGTTTCATTACATTCAATGGGAAGAAATCCAGCCGGATCTTGTTGTAGATGTCTCAGATTACTTAAATATTAAGATGAAAGCTGTTAGGGCATTTAAAAGTCAGTTTTATGATGAGAACTCAAATGACACTATGACGCCAATAAGCAGTAAGAACTTCCTTAATAGTATAGAATATCGTGCTAAAAACCTTGGTCGCTTGTCCTTTATAGCTGCTGCTGAAGGCTTTACAGTAGAGCGTTCTATTGCAGTAGAAAATTTTGATGTCTTGCTGTAATTATCTGTTAAAAAATCATAAATTTGCAAACTTAAACGGTGGTTGTAGCTCAGTTGGTTAGAGCGCTAGATTGTGGTTCTAGAGGTCGCCGGTTCGAAACCGGTCTTCCACCCATAAAAAAGCCTTTCATTTCGAAAGGCTTTTTTTTTATGATATTTTTTATTTTTCTCCTAGAAAGAAAATCCAAATCCAAGATTTGCTACAACGATTCCACTATCTGAAATACCGGGAACCCCAGGTATTTCAACAACTTCTACTTCAGTTAATGATGGATCACTATTGTCAACTGCCGTAATTGTGATTTCAGTTGGAAAGCTACCAAAGCTATACCCCACTTCAAAGCGAACATAAAATGTACCACCAGTTTTGACACCAAGCTTTAATGCGGTTCCGCTGAATTCAAAATTAGTATCAGCAGTTCCAGTTCTTCCACTAGCTCCATCTAATTCAATTTCACTGTCCACGCCTTTAATAGAGAAATTAGAAATTCCAGCACCGAGATAAAATCCTTTAGCTTTCTGATTAAAATAATAGTTTAAACCAAATTCTGAATAGCTAAGGCTTCCTGAGAAACTCTCTCCAGCCTGATTATAATTAATTTTCGTAAAATCAATGTAAGGTGCGAAATGATTGTTTAAAAAAGGTAGGTTATATTCAATTCCTCCGGTTACTATGTTTGGAACTCCAATTTTAACACCAATAGAAAATCTTTTTACTTTCTTTAAATAATTGGATGGAGTTTCTTGTGTATTGCTCTCAAGTATTGCGTCCTCTAAATTTTCGTTGGAGACAGTTTCATTTACATCAGACGAGATTGTTTCGGTCACGGCTGCAGTAATTACTTCAGTTTTTTCCTGCGAAAAAGAGAACTGAACGACAAAAATAGTCAAAGTGATAAAAAGGTAGTTTTTCATGTTTAATTGATTTTTTTTAAAGGTATTGTTTTTTAAATAATTTAAATAAAATGAGAAATAAGAAAGTCTAATTACAGTTTAACATTTAGTTTAATTCTTTCATTTCTATTTGCGAGTTCCCAAGCGGTGTGGAAAATAAGTTTTGTTCTTTTTTCTAAAATAGCATAGTTGATTTTATCAGGCGTGTCGCCAGGTCTGTGGTAATCCTCATGTGTACCGTTGAAATAGAAAATTACAGGGATGTTGTTTTTGGCGAAATTATAGTGATCACTTCTGTAATAAAAGCGATTGGGGTCTTCGACTCTGTTAAAAATATAGTCTAATTTTAACTGGGTATATTTAGTGTTCATGTCCTCAGAGATTTCGTGAAGCTCATGGCTCAAACGATCAGAACCAATAAGATAAATGTAATTTGGATCTTTATTTTCTCTTTTTGGATCTAGCCTTCCGATCATGTCAATGTTTAAGTTTGCCACAGTTTCCTCGAGAGGATACAAAGGGTTATTTGTATAATAATTAGATCCCAGTAAGCCTTTTTCTTCTCCTGTTACGTGTAAAAAAACGATTGATCTTTTTGGGCCATGACCATTTTTGACAGCCATATTAAAAGCTTCTGCAATTTCAAGAATGGCAACCGTCCCCGAACCATCATCATCAGCGCCGTTGTTCACTTCTCCATTTCTAGTTCCGATATGGTCTAAATGTGCAGAAATAACAATGTATTCATTTGGAATCTCTGAGCCAAGGATAATCGCAACGACATTTTCAGTATTGATAACTTTTTCTTTAATGGTCAATTGCATTTTTTGGAAATAATCTTCCGTGCCTGTTGCTGGTGCAATCCCTTGGTTGATATAATAATCTTTTAAAAAATCTACAGCAATTTTTTGACCTCTCTCTCCAGTCTCACGTCCTCCAAAATAATCAGAGGCATAAACATAGAGCATTGCTTTTAGTTCGTTTTCATCGATTGTATCTGCAAATTTTTCCGCAATAGTTTTCTGAGCATTACAGACCAAACAGGTAAATATGGCTAGAGCTAAAAATAATTTACGCATAATTTGAGTTTTCTTTTTGAAAAAGTTGTTTGTTGATTCCATCCCAAAGTGCGATTCTTTTTTGTAGCGCTAATTGGGAAGCTTCAATTGCTTCGTTCCAATTGTTTGGATCGGTTCCGCAAAGGTTTTTGATCATATCAATCGCTAAGGGTCCATGCGTGTCGCCATCGACTTCGATATGGCGTTCAAAATAATAAATTATTTGATCAATTTCGGAGTCGTTTTCACGATTCATTTTTTTAATCATTGAGATGAACATATCTGGAATAAGATCTTCTCTTCCAAAAGTAAAGACAGAAGCAATCTTGTGTGTCTTTCCTTCTTCAATTATTTTAAAAGTAAAATTTAAAAAATCAGAAATATAAACAGGTAAATCAGCTTTTTCAATGACATCAAAAACGCTATTCCCTAACTTTAGGTTTTCAACCATCTTTTTTATCCCTGAAGTATCCGCCTTGATCTGCCCCATTGCTTCCAGATACATTTCAAAGTGACTCATTGGAACTCCTTCTTTATTGACATCTGTTTCTTCACCCCAAACGATTTCATTAATCAATCTTGCTGCAGCATTGTTTTGAGTTGGATGCCAAGGCAGGGTAGTGGTGGTCAACTCAATTTGAAGTTTTTTCACCAAAGACATAAAATCCCAAACGGCATATACATGAGCCTCCATAAAACTCTTTAAATCATCAATAGATTCGAGGTTCTTATAAAGTGGATGATTTATAAGTTGATCTTTTAAGGGGATTAAAGACTCTTTGAGACTGTTTATCATATAGGGTTTTCCTTTGGGCAAATATAGGAATTATTATAAGTTTATAGACGTTTGTTATCTTGAGCTTGTGGATGTTAAAATCAAAAATGAATATTTTCTATTAAATTCTTTGGGTCTTATATGTATAAGATTTTTAACTTTATCAAAATGCAGGAAATTAAAATTATTGAATGTCCCAGAGATGCCATGCAAGGGGTTAAGCAATGGATTCCGACTGAAAAAAAAATTGCTTACCTACAGTCTTTATTAAGGGTGGGCTATGACACACTCGATTGTGGCAGCTTTGTTTCTCCAAAAGCCATTCCTCAAATGCGAGATACTCCAGAAGTTATTTCTCGCCTAGATTTGAGTGAAACTAACACAAAGCTTTTGACCATTGTGGCCAATGAAAGGGGTGCAAACGCGGCTTGTGAATTTGAAAAAGTCACCTATTTAGGCTTCCCTTTTTCTATTTCTGAAAACTTTCAAATGCGTAATACGCACAAAACGATCGCAGATTCAATAAAAACTTTAGATTATATAACTAACATTTCAGCAAAACACAAAAAAATTGTGGTTGTCTACCTTTCAATGGGTTTTGGAAATCCCTATGGCGATCCTTGGAATACTGAAATTGTTTTGGATTGGACAAACAAGCTCAGTCAGATGGGGGTTAATATTCTTTCCCTTTCAGATACGATAGGAACGGCAAACTCAGCCGATATCAAAGCGCTTTTTACTTCTTTGATTCCAGCTTATCCAGAGATCGAGTTTGGGGCACACTTTCATACGGATTTGAATGGTTGGTATGCCAAGGTTGATGCTGCTTATGTTGCGGGTTGTCTTCGGTTCGATGCTGCCATATTGGGGCATGGAGGCTGTCCTATGGCCAATGACAGCCTAGTTGGGAACCTGCCTACAGAAAGACTTATTTCCTATTTAAACAAGCAAAAAGCACCCATACAATTGAATTCACTTCATTTCGAATCTGCTTATAATTTTTCAAAGAAGATCTTTTTGTAAAACATTAATTTTGATCTGATTTTTTATTTAAAAGAGCCTGAAACATTATAAAAACAGCTGACCGATGTCTTTTATAATGATCTCTCAAAGATTAATGCCAATAAATTTCTTACATTTGTTCGCAATTAGTTTCTAAATTGATTGCTCATGATATCCGATAAATTTGTTGGTCAAGGTCTTACATACGATGACGTATTGTTGGTACCCTCTTACTCTGAAATTCTTCCCAGAGATGTTACAATTTCTTCTCGTTTTTCTAGAAACATAGGACTTAATGTGCCGATTGTTTCGGCAGCAATGGATACTGTCACTGAAAGCCAGATGGCCATCGCCATGGCACAAGAAGGAGGGATTGGCGTGTTGCACAAGAACATGTCTATCGAAGAACAGGCCGTAAAAGTACGAACGGTTAAACGTGCTGAATCAGGAATGATCATTGATCCTGTTGTGATGAAAATCAACACTTCTGTAAAAGATGCAAAGGATAATATGTCAAAATTTAAAATTGGTGGAATTCCAATTATTGACGATGATGGAAAATTATTGGGGATTGTAACCAATCGTGATCTTCGATTTGAGCACAACGGAATGCGACCTATTTCCGAAGTGATGACTACAGAAAATTTAATAACAGTAAAAGAAGGGACTTCACTAGAAGATGCAGAAGGAATTCTTCAGAACCATAAAATAGAAAAGTTACCCGTTATAAATTCCGATAATGTTTTGGTTGGATTGATAACATTTCGTGATATCACCAAACACATTGCTAAGCCTTATTCAAATAAAGATGAATTTGGAAGACTAAGAGTAGCTGCAGCAGTAGGCGTTACGCATGACCTCTTGGAAAGAACCTCTGCATTAGTTAAATCTAATGTTGATGCCATCGTTATTGATACCGCACATGGTCACTCCAAAGGAGTAGCCGACGCTTTGAAAAGTGTTAAAAAGGAATTTCCGAATCTTGACGTTGTTGTTGGAAATATTGCCACAGGTGATGCAGCTAAATATTTGGTAGATCTAGGTGCAGATGGTGTAAAAGTTGGGATTGGCCCAGGGTCAATTTGTACCACTAGAGTTATTGCAGGAGTTGGTTATCCTCAACTATCAGCCATTATGGAGGTTTCGAATGCCATTAAGGGATCTGGTCTCCCCGTAATTGCCGATGGAGGAATTCGCTATACGGGTGACATCCCAAAGGCTGTTGCTGCAGGAGCAGACGCAGTTATGCTTGGCTCTTTACTTGCTGGAACGAAAGAATCTCCTGGTGAAACCGTAATATTTGAAGGTAGGAAGTTTAAAACCTATAGAGGTATGGGTTCTGTAGAAGCAATGAAAAAAGGGAGTAAGGATCGCTATTTTCAAGATGTAGAAGACGATATTAAAAAACTAGTCCCAGAAGGAATTGTGGGGCGGGTGCCTTATAAAGGAGATCTGTATGAAAGTATTCACCAATTTGTTGGAGGCCTAAGGGCCGGAATGGGTTATTGTGGTACAAAAGATATTAAAACACTTCAAGATAAAGGCAAATTTATTTCAATCACTGCAGCTGGAATTAGAGAAAGCCATCCACATAATATAAGCATCACAAAAGAAGCACCAAATTATAGTCCATGATTATTTGCTAAGAAGCAACGATCTTAAAGGTATTATATGTCATTGTTTAACATTACGATCCTGATGATGTACATGTTTTGTCTCTGTAAGGCTACCGGAATTGATAGCGCTGAGAAGACTTGAATTTTTAAGCTTAAAACTTCGTTTCCTATGATGCTGTAGACTTTTAATAAGCCACAACCTTCAACACCATTGATGTCTAACGTTCTGCTTTTATAGGAAAGATTAACAGTGGGTTTCTGAAAAAAAGAGTAAGATATTATTATGGGAGAGAAGTGTTTGGATGACTTAAGATGTGAAAAGCCAAAAACAGAAAGTGAAAAGCAAATTAATAATATTATATTTCTCACAGTTTTTAAATATTAGCTGCATTTTACAAAAAGAAATAATATGTTTATAATTATATCAACAAATAAGTTATTGATAATTAATGATTTACAAAAGTTATTAACTTAATTTATAATAAATATTAATAACCAGCACAATTTTTAAAATAGATTTAACAATATGCACCCAACTTCAATAAGTTTTCCAAAATTCAGTCAGTTTGTTATTCTTGTAACACTCTTTGCTTCTTTCACTTCTTGTGATAAATTTAATTCTGCAAATAAAAATCGATTGGTTGCTCGAGCAGAAAATCATTATTTGTATTTATCAGATATTGAAAAAAAGTTCAATGGTTTCGATTCAAAGGAAGACAGTGTGATTAAGGTTCAGAGTTTTATTAACAATTGGGCTCGCAAGAAAATAATGTTCGAAAAATCGCTTATCAATCTATCTGATGCCCAACTTTCTGATCTGAATCTCTTGGTCGATGACTACAAGTCTAACCTTTTTACAACAGCCTACAAGGAGTCGGTTATCAGATCTATTATTGATACAATAATTGATCCGAACACAATCATCACATTTTACAATAATAATAAAAGTAACTTCAATCTTAAAGAGCCATTGTATAGAATTAAATACTTAAGCTTTCCGCTGGATAATGTTGATGCCAAACAAATCATCAAAAGCTTTAAAAGGTTTGAGGAAAGGGATATTAAGTTTTTAGATTCCCTATCATTTCAATTTTCAAACTATTTTATGGCAGATTCAATTTGGATGAAAAAAAGAGAGATTTATGATAAAGTAAATTTTGTAAAGGCTGAAAACCAAGAAATTTACTTAAAAAAAACTAAATATTATGAGGTTAAAGATACATTAGAATTATATTTGTTCCAATTGGTTGAGCGCTTAGACCGTAATGAGATCGCGCCACTTTCCTATATCGAAAGTACCATTAAGAACATTGTTTTAAACAGAAGAAAAATTGAATTTCTAAGGAATTTTGATAATGAAATATTACAGGACGCTATTAAAACCAAAAAATTTGAAACTTACCCATAAAATTATAAGTTTAATAACCTTTGTTATTGCTACTATTTTCAACCTAAATGCGCAGGGAACGAGCGTTAAAGATTCAGTCTCCTTCAATCGAATTAAGATTGACGGAGTTTCGGCTGTGATAGGTGACTATGTGATTCTCGACTCAGATATTGACAAAACCATCGTTGAGATGGAGTCGCAAGGAATGTCAACCAAAAACATTACCCGTTGCGAATTGCTTGGAAAACTTATGGAAGATAAGCTCTATGCACACCATGCCGTTCAGGATAGCTTAGAAATAAGTGATCAGGAAGTGTATGATTATGTGGACCAGAGTATTGCCTACTTTACTGAACAATTGGGAAGTATTGAAAAGGTTTTAGAATTTTATAAAAAACCAAACGAGTTGGCTTTTCGTGATGAACTCTTTCAGATCAACAAGGTCCAAAAACTTTCTTCGATGATGCAGTCGAAAATTGTTGAAGATGTTGAGATAACGCCGGAAGAAGTTCGACAGTTTTTTCAGTCCATACCTGAATCGGAACTTCCGACTTTTGGAACGGAACTGGAAATATCTCAAATTGTATTAATGCCTGAGGTGTCTAAGGAGGAAACAGAGAGATTGGTTAATCAACTAAAATCGTTTAAGGCTGACGTAGAAGAAAAAGGGTTAAGTTTTGCTTCTAAAGCAATTTTATACTCTCAGGATCCTGGCTCTAGGTCAAATGGAGGGAAATATACTCTTCAGCGCAAAAAGCCCAGGATGGTAAAGGAGTTTAGAGACATTGCTTTTAGTATGCAAGAGGGGGAGGTGTCAGAGCCTTTTAAAACTGATTTTGGATGGCATATCCTAACTGTTGATAAAATAAGAGGTCAAGAAATAGATGTTCGACACATTTTATTAACACCGAAGGCCGATACAAAAAGATTGGAAGATGCCAAAAAGGTTTTAGATACAATAAGAAAACGTCTTTTGGATGAGGAATTTACTTTTGAAGTAGCAGCCTATCAGTTTTCCAGTGAAAAAGAAACTCGACTCAATGGTGGGGCATTAATTAATCCTTCCACCGGAGATAAACGTTTTGAACTTACGAAGATGGACCCTGTTTTGTACAACCAAATCCGTGATTTAAAGGAGGGAGAAATTTCCGTACCGCTGCTTGATGAAGATCGATCAGGCTTAAAAAAATATAAGATCTTAAAAATCACCAACCGTTTTGATGAACACATAGCAGATTACTCTAAGGATTATGTCAAGATTAAGGAACTTGCGCTCAAAGAAAAAAAACTTAAAGCTATTCAGAAGTGGCTTAAAAATAAGATAGTTCTAACCTATGTGAGTATAAACCGGGACTATTCGGATTGTGAATTTAAAAATGACTGGAAGAAAAATTAAACTGATCCTTTAAAGTATTTTAAAGGAACCCAGAGCATTCCAAAACATTCTCCTTTGTCTTTATCGAGATGCTTGTGGTGTATTTTATGTGCCCTTCTTAAACCCCTAGCGTAACGATTATTAGCCTTTCTAAACAGCTTAAACCTTTGGTGTATAAAGATGTCATGAACAAGGAAATAAGTAATTCCATAAAGGAATATTCCAATTCCCATGGGCAAACCTAGCCAAAATCCTGCTTCTCCCCAAAGTACTACCAGACCTGAACTTAAGAGGGCGTAAAATATAAAGAAAAGATCATTTCTTTCAAACCATGATTTGTGGTTTTTTTTATGATGATCCTTGTGCAGACTCCATAAAAAACCGTGCATGATGTATTTGTGAGAAAACCAAGCCATGAATTCCATAAAAATAAAAGTAACAAGTACAACAGAGATCAAAAGCATATTTTCCATTTACAAAAGATTAAAATGAAATTTGATGTAGGACTGAGCTAAAAGACTCATTTTTTGATAATTTGGGACACGAATTCTTGCCTTTTGGATTTTGACAGATGGGGTGTTTTTAAGCTTTGTCAAAAGCTTGTGATAGTAACGATAGGCGGTGTAAACCCCTAAACGCGAGTTTTTTGGAAGCTTGTAAATGCCAACAAGTGCCTGCTTAAAATCATTTTCAATTTCGTCTATGATTTTCATCTTACTAAGTTCATCAAAATTTGACAAGTTAAGATTTGGAAAATAAGTTCGATCCAAAGTTTTGAAATCGGCATTTAAATCCCTCAAAAAGTTAACTTTTTGAAAAGCACTTCCAAGAGACATGGCCGCTGATTTTAATTTATCATAAACCTCTGGGTCTCCTTTTACAAAAACTTGAAGGCACATCAAACCAACAACGTCAGCAGAGCCATAAATATATTCTTTATACTCCTCCTCAGTTTGATAAGTTTGTTTGTGTAAATCGGTCCTCATGCTCTTTAAGAAAGCCTCAATTAGATCAGGTTGAATATTATTTTCATGAACAGTGTATTGAAATGAATTTAGAATTGGGTTTAAGCTAATCTTATGTTCCAAAGCGTGCGCAAGATCTTCTTCAAATTTTTGCAATAATAGTTCTTTATCAAAACCATGAAATGTATCGACGATCTCATCTGCAAACCTTACAAACCCATAAATATTATAGATGTGCATTCTGACACCATCCCCTAAAAGCTTTGTCCCTAATGAAAAGGACGTGCTATAGCGTTGCGTGACAAGCTTACTACATTCATAAGAAATAGAATCGAATTGGTCTTTCATTGAATTAATATATATAGTTTATAATTAGATTATCAATTCAATTAAAATTAATGAATAAAAAGGGATAATAATAGTTTTTAAGCAAAAACATCATTTTTTAAATATTTAGCTTGAAAGGACAAAACTGAATTATACAAATTTATTTTATCTGGCAGCGTTGTTAAATTAACATTTAGCTGCTGAGGTCCAAGAATCGCTAATTCAGTTGTATTGTTTTTTAATATTAAGTCATAAAAATTGAAAAGATATTTGTCTATAACATCCTTATTTGGTTCAACAGTCAGATGTGTTACAAAAACTAGATTTTCATTTACGCTCAAAATATTTTCAAGACTCTCCATGGGAAGCGATTGTCCTAAAAATATGGTTTTAAACCCATGTGTTTGGATGTAATAATTTAGAAAAAGAATACTTAATTCGTGAACTTCATTTTCCGGCAGGAAAAGAACAAAAACCTTGTCGTTGTCTTTTGGAGCAAGATTTTTTTGAACTTTTTCAGTTTGAATATGAATTTTTTGTTTGATTAGATTCGTAACAAAATGCTCATGAGAAGGGCTAATAGCATTCGTTTGCCACAAAATCCCCAATTCATTCATTAGGGGGAGAAACACATTAACATAAATAAAAGTGAAATCATTTTTGGTTAATATTTCATCAAATGTAGCGTCGAATAAAACGCTATCAAAATTAATCATAGCAAGTTTTAGGGCATTAATAGAAACTTGTTCAGAGTTAGATTTTAAAGTAACTTCACGAACCAGTTCAGGTAACTCTGTGTTGCCTACCTGAGCAATTTTAGAAATCTTATAACCGTGTTTATAGAGTAAAGTGATGTTTAATAATTTCTGAAGACTCAATAGACTATAACGACGAATGTTAGTTTGAGTTCGCTCAGGGCTCAGTAAGTTGTACCTTTTTTCCCAAATCCTAAGGGTATGGGCCTTAATACCCGAAATATTTTCCAAATCTTTTATAGAAAAAGTGCTCTTAATTCTATTCATTCTGTTCTATATTTTGATTAAATAGTTAAACGAATTTAAAGAATATTTTTCAGTTAAGGAAAAAAAATAAGGAAGTGCGCACGAGAAGACTCGAACTTCCACGAGATTACTCCCACTAGCCCCTCAAGCTAGCGCGTCTACCAATTCCGCCACGTGCGCTTAACGTGACCTGGCTGGGGCTCGAACCCAGGACCCTCTCCTTAAAAGGGAGATGCTCTACCAACTGAGCTACCAGGTCTTAAACAGTGATCTGGCTGGGGCTCGAACCCAGGACCCTCTCCTTAAAAGGGAGATGCTCTACCAACTGAGCTACCAGATCTGTTTTAAGGCTGCAAATATAGTATCAAATATTTATTATTCAAGTGCAATTGTTATAAATTTGAGCAAATATTATTGTAGAGCAAAATGGGCAGTTTTCTTATTTTATTGGGGTACATGGGTTGTGGTAAATCTGAGCTTGGAAAAAAAATTTCAATTTCGAGATCCATTTCATTCATAGATTTAGATCATTTTATTGAGGAAAAGGAAAAAAGCAGCATTTCTTCGATTTTTAGAAAACATGGCGAATTGTATTTCAGAAAGAAAGAACGCTTCTATTTAGAAATGCTTTTTGAGTCTGACAATGATGCTGTGATATCACTAGGAGGGGGGACCCCTTGCTATTTTGACAATATGGATTTTATCAATTCCTTTGAAAAAAAAACTACAGTTTACCTTAAAACCTCTCCCAAAGAGCTTTCAAGGAGGTTGTTTGACCAACGGAGTCAACGACCGATGATTTCCCACATTGAAACCTCAGATGCGCTTCTTGAGTTTATTTCAAAGCATTTATTTGAAAGAACATTCTATTATCTTAAGTCAGACAAGCAGTTAGTCACCGACGGTAAGACAACAGATCAGTTGGTAGAAGAGTTAAATGGTTTAACTTAGGTAAACCCCTTCGTCGTCTCCAAAGCGTACGTCAATTCGTTCTTTTATGGAAGTGGAAAGAGACATTCCTTTAAAATCTCCTTTAATAGGAAAACTTTTATGGTTTCTGTTTACTAAAACAGCTGTCTGCAAGTATTTTAGCTCTATTGACAAGAAATGTCTTACTGCATAGATTAGCGTACTTCCAGTATTTAATACATCATCAACAATTACGACAGATTTTCCTTTACAAAACACTAGACCTTTGGACATTGAAACTTCATTTCTAGGATTTTTTTTATCAACTTTAATTTCAATCAGTTCAACATTTAAAGATCCAATGTGATTAAGTTCCATTATAATTCTGTTGGCAAGAGTCAATCCGTTTTGAGCTATGCCAGCAACGATCAATTCTTTTTCATCGATGTTGTTTTCATAGATTTGGTAGGCAATTCTTTTAATTGTCCTTTGGATGTCCTCCTTATCCATGATTATGTTTTCTTTGACTTTCCTCATCCTTCTTGTTTGTGTAGTTATTTTTCAGGTGTCTTCTTCTCGATATTCATCAATTTCCCTTCTGTCTTTCTTTGTAGGTCTTCCAGTGCCTCGGTCGCGTTCGAGTACCTTAGCGTTAGCTTGCATTTCAGCAATTTCAAAAGCATCTTTTGGGGTTCTGTCTTCCCGGTATAAATTAAGAAGTTTAGCCCCAACACGACTTTTAGGAGTATCAAGGGCGGTCAATTCATGCCAAATTTGATTTTTACGCACCTTGATTTTATCCCCTACAAAAATGTCGCGGGAAGGTTTAACTATTTTGTCTTCAATCCTAACATGCCCTTTTTTACAGGCTTCGCTGGCTTTACTTCTGGATTTAAAATACCGCAAACACCATAAATATTGATCAACCCTCATGTTTTAAAACTTCGTTAAACTAAGTAACAAAAATAAAGTAAAATTGTATCTTGCGCTCCAATATTTTAACGAATGATTCTCAAAAAATACTTTTTTATAATCGGCTCTATTTTTGTTTTGTTTTCTTCTTGTAAAGATGACGAAGATACCCAAGAAAGTGTTATCCCTTTGGAAACTCAAACTCCCATTGATGATGAAGCTTTGGTAGCCTACCTTAAATCACACTTTTATAACTACGAAGATTTTGAAGACGCTCCTGAGAATGATTATGACGTTGAGATTAAATTAGATTCATTAATTGGAGATAATTCCTCCAAGACCTCTCTTTGGGAACAAGTTGAAACCAAGACAATTGATTTGGAAAAGCAAGACGGCAATGTGGTTGTTACTAAATTATATATTTTAAAAATTAGAGAAGGTGTAAAAGATAAACCTTCCATTGTTGACTCTACTTTTGTTAGTTATCAGGGAACCTTATTGAATGGAACAGTTTTCGATGGTCGAAGTAATCCAGTTTGGTTTGATTTGTCAAATGTAATAAGAGGATTCAGAGAGGCGATTCCTCTATTTTCAGGCGGTAGTTATTCTATTCAAGAAGATGGAACTTATAGCTTTAAGGATTATGGCCAGGGCATCATCTTTCTTCCTTCTTCTTTAGGTTATTACTCTAGTAGTCAGAACTTAATACCGAGTTATTCTCCGCTGGTTTTTACAATATCATTGTACACCAGCAACCCTGCTGATCATGACTCGGATGGCATTTTGTCTATTGACGAGGATGTTGATGGTGATGGGAATCCATTGAACGACGATTCTGACGCTGACAATACTCCTAATATGTATGATGACGATGATGATGGCGATGGTGTAAAAACAATAGATGAATACGATTTAAACAAAGATGGCATACCAGACGATTCAGATAGTGATGGAATTCCCAATCATTTGGACGGAGACAGTGCTTAAAACAATATTAATTAAACCTTAAAATCAATTAGTTATTTTGAGATTTAAACCTCTCGTTATTGATCAAATAATGTAATTCCTAAATTTTTTATTTCAACTTATAGGAAACTCCAACCAGAAATTGATTGGGTCTTGAATCTACGTTCCCACTTATATCAACACCATTCCGGGTTAAAATAGATGTTTGAATAGGAGAAAGACCTCTTTCATAGCGTAAGTCGATTCCTACAGGGCCTATGTTAAGTCTTGTTCCCAAATGCAATCCGAAAGTGGTTTTATCTTTAATCGCGCTAAATGAATAATCACTGCTTTTTTGAGAAAGTGAGTAATAGGCTGTAGGTCCAACAAAAAAGCTTAAGGGTCCAAATAATTTTAATCCAAACGAAACAGGTAATTCAATTCTGTTTGTTGAAATTTCACTCCCTTCTAGTTGGGTTTTGACGTTTGTAAACTGAAGTTCAGGGCGGAGATACCCTATAAAGAAGTCAAATTCCGAATAAACTCCAAGATGAAAACCAGATTTCCTTTCAGGGTCTTTGGTCTCAAGCGTCAACTGAGCTTCACTAGCCGAGTCAAAATTTAATCCTCCTTTAATTCCAAAATCAATTTGGGAGAAAGAAAAATTAGAGATTAAAAAAACAAGCACAAAAAGGGACAAATATTTCATAAAGCTATGATTAAGATTATATATTAAAGATAGTCTTCTACGGCTAAGATTCAAAGTTTCAGAATTCGTTTTGTAGGACGAAATACAATTAATTATCAATTTTAGTTTAATGGAAATGGTATCGGACTTACTAGAACCTTATATTTGCATGCATTTTACATTATGGAATTTAAATTACTTCAAACCGATTCTTCTTCTTCTGCCCGAGCAGCTACGCTCACTACTGATCACGGCACAATCGAAACACCAATTTTCATGCCTGTAGGTACTGCTGCGACCGTGAAAGGAGTGCATCAGCGAGAGTTGGAAAATGATATTAAACCAGACATCATATTAGGAAATACTTATCATTTATATTTACGCCCAGGTACAGAAATCATCGAAAAGGCCGGAGGTTTACACAAATTCATGAATTGGCAGGGACCAATTCTTACTGATTCTGGTGGATACCAAGTTTATTCTCTTTCCGCCAACAGAAAAATAAAAGAAGAAGGGGTTAAGTTCAAGTCTCATATTGATGGTTCTTATCATGTGTTTACTCCTGAAAACGCAATTGAAATTCAACGAAAGATTGGAGCAGATATCATCATGGCATTTGACGAATGTACTCCATATCCTTGTGAATACGATTATGCCAAAAAATCAATGCACAGGACTCACCGGTGGTTAGATCGATGCATAGAACAAGACAAAAAATCACCTTTCGAATATGGTTATGAGCAAACTCTTTTTCCCATTATACAAGGAAGCGTTTATAAAGATTTACGGAAAATATCGGCAGACTATATAGCGTCTAAAGATCTTCCTGCCAACGCAATAGGAGGGCTATCGGTAGGAGAGCCCGCAGAAGAAATGTATGCAATGACAGAAGTGGTTTGTGAACGACTTCCAGAAGATAAACCTCGCTATTTGATGGGGGTAGGAACACCGATAAATATTTTGGAAAACATTGCGCTAGGGATCGATATGTTTGATTGTGTGATGCCGACTCGAAATGCTAGAAATGGTATGTTGTTTACTGCCCATGGTACAATAAACATAAAAAATAAAAAATGGGAAGATGATTTTTCTGTTATAGATGAGGCCAATTACTGCTATGTAGATATAGATTATTCCAAAGCCTATTTGAAACACTTATTTTCAGTTAATGAAATGTTGGGAAAACAAATTGCAACGATTCATAATTTAAGTTTTTATTTGTGGTTGGTGAGAGAAGCTAGAAAACATATCTTAGCTGGTGATTTCACACAATGGAAAAATAAAATGGTCAAACAAATGTCCAACCGTTTGTAAGCATGAAAATATTAGACCTATATATCATCAAGCGTTACCTTATCACCTTTTTGGTCATGTTGTTGATGTTTGTCCCTATTGGTGTGATGGTTGACATGGCTGAGAAAATTGATAAGTTTAAGGAAAATGAAGTTCCCACAACTGCAATTTTTGAATACTATTATGACTTCACTTGGTTTTTTGGAAACCTATTGTTTCCAATTTTTTTGTTTTTATCAGTAATTTGGTTTACTTCAAAGTTGGCAAACGATACTGAGGTTATTGCCATACTTAGCTCTGGAATCTCTTTCTTTCGTTTTTTAAGACCTTATTTGATTTCCGCGAGCGTGGTGGCTTTGTTTTCTTTTTTCGCAGGGATGTTTGTCGTCCCAAAATCCAACTTACGATTCAATGAGTTTTTAACCAAATATATCAGTAAGACGAGTGTTAGGCAAACAAGAAACCTTTATAAACAGATCAACGAGAATGAGTTTATTTTCGTTAGTAATTATGACCCTGTTCGCCAAAGTGCAAACAACTTTTCTTTAGAACATTTTGAAGGCAATAAATTGAAGTTTAAGATACAATCCGGAACCATTCGCTGGATTGATAAGGACACTCTTTTTAGGCTTTCGTCTTATACCAAAAGAACTTTTGATAAGGACCAGGAGATTTACACTAAAATGAGTCGAAAAGACACGGTTTTCGATTTCGAAATAGATGATCTCTCCCCGGTTTCCTATAAAGCTGAAACCTTAACTTTTAGTGACTTAAATCGATTTATTGAAACAGAACAGGAAGGAGGTTCGGTTTTAATAAACAATCACTTACTGGTTAGATACAAACGATGGACATTACCTCTTTCTGCTTTTATTCTAACGATCATAGC
>Ga0129324_10000892_pt1 | contig 20439 bp, 21 predicted proteins | sample CPBDNA_7_FD_96879 | JGI IMG/M metagenome (GOLD analysis project Ga0129324, IMG submission 96879) | Freshwater to marine salinity gradient microbial communities from Chesapeake Bay, USA - CPBay_Spr_15_0.2_DNA | ecosystem: Environmental > Aquatic > Marine > Coastal | place: USA: Chesapeake Bay... | reverse complement strand
TTTTTATATTTTTATTATTACTCTGGACACACCATATTACAGTATGAATATTTTTAAATTTAGTTAATTTTTTAATAGGCAATTTATCTTTTAAGTTTAGATAAATGAAATTCTTGTTTCTAATTTTTTTTTTATTAAATGTGCCAAATATATTAAAATTTTGATCTAATCCTGAAATTAAACTTTGACCAACAAATGAACTTGCACCTATAATTAATATATTTTTCACAAATTTTTTATTGATTAATTTAAACTAAATATACTTAATTATTTGAATCATACCATTGAATAAGATCTTTTAAACCTGATTCTAAATCAACCTCATAATTAAAACTTAAATCTTTAGCTGCCTTTTCAATTGATCCAACTCTATTATTTACAAATGAGTTTTTTTGTTTATCAAAATTTATTTGTAAATTAGATTTTTTTAGATCAAGTATTTTTTTTGTTAAATCTAATAGTGAGGTTTTTTTTCCTGTGGCTACATTATAAAATCCATTATTTTGATTAGATTTCATCGCACAAATGTTTGCTTTTGCGCAATCACGAACACTAATAAAGTCATATGATTGACTTCCATCACCATATATAGTTGGTTCAGTATTATTTTTTATATTTTGTAATATCTTTAAAATTACAGCAACATAGGCTCCTTTCGTATCTTGCCTTGGTCCATAAACATTCATGTATCTTAACCCAACATAAGGCATATTGTATCTATGATGATATGCATTTATAATTGCTTCTCCACATATCTTTGTTGCTCCATAAAAATTTTTATTATTTAAGGGATGTTCTTCAGTCATAGGTTCAAAGACTGCATCTCCATAGACAGAAGCCGATGAAGAAAATACAAATTTTTTAACATTATGTTTTATGCAAGAATTGATCACATTAAAGGTTCCTTCAATGTTAGTTTTAAAAGCTGAGGCAGGATAATCCTGACAATGTAAAAGCCATAACGCTGCAAAATGGAAAACACCATCAATACCCTCCATACTTTTATCTAATAGATCTGGTTGACATATATCTCCTGCCAAATCAAAAATTTTTACTCTTTTATCGTCTATTACATTTTTTAAGTTTTCAATTTTTCCTCTTGTAAAATTGTCATATATTAACAATTCTTTAATATCTTCTTTGATTAATAGTTCGGCTGTGTGTGAACCGATAAATCCAGCTCCACCTATTAGTAAAAATTTTTTATTTGATAGTTCCATATCTTGAATAAATTAAGAATTTAAGATTTTATTTATTATTAATTTATTTTTTTCTAAATTGGCATTTGTTTGTGCCCATTTATAACCTTTTTCCGCAATAATTCTAATTTTTTCTTTTCTATTTAAATAGTAAAGTAATTGTTTCTCTAAGTTAAGATAGTTTCCAACTACCCAACTTTTAGAACTATTTTTAGGAAGCAATTTTTCAAATTTTTCAGAGGCTGAGGTTATAACCATACAAGAACTAAACATACCCTCTATAGAGAAAAGTCCAGGTGAATAACCATATAATTCATTTATCACAATATGTGCATCTTTAAGTTCTTTTAAAACTTCTGAATTTTTTAAATCAACTAACTCATGATATTCTATATTATAATTTAATTTTTTTAGTTTCTGAATTACTGCTCTAATTATTGGAGTGCCTTTGATAATAGGATTTGTTGGAGCATGAACAATTTTAACTGTTTTTAAATTATTAAATTTTTTCAAATCTAGTTGAAATTTTTTTGATTCAAAATTATAAAAAAATGGATAACATTTTTTTTTTAAATAACTTATTTGATCAGTTTCATAGTTAAAAACTATATCGGCATATTTATCAGTTATTTTACAAAACTCTTTGAGTCTCATTTCAAAATCATTAATATTTTTTTTGCCTTGTCCTAGTAACCTATATCTAATTTGATTATCTAAATGAAATTTTTTTTCTAGTTTTAGTGAACAATAATAAGATCTAATTTCTGAGCCACAAAAAAAACATGCAACTTTTTTTTTATTTTTTTTAAGAAATTTAAATTGAAACTCTCTATTTTCATCAAAACTTAAAAAACCATCATTCCAAAAAAACAGAAAGTTTTTTGATTTAATGCTTAGTATCGCAAATAAAATTGGGCCAATAAAAAATCTAGATAATCCATTTAAAAAAAAAATTTTTTTTTTTTTATAAAGAAAATTATAAGATAATTCTGGTGTGTAATAGTCACTATTAAAGCAAGCTGTATAACTGTTTGGGATTATTTTATTAAAATAATACATGTTTTTACAATTTTCTGTTACACCCAAAGTCCAAGAGATGACATTTTTCCTAATAAATAATCTACATAGAAAAAAAGTAAAATAAAATATCAATACTTCTAATGCGTGCAAAAACTTTTTTATATATTTTATGTTCATGTTTTTTATAATTGCATATCAACCAATAAGTTTTTATAACTAATTTGACTTATTTTAAATGAGCCTCAATTGCATTAACAGGAAATTCATGACTTTCACCATAAAAACATGTTAAATTAATGATTCTTTTAAAGAAATTGCAGGTTTTATTTGATTTCATCTCTCTCTTATATTCTTCAGATGTATCATTTACACCCCATGAGAAAAAAAAATTTGTTTTCAGGTCACTAAAATTGTCTCTTAATATTTTTTCATTATAAATAAATTTGTTTGGGATAATGATTTGATCTCTTCCGGCAAATTCTAAGTTTTTATGATAAACGCTTAAACCTGATGAAATAATAGAAAAGTCAGGATCTGAATAAAGAGAGTTAATAAAAGCAGCTTCACCTCCTTGTGATAGTCCTGCAACAACAATTTGGTCGTAGTTTTTTTTCAAATATTTAGAAAATGCTATTGATTGAACAATGTAAGAAAAAGAATAAGAGCCACCTTTATTAATATGCCAATTGTATATATAATCATAATTAATTTTATTATAAGTGTTGTGCATAGCTAAATAATCTTCATTTGGTTTAATAAACACATAAACATCAAAATTTTTTTCAAAACTATGTTTTAATCCATAGTGATAGTTATCTTTATCATTCATATATATTTTAGAAGATTGATTGGATCCACTTCCAGGAATAATCAATAAAGCTTTTTGTGACTTATTTTTTTTCCCATATGCAAATGACCAATATTTTTTACCAAGAAGTTCAAAATCTATTTTTGTAATTGGTAATTTTTCATCATATAAAATTTCTTTTTCATCTAAAATAGAAATATCTATTTTTTTAAGTAAATCTTCATTAACTCCCATAAAAATTAAATTATTAAATCTTTCTATATCTTTTTCAGTTTCAACTGGCTCAAAAAAAAGATTACCTTCTATTAATTTCCCTGAAAATGCATTTGGTTCAATTGAATTTTGACTTTCGATAATTTTTTCAGTATTTAAATTGATAGTATTTTTATTTGTAAAATAAATTATTAGTATTGATAGAATTATTAATAATAGAAAATATTTTTTCATTATTTTTTAAAACAATATTTCAGATAAAATGATTTGGGAACTAAATTAAATTTTTGAGCAACAAAAAACAATGGCCTCATAATTTCAAATTTTTTTTTATCATTAGGAAAGTCTTTCCAATTTTTTAATGGAGCACCCATATAATATCCATATTCATTATCAGATAAATTAAGTCTTTTTTTAAAATAAACCTCAATATCTTTTGATGCTTTATCTTCTTTATTTATTAACTCTTCTGCTTGTTTTCTACTAATTGCTTTGTTTCTAACTTTTGCTGCAATTGTATTTATTTTTAAACTTTTATTAAATCTTTTTGGCAAATAAATTAGATGGTAAAACGCTGTCATTCTATTTTCTAAATGATGACCATCATAATACTTCCAATCATAATTTTTTGACAAAAATTCAATTGCCATTTCTTTTTGATAATTAATATACCAAAAAGGTCTTATAAATTTAACTCTATCAAAAATTATTGAAGTAACAAATTTTCTAAAAGTCATTAGTGGATAATTTTGCATCTTCATTTCGCCAAACTTTTTGTGAATTGACTCAATAAATTTTCCATCAAAATAGTTGTTTGTTAGTGGGGTTATTCCCTCCTCTAAAAAAGAATGTCCCTCAAAAATGTACTTAATTCCATGTTTTTTTGCCGCTGTTCTTAAAACAAAAGCCATTGCCAAGTCTGTAGGTCCGTCAATTTCTGCCACTCCAGACATAAAAAAAGATTTTAAGATATCATCTGACTCTTTGTTATCTAAAACATGGGTAATTAAATCTATATTCAATTTATTAATCATTGCATAAATATTTCTGGTGGAAATCTCAGTATTCCATGTATTATCATAATGAACTGCAAGAACTCTTAATTTATACTCCTCCTTTAATAAGTGCAGCATATACGAGGAGTCTGTACCCCCACTAACACCAACTACACAATCATACTTTTTATTTTTTTGATTAACTTTTATTTCATTAATAATTTGTTGAAATTTTTTAATACCTTTCTCTCTTCCTGTTCCATATTCGTTTGCAAGACTTTCGATTTGAATACAATAATTACAAACATTATTTTTATCAAAAGTAATTTCTGGATAATTATTATCGTAATAACACTTTGAACAAATGGTCATCATTTTTAATTTATTTAAAATTACTTAAATTATTATTTGGTAATTGCAATATCATTAATTAAAATCTACTTTTTAGTAAATGCTCTTAAATCTGGAAAACCAGAGTCTGCTGAATTTTTACTATATGGTTTAATACCTGTTACATCTGATAGAGTCATATCTTTTCTGTAATCATAGACTCTTGCAACCAAAGCAAAGCTTGGCTTTTTTGTTTGATTTATTGTTGAGGCATGAACAAGATTTGAATGAAATATTACACCAATATTTTTTTTAATTTTCATATAAAAATTTTTAAACTCTTTTACTTCATTTCTAGGAACTTCAAATTGATGAAAAAAATGTTTTTGATTAGGATCAAATTTTTCTTTTTTATCAAATCCACTATATTCATTAAAACTATAATTTTTTACGTGTGATTTATCTTTAACGACCATTGTTCCATTCTTGATATTTTTATCAAAAAACATTGGCATCCAAAAATTCACAAAATTTTTTCTAAATGGATAATAATGTTTTTCTGAGTGAAATTTGTAAAGTCTGGATTTATTAGATGGAAGGTTAATTAATATACCATCGAAATGAATCTTGAGGAGAGATTTAGGACAATTTAAAACCTTACTAAAATTATCAACAAAATTTTCATTAACGAAATTATATATTGATGGACTTTCTCTCAATTCAGATGATACGAAATCTAAAGATCTTTTATTTTTTTTATTAATAGCTATCACTAATTTAATTAATAAATTTAAATTGATTTTATTAGGAAACTCAATAAAATTAGCATTTTTTATTATACGCAATTTATAAGCCTGAAGTAAAATCCTATTATAAAAATCAATTTCTATTTTGTTTATGTCCTGATGTGAAGAAAGAGGTAAGCACTTGAAACCATTTTTTTGAAAGTTGTAATTCTTTAACGTTTCGATTGGCATATAAGTTTCATAACATAAAAAAGATAATATAGAAAATAAAAGCTTTAATTGTGCTATTAAATATCTTTTTTTAAAAAGATATTTTTTGATTTAATAGATAAACAAATAATTATAAATCCTATCAAAATAAAACCTGAATTAAAGTATCCAGCCCCTCTAAATAACTGGAGAATAACCAATGATAAACATATTATTTTTAATTTTCTGTCTATTGATTTAGATAGAAGAAAATTGAAAAAAATTAATAATGGAACTATAAGAATTAAACCAAATTCTCCCAACAACTTTACACCATTTGAAGAGCCATCATTGTAATTCAAATTGATAAACTTTTTTTGCCTATCTAGTGTATTTACTTTATGTGTCTCTAATATTTTATAATTTTTTTCATAATTATTAAAACCTTTACCAAAAGGATTTTCTTTTAAATTCTTTAGAACAAGATGGATATGAAATTGAAATACAAAAGAAGTTGGGTTAATAAACTCTTTTACACCTATAATTTCATCATACATAGAATCAACTTTAAGAATTAAGTTTAACTTTTTTTTTAAAGAGAGCTCCTCAATTTCTTTGCCTATTTTTTCTAATTCTTTATTTAATAAAACTTTATATTCTTTAGTATCAGCATATGCATGTCGTTTTTTTTCAACTTTAATTTTACTTTCTTGATCAGATATTATTTTTTTAGCATTATTGCGGTTATACTTTAATTTTATTTTATTACTAAGGCTATCTGAAGTACTTTTTTCAAATAAATTTTGGAAATTTTCTTCTTTAATATTTGATTTTAATTCATAAATTTTTTTGAGACATTTTTCTGGATATAGTGAAACAAATATAGTTAATATTATTAATGGTAAAAAAATTAAAAATTTCCCTTTTAATAGGTCTTTACAATAGAAAAATATAAATAATAAAGATAAAATAATATTTCCAATCCATATAGTAATTGAAAATATCATTAAACAAATTATCGAATATATTAAAGTAAAAATTATCTTTATTTTAAAATTTTTTTCATAGAATAAAAAAGACCCAAAAAGTGTAACGTAGCTTATAGCTATGTGAGAAGTTTCTGAAAAAAAAAGTTTAGAATTATTCAAAATTAAGCCTTGGCATGATCCATAACTTAATTCAAAAAAATTTCTACCCCATTTATCTCTATAAAAAAATTGATCTACTATATTTTGGTCTAAACAAAAGCCTAAAATTAAATAAATTGTTACAAAAAAAAATGAATAATAAAAAATTTTTATTAGGTTTTTTTTGAAAAAATTAATATTTTCAAATACTAGAATAAATAAAAAAAATGACAAAAATAATGAAATAATTGCAGTATTAGATGGATTTTGAATTAATAAATGAAAAATTAAAATAATAAAAATACAACTTATAAGTATATTTTTTATTATGAACTTTTTAAGATTAAATAATAAAAAAAATACTAAAGAATAAACAAGATATCTTGTAGGTATATCAAAAAAAGTAGCATAAGAGAGAGAAACTGAGTAAAAAGTTAGAAAATATAAGTATGAATTTTTAATTTTTTTTGTATTTAAATTTTTAAAATTCAACATTGCGTCAAGAACTGAATATTATTAAAGTTTTATAACATAAATGAATACATTAACAACAAAGATTAAAAATAGTACAGCGACAGTTGCAGTTATTGGATTGGGCTATGTAGGTCTTCCTTTGTGTAAAGCACTGTTAAATAAAAAATTTAAGGTTTTTGGTTTCGAAAAAAATCTATCAAGAATTAAAGAAATAAAATTAAATAAAATTAAAATTGCTGCTGTAAAAAGATTCAATTTTAAAAAAAAAATTGATAATAAAAATTTATTCTTATTTAATACATTTAAAAAGATAGAAGAAACTGATATAATTGTTATTTGTGTACCGACACCTCTTAAAAACAATAATCCAGATTTATCTGATATTAAAAACGTAATTCAGAATATTTTAAAATATATTAGTCCAAACCAACTAATTATTTTGGAGAGCTCGACATACCCCGGTACAACCAAGAGTCTTATTGTTGAAAAAATTAAAAGTAATAAAATAATAGTTGGGAAAAATTTTTTTGTTGGTTATTCTCCTGAAAGAGAAGACCCTGGAAATAAATATTTTTCTTTAAAAAAAATCAATAAAGTGGTCTCAGGATATTCAAACCAATGTGCATATCTTACAGATCTATTCTACAAACAATTTATAGATAACGTTTATAAAGCGAAAAATATTGAAACAGCAGAATTTTCAAAACTTTATGAAAACACATATCGAAACGTAAATATAGCTCTTGCAAATGAGGCAAAGATATTAGCAGATAAAATTGATTTAAACATATTTGACATCATTAAATGTTGTAAAACTAAACCCTTTGGTTTTCAGGCATTTTATCCTGGACCAGGTGTTGGAGGTCACTGCATACCCATTGATCCAATGTACTTATCTTGGTTAGCAAAAAAGAATAATTTTACAACTGATATAATAAATTTAGCTGTAAAGATAAATAATGACATGCCACAACAAATATTCTTACATATAAAAAAATACTTAAATAAAACTAAAATTGAAAATAAAAAAATATTTATATTGGGTGCGGCATATAAAAAAAATATTAATGATCTTAGAGAAAGTCCAATTATAAAAATAATTAATCTATTTGAAAAGAAAAAAATAAATTTTATTTATAATGATGAATATATTCCAATTTTAAAATCAAAAAATTTAAACAAAAATTATTTTTCACAAAAAGTTTCTAAAAAAAACCTAAGGGAATATAATACAATATTAATGTTAACAGATCACAATTATTATAATAAAAATTTCATTCAAAAAAATTGTAATATAATTTTTGATACAAGAAATTTTTTTAAAATTAATGAAAATGTTAAGACAGTATAAGCTTAATTCTTACTAAGCTTTTTAACATAGCTGATAACTCCATCTTGTATGCCAATAAAATTTTTATTGTATCCACTTTTTCTAATTTTTATAATATTTGCTTGGGTGAAGGACTGATAATTATCAGCAATATCTTTTGAAATTTTTACATATTTTATCTTAGTTTTGTTATTACCTAAAAATTTTTTAATTAGATTTGCAACTCTATTAAAGCTTTGTGCCTTTCCGGTACCAACATTATAAATTCCTGATTTAAAATTTTTTGTTAACCATAAATTAACTTTAATACAATCATCAATATGCACAAAATCTCTTTTCTGTTCTCCATCTTCAAAACCATCACTACCCTTAAATAATTTTATAATATTATTTTTTTTAATTTGCTTACAAAAATTATACATAACACTTGCCATATTTTTTTTTTGGCTCTCACCTGGGCCATAAACATTAAAATATCTTAAGCCTATAATTTTAGATGATGGTGTCTTATTTAAAATTCCCAAAACATAATAATCCACCATTGCTTTAGATATTGCATAGAAATTTTCTGGATAAAGTGGGTATGCTGCCTCTTTAAAATTTTTTGTTTTTGTTCCATACACTGAGGCTGAAGATGCATAAATTATTTTAATTTTATGCTTAATACATTTTTCAATTAATTTTTTTGAAAATAAAAAATTATTAACCATATAATCATTTATGTCTTTTCCACTTGTGCTACTATTAGCTCCTAAATGGTAAACAAATTTTATTTTAGATAAAAAATTACTATTATTTAATTTTTTTAAAAAATCCTCTCTTGAGATAAAGCTTTTATATTCAAGATCTTTTGGTGGCTTCTTTAATTTTTGATCTACAATCAAAATATTTCTAATTTTTTTTTTATTAAGCTCTCTTATTAAATTAGATCCAATAAAGCCTGAACCACCGGTACAAATAATCATTTAAAATTTTTTATTTTATTTATTATATCGGAAGTCGATTTATTTTTCGTTAGTGGTATCAATTTAAGCTTACCTCCATTTTCTAAAACATGATTTAATCCTGCTATATTACTTTTTTTATAATCCCCACCTTTTGTTATAATGTTTGGTTTTATTAATTTATATAATTTTTCTGGAGTTTTGGATTTAAAAGGTATGATGTAGTCTACAAAGCTTATTGATGTAAGAACTTTTATTCTATCACTTAAATTATTTATAGGACGATTTTTACCTTTCAAATTTTTGATTGAAATGTCTGCATTAATTGCTACCAATAATATATCTCCAAGTTTTTTTGATTTTTGAAGATAATCAACATGACCAGAGTGAATTATGTCAAAACATCCATTTGTCATTACAATTTTTTTAAATTTCAAATTATTTCTTAGTTTATTTTTAAAATATTTAAGCGTAATTTTTTTCATAATAATATGCTTTATTTAAAACTTTAATATTTTTACTTATTGTATTTTTTAATTTTTCTTTAGCAAATAATTTACAAAATCATTAATTTCGATTGGTTGTGTTCCAATTTTAGAAATTACACTCCCTGCGCATTTATTGGAAATTTTTAGTGATTGCGTAGCACTCAAACCTAGTGCCAAACAAGTTGAAAATGTTGCAATAACAGTATCTCCAGCACCCGAAACATCAAAAACTTCCCTAGCATCTGAGTCTAAATTTTTAAAGTTATTTTTATCAATAAAGGAAATACCTTTCGACCCTCTTGTAACAATTATGTTTTTAATATTAAGCTTATTTAAAAGTTTTTTACAACTTTTCATAATTTCTTTATTTTCATCTTTAAGATTTGGGAAAATTGATCTCAACTCTCCAAGATTAGGGCTTATATAATCAGCATTACGATATATCGAATAATCACCAAGCTTCTTACGAGGATCAATTAAAACTTTTACTCCTTTTTTTTTACATAATTTTATTACGTATTTTACAATTTTTTTGTCACAAAAACCTTTTCCATAATCACTTATTATTAAAAAATCTAAATTAGAAATATTTTGGTTAATAAATTTTTTAATTTTATTGAAATAATGTATGGTAATATTTTCATTAATATTTTCATAATCAATTCTTACAATTTGATAATTTTTAACCATTACTCTAGTTTTTTTAATTCCATTATATTTTTTATCTTTAAAGATACCTTTAGTAGATATTTTTCGTTTATTTAAAAAATTTTCAATTTTATCTGAAGTACTATCAGTACCTATAATACTGATTGGAATTACATTTAAATTTAAATTTGATAAGTTTGCAATAACATTTCCCGCACCACCTAAATTTATTTTTGAATTTTTAAAATTCACTACTGGTACTGGAGCTTCTGGAGATATTCGATTAGTTAAACCAAAAATATATTCATCTATAAATAAATCACCCATCACAATAACTTTTTTTTTGGATAAATTTTTTAAAATATCTTGTTTATTTGCCAAATTGTTCATAAAAAAATTTATGCTTTGTAAACCGATTTACCAATTATCATATCAATTATAGCCAACAAGATAAAATGATGAACTATTTCTATCTGGTTGTAGGCCATTGAATTTACCCATATAGAATTAGTAGGATTAATTTTTTTTAGATTATTGTCAAACTTCATCCCCGTCAAAATAAAGAAATTAAATTTTTTTCTCTTTAAATAATTAGCAGCGTTAATTACATTTTTTGAATTTCCAGAAGTAGATAATAAAATAGAAAAATCTGACTTGTTGGTATTAAATTCAAATGCTTTTTTAACCCAATTATCATGACCAAAATCATTAGCTAGACATGTTATAAAATCTGCCTCATTAAAATTCAAAGACTTTATTTTTGCATTTTTCATTAGATCTACCGAAAAATGGCTTGATGTTGCAGCACTTCCACCATTTCCAAAAATTATCACTTTACCTTTTTTTTTGTCAGTTTCTTTAATAAATTTATATAAATTTAAGATTTCAGAAGAATAGTCAGTTGTAGTGTCACTCAATAAATTTTGAACTTCTGAAGTGTATTTGGTTAAAAATTTTTTATTTTTTAAAAGCATTTCTATTAGATATCAGTTGAATGCCCTTTTGAAAATTAATTATTTTATATAGGGAAATATTAAAAAAAATATTTATATAGAAATTATCATGATATATAATCATATTGATTAATGGGGGAATCAATGTTAAATTGATTCAAAAACAGATAAAAAAATATTTCCTATTCTTGATATGCGACAACACTAAATAGCCAAAAAAATTTAAATTGCCTAAATAAATTTAAATCTTAAAATAAAAATATCAAAATTTTTACATTTTCAAAAAATAAGTTTTAATTTAACCACAAACAGACAGTGTTATCTTAATAATTAATGGTTATTAATAAGCATACACATGTAAAAAATTACTTAAAATAGTATTTGTATGCTACCAAGTAATCAAAAAAAATATAAAATATTTAAATAAAATTAAAAGTTATAGATAATGATTAAAGCAATTATATTTGATTTAGATGGCGTGTTAGTAAATACAAAAAAAATACATTTTTTTGCTTTAAATAAAGCTTTAAAAAAGAATGGTTTTAAAAAAACCATATCATTTAAAGAACACGTACACATTTATGATGGATTGCCAACTACAAAAAAGCTCGAAATATTCTTTAAAGGAAACAAAGTTTCAAAAAAAATAATAAATAAAATATGTTTTGACAAAAGATCAATCACATATAATGAGCTTAAAATTCATATTAAATTCAATAATCGAATATTTAATCTAATTAAAAATTTATCAAATAATTATAAAATTTTAGTAGCCTCGAATGCTATAAAATCAACTGTAAAATATTGTTTGGAAAAACTAAGAATATTAGATTACGTTGATTTTTTTATTACAAATGAAGATATAAAATATCCAAAACCTCACCCTGAAATATATTTAAAGTGTTTTTTAAAATTTTTTCTTTCACCAAAAGATTGTTTAATACTGGAAGATTCTTATTATGGAATTACAGCTGCAAATGAATCTGGAGCTCACATTCTTCAAGTAAATCAATTAAGAGAGGTTTCAATAAATATTATTAAAAAAAAAGTTCAAAATATTAATAGTAGTTATATTAAAACTACAAAATGGGAAGACAAAAAATTAAATGTTTTAATTCCTATGGCTGGTGAAGGGTCAAGATTTAAAAAAGCAGGGTACACTTTTCCCAAACCATTAATAGAAGTAAATAGAGTTCCAATGATACAGTTAGTAATAGAAAATTTGTCCATAAATGCAAATTACAAATTTATAGTGAAGAAAGATCACATTAAAAAATATAATATTGACAGTATGTTAAAAATTATTCAGCCAGGATGTGAAATTGCTGAAGTTAATAAAACAACAGAGGGTGCGGCTTGTACTGCGTTATTGGCAAAAAAATTTATTAACAATGATGATCCACTGATAATTGCAAACTCAGATCAATTTATAAAATGGGATAGTGTAAAAACACTGTATAGATTTATGACAAAAAACATTGATGGTGGAATTTTAACATTTAAATCATCACATCCCAAATGGTCATTTGCTAAACATAACGACGAAGGTATTGTATTGGAAGTTGCAGAAAAAAAAGTCATATCAAACACGGCTACTGTTGGGATTTATTTCTGGAAAAAAGGATCAGATTTTGTCAAATATGCAGAAAAAATGATAAAAAAAGACATCAGATACCAAAATGAATTTTATATTTGCCCAGTATACAATGAGGCAATTAAAGATGGAAAAAAAATAATAATAGAAAATATAGAAGAGATGTGGGGAATTGGAACTCCAGAGGACCTTGATGCTTTTTTAAAAAACCACTCTAAATAAATTATAAATTAAATTAAACGCAGTATATCCTCTACAGAAATACTTTCCATACATTTAAAATTTGATTTGCAATCATTATAAGCATCTTTTTCAGAAATGTAATTTTCTACAAAGTTCCACCCCAATATACATGGCGAACAACTTACTCCCTTATAAATATATTGGCTTGTAGAGTTTTTTGGTTTGTTTTTTTTAATATTAGTCGGTCCAAATATAGCCAAAAGATTTGATTGTATTGCGTCAGCTAAATGCATAGTTCCACTATCAAAGCAAATATTTTTTTGTGAAAATTTTAATAAATTAGCAAGGTCAGAAAGGGAAGTTTTTCCCATTAAATCTAAAATATTTAAATTATTTAATTTTGTATTATCCAATTTTCTATCTTTAGAATTTCCAAGAATTATTACTTTAGAGAAATTTGAAATTGAATTAACTAAATGAATTGTTTTTTCTTCATCCCAAATTTTTGGTGTTAAATTTCCATGTGAAGCTCCATACTGTACACAAATATAGTCATTTTTTTTTAAACTATACTTTTTAAGTATACCTTCTGAGAAATTAATATCTAAAGAATTTAAATTATACTTTTTATCTATTGTGTAATTTTTTGGAAAAAGTTTGCTTACTAAATTTAGATTAGCATCAATTTCATGAAAATTTTTATCAATCATATCACCAAACAGTTCTTTTCCAGAGAAAGAAACTCTTCTAAAAAATTTTAATAATTTAAGAAAAAAATATCTTCTTGGTGAGTTCAACTCCTTATAATATATGGGAAGCAACAATGTTGCTCTTCCAAAAATAAAGAATAAAGAAAAACTAACTAAATTGGGTGATGAAAAAGGTGTAAAAACTATATAATCATAATGACCACAAATAACTTTAAATAAAAAATTAATTTTTTCGAATAATGAAATTTTTTTAAAGTTGATTGTTGATGATACCGCGAAGTTCAAATCTGATATATCTAAATCACCATCTCTATTGTTACTTACTATGGAAATTTCAGAATCTTTTATATTTTCTTTAATTAACTTAAAAGATGAATTTGATAAAATAGTATTCCCTAGTCCATTATTAAAATTAATTATAAGAAATTTCATTGAAATTCTTTTAAAAATTGATTTGTTGGTTCTGGTAAATCAAATTTAACAACTTTTGAATTTTTAATTTTACTTTCTATATCTTGTGAAAATTCAAAAACATTTTCGTTATTTGCCCTAAAAAAATTATACCCATCTTGGCTTGCTGCTGGTAAAACAATTGGGATGCACATATTAAGGTAATTATAATAAAATGTGCTGGCGTTACATACTGCACAATATGCATTTTCAACATGTTCATTTGAAAAATCACCCACAACTTCGCTCACTATGTTGTCAAAATGTGAATAATTTTCATAAGGGTACCTCTTTTTAAGAATAATTTTAAAACCTTTTTTAAAAAAATAGTTTAATATCACATTAATTTCTTTAAAGTTTGAATTTATTTCAAATGCGTGAAGTATATATTTTTTATTATCTTGTATGGTGTTAATGATTGGTCTTCTATATGATTGTTTATTAGATAACCAACCACTCACAACAATATCATCACAATCATACATATATGAATTTTTTATCATAAGCGCTTTAAATTCATCTAGCCAAACATATATTTTGTCATATTTTAAAATATTTGTACCTTTGAGCGTTTGACTGCCAATATTACCTTTATGAAATCTAGTCATTAAACCATGTGTTACTCCTAGAGTTTTTATATTTTTATGTTTTGCTGCTAAAAGAATAGAAAAATCATTAAATAAATTATCCTGCAAGATTATTTTTTTTGGCTTTAACAGAGATATTACAGATGTCCAAAAAAAATAATTTTTAAGTCTTTGTTGACATTCTTGAAAGATAGAATGATCTAAATTTTTTATAAAAAATTTTATAGATTTTGTTGCTAAAAAACATTGAGGATCAATTACAATTAAATCTTTATTATTAGAATTTAAATTTTTAAAAAAATTAAAATTATTATGGTGTGCTAAATCAGGATAAACCCAAACCTTATGAAAATTTTTTTTTAAAATATTTTTTAACAAGAAGCGTAAAATATAAAATTTTGAAATAAAGTTTTTTATCACATTTTTTAATAACAGTTTAAAGGATGGAAATGAAAAACTTGCAGAATTAACAAAACTTGAGTATCGCTCTAAGCCCCTAGTTAAATTATCATATTTTATTTTTTGATCTTCTATTAATATACTTTTGCTATCTTGGGCTACCTTATTGTATTTTATTAGATTAAAACAATAGTGCCAAAATAAGTCTTGATAAATAATTGAAATTACATTTATATTTTTTTTATTTAATTTATGAAAATATTTACTATTTTTAAAATTTAGAATTACTTTTTCAAAAAGTTTTTCAGCATCTATTGTTGAATAAACTGGGGATACCTTAGTACCATCTTCAAAACAAATATCTTCATTTTGCTGATAAAAAAAGAATTTATTCTTCATTTATTTAAAAATATTTGTTAAGTTATCAAAAAAAGCCATATTAAAAAGTATTAGAATTTTAAAATAAAAAGACTATTCTACATTTATATGAAGCAAAAGAAATTAAATATTCTAATAACTGATGTTCCTGAAGATAAAAAAATTGAAGAAAAAGTTTTTGGAAAAAATTATAATGTTTATCTAACTAATTTTGATAGATATAAATCCTTATCAAAAAAATTTAAATCAACTATAGATGCTATAATTACTGGGCACTACATCGCTTTTGATAAAAAAGAGATTAAGCAATTTCCAAATTGCAAAAGTATTACTAGATACGGAATAGGATATAATAATATTGATATACAAGAATCAAAAAAAAATAGAGTAAAAGTTTTTGTAGTTCCAGACTATGGTGTTGACGAAGTATCTGATCATGCTCTAGGGCTAATTCTTTCATTAAATAGGTCCTTACTAAGTTATGACAGCTTCATGAGAGAAGGATCTAGTAATAAAAAAATTTTATGGGATTTTACACTAAACTTAAATCAATCAAGACTTAAAAATATGAAATTAGGAATTGTAGGTTTGGGAAGAATTGGGAGTAGTCTTGCAAGAAAAGCTGTAGCATTGAATATGAATGTAGTTTTTTATGATCCATATATAAACGATGGTTATGATAAAGTACTAAATATTCAAAGAGCTGAGAATCTAGATGAGTTGACATATGACTGTGATATAATTTCACTTCATTTACCTTATTCTAAAAAAAATCATAATATTATTAATGAAAGTTTTTTTAAAAAATTAAAAAAAAAAATTATCTTTATTAATGTTTCTAGAGGTGGACTTGTTTCATCTAAAAGTTTAGCTAAATTTTATGGTAAAAAGATAAGTAAAATTGGACTTGATGTATTTGAAAGTGAACCACCAACAATAAGTAATGAGATTATTAAATTATGGAAAAAGAAGAAAAATGTTGGAAAAATTATCATAAGTCCACACTGTGCTTTTTATTCATTAGAATCTTTAAAAGAATTAAGGTTTAAGGCTGCCACAACAACAAAAAAATTTCTTGAAAAAAATATAACCACCAACTGTGTTAACTAAAAAATTTAATTATGAATAATAAAAAAATTATTTTAGATTTTTCTACTTGCAATATTTTAGCTAATGCAGTTAAATTTACTGAATTAATCAGTTCATATCATGAGGAAAATTATGATATTTATATAATCAAAAAAAACTGGAAAAAAGATTGTGAGTTTCAAGGTTTAAAATTTGATAAAGATGAAAAAACATTTATACGGTCAGATGGAATCTACCTATGGGATCCATCCATCCATCCATATGATTATTTTGAAAATTTAGTTTTTTCATCTTTTGATAATTTAAAATTCATTGATGAAATAAGTTTTTTTAAAAAAATTATTTACACTTTTAAAAAGAATTATATCTCTTACACATCCTGCTTATCTATCATGGCACCTAGTGAAGAGAGACCAATGTTAAGAAAAGAATTTTTTAACTACCTCAAGGAAAACTTGAGTATTAGAGAATTAGCTAAAAGCACACTTAGAATCTTAGAATTTGAAATTGCTCCTTATTTTAAGCTAAAGCCAAAAAATTTTTATCCACTTAGATATAAACTAAGTCCGAAAATGTATACTAAAGATGTTGAAGAGATTATTAAAAAATTCACGAATGGAAGAAAAAAAATTTTATTAAGCGTGTCATGGGATGAATCGAAAAGATTTGAAGTATTGGATGACAGATTGAAAGGAGGTCCTGCTTTTAAGAATGGGTTGAACGATGATTTTAATAAATTAAAAAAAACTGTAGAGACAATAGATAAAAAGATTTTAAATGGAGAAAATTTTCAATTTTTACTTGCAAGTAAAAAAGCTGTGGATTGGGAAAAGTTCTTAAAATCTGATTTTCTAGATCTAAGATGTTTTGAAGAATTAAACTTGTCTCTTTCTCAGTCAATTTATATTTGTCAAGAGTTATCAAGTTTTACAATAAACTGGCCCTCAACATTTGGACAATGGATTACAGTTTGTTCAGGCATAGAGCATATTACCTATTATGATTTCAAAGATACTGCTGTTTGGAGTAGAAAAAATATCAATAATAGTGAGTTAAAATTTTTTGAAAAATGATATTAATTTCACATAGAGGAAATGTAAGTGGCAAAGATAAGGTATCTGAAAATAAACCCGAATACATATTAAATGCATTAAACTTAGGATATGAGGCTGAAGTTGATGTGTGGGAATATAAGGAAAAACTTTACTTGGGCCATGATGAGCCATCTTATTTATTAGATGAAAAATTGCTTAATAATAAATCTCAATTATGGATACATGCAAAAAATCTAAACGTGTTAGAGATTGTTAGCAAATTAAATTTACATTATTTTTGGCATCAAGAAGATGACATAACAATAACTAGTAAGGGGTATTGGTGGACTTACCCTGGAAAAAAACTTTTTCAAAATAGCATTTGTGTATTGCCAGAAAAATCAAATTTTAAAATGACTAATTGTGCTGGTATTTGTTCAGATTATATAGAAAGATATAAAAATTAAAAAATTTTTATCGAAAAGTAAGTTTCTATTTTATATCCTTGATACTTTTGTATAAACCACTCTGACAATGAATATAGTAATTCCAATGGCAGGTGCTGGATCTAGGTTTGAGAAAGCTGGATATACTTATCCAAAACCATTAATTAAGATTAAAAATGACCCAATGATAACCTTGGTGTTGATTTGGTGAATAGCCTAGGTGGTAACGCAGTTCATGTAAATTTTTGGTCAGGTCTTGGAGTATATAATTCGATTAGAAAAAAAAATCTCCCGATTTTTTTACATTTTCAAAAATCAGGCGATAAACTGATAACAGATAAAAGACATCATTTTGGTATTGATTGGTATGTTATATGTAAACTTGCTGGAATGATGGGGGTTGATACTATTCATGCGGGGATGTGGGGTGGTTATTTAAGTGATGATGAAAATGACTTAAGAAAAACTATAGATGTTTTACATGATCAAAATGTTATGCCAGCATTAAGTTGTGGAATGCATTCTGGGTTAGTGCAGACAAATATAAGACAGTTTGGAAACAATTTTATAGCAAATGTTGGTGGAGCAATACATGGCCATCCTGGAGGAACGCTATCAGGAGCGATGGCGATGAGGCAGGCTATAGATAAAAACCATGGGCCAGAGTACAATCAAGCAATTACAAAATGGGGATTAACTAAATAATAGTAAGTTATTATTTACTTTTAAGTTTTTTCCAAGGAATTTTCGTATTTGAAAAACCTTTTTCTTTAAGAAGATTTTCCATAACTTTAAATTGCCATTCAGTGTCAACATCAAAGCCATAATCAACAAATATTGCTTTTGATTTTTTTCCAAGCCATTTTAGTGGCGGCTGACCTTTGTTAATCTTTTCGATAACTCTAGGCTTCATTACCTGTATAGATAAATCACAAAAATATATGTCACCTTGGGAGCTTCTGATGGAATTTACTGCAGAAGATTTATTTAGCCTTTGATCATATTCTTTGATTAAGCCATTTTGAATTACCTTTGCTCTATTGGGTGAAAACATATTGTACTTAGCAACCGAAAAACAGCTATCTAAGCTTTTATTTTTTTCAAGAATTTTAATTGCTTTATTCAGTAGATTAACATCAATCCCAGGATTGTTTGCCATTAACAAAGAAATTGTTTTTATACTATTAAATTTATTTTTAATTAATTTAAGAGCATGCTCCAAGACATCCTCAGTAAGTGAATCTGGAGTAGCTAATATTGATGGTCTGTCAATTATATTTGCATTATATTTTTTAGCTATTTTTTTAATTACAGGACAATCTGTAGAAACAAAAGTTTCATCAATAATTGAATTTTCTGCAGCTATGAAAGCATATTCAACAGAAGGCCTTCCTAAAATTTTTCTTATATTTTTTTTTTTAACACCCATGCTATTTTTTTTTCCTATTATAAGAGCAATGTGTTTTTTTGAATTTGATTCCATATTAAAAATATTATATTTTATTTATGTCTTTATACCATTTATCATGGAAAAAAATTGATTTATCATCAATGTATATATCTGCTGAAGGTTTTCCAAAAAAAATTTTATGGTAATTTAGCTTCCATTTTTTTAATTGAGCTATTGTAATTTTCTTAATTTTTTTTTCAGCCATTCTTATATTATCATTAGAACTACCCATGCCCCTTGCTGTATAAAGTTTGATTATAAAACCCTTACTATAAAGGTCATTAATAGTTTTAATAATTATTTTTTTTGGTCTACTTTTTTTATAATAATTTTTTTCTGTTTTACAAATTGTGTTATCTATGTCAAAGCAAATTGTTTTCACTTAAATATTTTTATGAGTTTTTTTAAATAAATTACTAGAAAATTTTTTACAAATTATCAGTGAGTAATTAATGTATAGTTTTAATAACACATTCATTTAATATTAGTTTATTAAATACAGATAAGTTTACAATTAAATATCAAATCTTTAAAAAATTTTTTCAGTGCATAAATCAAGCCAATTGAGCTATTAGTACTGGTCAGCTACACGCATTACTGCGCTTCCACATCCAGCCTATCAACGTGGTGGTCTACCACGGCTCTATAGGAAGAA
>Ga0129324_10000891_pt1 | contig 20449 bp, 13 predicted proteins | sample CPBDNA_7_FD_96879 | JGI IMG/M metagenome (GOLD analysis project Ga0129324, IMG submission 96879) | Freshwater to marine salinity gradient microbial communities from Chesapeake Bay, USA - CPBay_Spr_15_0.2_DNA | ecosystem: Environmental > Aquatic > Marine > Coastal | place: USA: Chesapeake Bay... | reverse complement strand
CTCGGTGTATGTGTTGATCCACTTAAACCAAGGTGCTGAAGTTAAAGACTCATCTAAAATGCCAACTTAACAGCCGTACTGGGGAAAACCCAATGTTCGGTACAAAGGAAAGGAAGTGGGGGGGCAATTTAATTGTATCCTCCCACTGTCTCTCCATTTTTTGGGCCATTTACTAAAAGATTTGATATCTTTATTAAATGAAAAAAGTCATCATCATTGGCGGCGGCCCAGCAGGGTTATTTAGTGCCTATAAGCTTCTTCAAAATAATTTTAAAGTTGATCTCTATGATCATAGCTCTGGATTAGGAAAGAAATTCTTAGTCGCTGGTAATGGGGGGCTTAATCTTACGCATAGTGAAGAGATTGATGAGTTTGTTAAGAAGTATGGTGAAAATGAAAGTTTCTTTGCCTCAATGATTAATGAGTTTACGCCAAATGACTTGAGGTCCTTTTGTGAAGAACTCGGCGTAGAGACATTTATTGGAAGTAGTAAAAGAGTTTTTCCAGAAAATTTAAAGGCCGCAGAAATTTTATTAAATTGGATTAAAATTCTTAAAGAAAATGAAAACTTTTCACTTCATTTAAACCACAAATTTACAAAAATTAATTCTAGTAAAGAGATTACGCTTATACATTTTGAAAATGAAGTCAAAGTGCAAGGGGAGTATGTTATCTTCGCCATGGGCGGAGCTAGTTGGAAGAAGACAGGTTCAGATGGGTCTTGGAGTGATAGTTTTCAAAAACTTGGCATAGAACTCTCGCCCTTCCTTCCCATGAATTGTGGTTTTGAAAGGTCGTGGAGTGCGTTCTTTATTGAAAAAATTAATTACTCACCTTTGAAAAATATCGAATTAAAGTTTAATGATAAGCCGATTAGAGGGGAGGCGATGCTTACTCCCTTCGGAATTGAGGGGGGAGGTGTTTATGCCCACTCTTTAGCTCTAAGAGACCAAGTAATAAAAACAGGTGAAGCTACCCTTTTTATCGACTTAAAACCAAATCTAACGGAAGCTGAGATTCAAACCAAAATATCTCATCAAAATGATAAGAGCTCCCTTAGTAATCAATTAAGAAAGGCCATTGGAATTGATCAAGTGGCCTTCATTTTATTAAAAGAAATTTATCCTCATATTAATAGGGATAATGCATCAGGCTCCATTAAAAATGTGGAAATCTCTCTCTGTGGTATTCGACCTATTGATGAGGCCATTTCCACTTCAGGTGGTGTCAGATTTACTGAGCTTAATGAATTTTTAGAATTAAAAAAATTAAAAGGATGTTACGTGATAGGAGAGATGCTTGATTTTGAAGCACCAACAGGGGGCTACCTCTTACAAGGTTGTTTCTCTAGTGCTGCAAGGGTTGTGCGGGGTCTTTCTGTTTAGTTTTATTCCTGGTTTAACCCAATAAAGTGGGGAAGCTGCTATACTGAGTATCATTAAACTCATTTAAGAAGGTTTTATTAGTCCAATAAACTTATGATTCTGACAAAAAAGCTTTTCAAGACTTTTCTCTATTTACTCTTCTTCTTGTTCACTACAGAGTTATCTTTAATTTTTATTGGAAAACTAACCTACACCACAAAGGTGGATGAACATCCTAATCAAAAGAATAAACTCAACGTACTGATATTGGGCGAATCCACTAGTGCCGGTTCTCTTCTTTCTCATTGGGTTGATTGGCCTAGTGAGTTGCAGAAATTTTCTCCCGATCTCTTAATTACTAATCTTAGTCGTCCGGCAATAACAACAAAATGGTTGGTTGATCAAGCTTTGGAAAGAGCAGATTCTGAGCGACCTGATCTGGTCATTACAATGATGGGGATCAATGATGGAATCCCCCATGAATTTCAGGCGGGCCACTTATCGGCCGATAGCACTTGGTGGCAAAAACTGCGACTTTATCGCCTTATTAAAGGGATCATTACAGAATCTCGCAGGTTACCTACTCTTATTTATAAGGAAAGCCCGTGGAAGATACAGGGACAGGCCCTTGAGGATTTTGGTCTTCGCCATTTTAAGAGTGATTTAGTTCTAGAGAAGGAAATTGCAGATAGTATGGATGCCTTTATTAAAAATAGGAAAAGTCCTGCCTACGAAGTTTTTAAAAGTAATTTTCCCTCCTGGCAAACCAACGATACTCTTGCTCGTATTGAACGCATCATTGAGAACCGTTATGCCGCAACGTTTGACCCTTATATAGACGGGCTGCGCTTTGATATTCTCAAGGACCTCTTCTTTGATAGAAATGTTTTCTATAAAGGAAAAACTGAGCTTTTCTTGGGTCTGGCTCCAACCTTCAAGGGAGAAAAATCTTGTTTGCAGCTTTGGAGAACCCTTGCCAAAAATCGTATCTGGATGAGCCAGATTGCCCTTACTCGCATGAAGAGTTGTCTCGTTAAGACATCTCCCCAAAAATATAATGAATTTTTAAAAGTTTATGGTGTTTCTCAAGATGAATTTGCCCTCCTTGGTCAAACACAATTGAATTACCAACGTCTATATATGGGACTTAAAGAGAGGCGTATCTGCTTACTCGCTCTTACTTACCCTCAGCAAGGGCCAAAAACATTAAGAAACTATTTTAGAGGTGTGGAAGATACAAATTACCTAGTTCTTGGGAATATGGAAGATGTTTTTTCGAAGGAGATTAATGAGTTGGGATCGAAGAGTGTTTTTACTGACCTTTTTGCCAGGGACTTTGGTCATATGAGTGAATATGGGCATAAACTATTTGCCAAAAAAGTGCGAATTTATCTTCAAAAGGTTAAGGAAAAGTGTTTATTGTAAGACCGAGTATTTCTATTAAATCATGAGAGTTAAAACGATACTGGAGTTAGAGACCTAAATGTAGTCTTTGCAAAACCATTCGGTTGAGTGGATGTCAAATTTAGGAAGGCGAACAAAAGACTTGTACTTTTTTTCGACTGGGAAGGCACGATCAATTTTTACTCGATAATTTCCAGTTGTAAAAGTGAGAACTCGTCCTTCATATTTCTTAATAAGATTTAGTTTTCTAAAGAAGGTAAGGTTTTTTCCATCAATATCATTGTAGGGAACCTCTACTTCATAAAATGTATTTGAGCCTAGGCGAGATTCTACGATAAATAGTTCTTCGATCTTTATGACACGGGCAAAGTTCTTGCAGTGAAAAAGACGCTCTCTCTTTGGATTAAGTCCAGCAAATGAGGTAGTTGAAAGTAATAGGATGAGAGTCATGACCATTGATTTTTTCATGAATTAATTTTATTCAATGTATTCTGAGAAGTCTACGGTTTTGGTAATTTTAGCTAACCAGTTATTTTACTTTTCTTGGGTCCCTTGGGGCAGGATTATATCCTCAAAGCTACGTTCGTTTTCTGGCGCTATTAGACGTGCAGGTGCCTCTAGAATGCTTCGATCTGCAACCTTGTTTAAGCATGCAACGTCCCTCTCAGATAAAGAGGCAAACCCATTAGCATCAATTGATCTAAAACTTCTGGTCATTACCGAATAGGGATCCAATTCGCTTCCGACTTGGGTTACGGCCGCAATATCAATATCTGCTCCCGTCATGTCTTCATCCCAATATTCAGAATGATGAAATCCCAACAGATGCATAACTTCATGTAAGGCCACCCAGCTCATTTGCCTACGATCGTTAAAGGTCCTAATTCTTGCTGGTAGTGGTGTACTACTCATGTCGGGCCTTTGGCCGCCAGGCCACTGTTGATCCAAACTGTTAAGATCCACATTGACTTCGTCTTTTGCTGATCGAGGACCAATACTTGCGGCCATTGCTCCACTGCCTTGTGTTCCATTAATATCAATTCTTATCATAGAAGGAGGTGCCTGACCTAACGGGGGACAAATGGCGAAGCCTGATAGATTTAGATTTGTTCTGGCATTTATTTGGCGCTCAAGAGTTTCTTTAATGACTTGTATATTTCTTTGAAACATCTGTCTGTATTCTAAATCTAGTGGGTTCTCAACGCCCATCATGTTCACTGCTGTTGCTGGTGCAAAGCAAACCTCAATATTGTTGGAAGGCCAAAATGGTGAGTTACCTGATTTATTTTGAGACTGCCAAATACAGGCACTGCTAGTAGGAATCCAACTAATTAAAAATAAGAATTTGAATACGGTCGTTACTTTCATATTTAGTATTATCGGTATTATTAAGATAAATAATAAAGAAAATATATTATTTTAGTCGGGTTATGAGATTAAGTATTATTATCAAAAGAGTGTTCCGATATAGAATACTCTTATGAAAAATATAATCTTTATTATTTTGGGTGTAATTATTGGTGTTATTGGCACTCTTTTCTTTAACAATAATAAAACAGTTATTGAAAAAGTTACTGTGGAGAAAATTGTCGAAATACCTTTAGAGAGTAATTCGCCATTAAATGATTTAGACTCGATAGACTTGAAAAAGGCAGAGGAAGTTTATGGGAAGGCCTTTAATTTGTTTTTGGTTAGTTTGGGCCTAAAATTAAGTTCAAATAAAAGAGAGGAATTACAAATCCTTCTAAAAAAACCAGAAAATTACATTCCAGAGAGAGGAGACAGTGAAGGTCAAGTTTACATACCTCGAGAAATCGACTTTAAACCATCAAATTGGTTTAAAGAGTTTGTCCAAAGAGAGAAAGCAGACCTCAAAAATATGGAAGACGATAAGCTTTTAAGAGAGGTTCAAGACTTTATGCTTAATGACCCTGCTCTCTTTTATTCGCGCTCTACCTATATTCAAGATTATTCTGAAATTAAGAAGATTATGGGGGAGTACTCCGGAGTACTTTATCGCATAGCTGGTAATAATAAAGGAAGAGTTGATCAAGTTTATATGAACGTGAACTTCAGTTTGAAAGAAGAGGACCTTATTGAGGGCAGCTTTACACTTAAATTATCAAATGATGGAGATGTCTATTCAAATTCTCGTGGGGATGGCGGTAATGGAAATATTAGGTTCAAAGATACGAGCATTCTAATTGAAGCAGGGCCTAATCGTTTTTTGCACTTCAGAGGGAGTAAAATTGACGTTGCCAATTTTTATGAAGATGGAAAACTCGCAGGTTTTGTTCGTTTTCGAAAATAGACACCTTAATAAGTGGCATTTAGTACGATGGAAGCCGTGTGAGCGCTATTATCAAAGGTAACCAGATTTGATTCAATGTCTTCAATTTTGTAAATAAAGGCCGTACTAAAAAATCTCGGAAAATTTTTGATAAGTCTTAAACCAATTGTCTTATTCTTTTCTCTTCCTCTCGTTGGGAATAGTTGATCCTCGGCGAGTGAATACTCTAACCAAGTATTCGCCTTAAAACTACTGAGCTTTGATACAAAGAAATAATCGAGCTTTGCCCCATAGAGCAAAATATTCTTATCAGAACCTTTTCTTTCTCTTTTAGACCAATTTAAAGTCATATTTATAAAATTCTTATTACGGATATTTAAAATTTCACTAAGCGATGCTTGCAGGATTCGACCATCACCAAGCCTTCCCGAACGATAGGTTCGGTAAGTAATATCAAATTTAGAAGTAATTTTTTGAGGACTAATAATGATCTTAGAAAAACCAAAACTTTTGTCCCACAGATACCTTTCATGGGACTTTGTTGTCTGGTCAAAGCGAAATTGAGAAGAAAAGTCTGCATAAAAATATGTTTGGATGAGGTAGTCTTTCACTCTACCGATGGCCCCAATATCAATTCCATGAATATATTTGTAATTATCCAATTCTCTTACTTGGGATATCTGATCTCTGAGGTGATTCTTCTTTTGTATTCCAAACTTAGGCCTTACAAAGATTTTATTCCATAAGGTCTTTTTATAAAGGGCAGAGAAATAAAACTCATTATGAAAAGTGGGTACTCTAACTACCTCATTAACTTGATCGTATACACGAAAGCGTTGAACATCCGACCAAGAAAAATCATTCTTAAAGGTTAGCTCAAGTTCTGAAACTAGTGGGAACTTCTTTAATGTAGAGCCAACTTTATCAAGGACACCATGGTAGAGATAACTATTCATATTATCTGCGATCATATTAAGAGAGCTTAGACCTTTATCACTAATATAGTCGGTAGTCTTTTTAACAATATCATATACTGCCACCACTGATTTTTTTCCATATTACCTGCAAATCGAACTGGAGCACCTACAGCTTTGCCAACAACACCCGTATTGTCTTCAAGTGCCTGGCCCAAGGCACCAGCGCCGTCAATTAACTTACTTCCAAATTCACCAGACTTTGTAATGGCACTGTCTGCAAAATCCACTGTTTTATTTGCCACATATTTAACTCCGTCTTGGATTAAGGACGCAGCAGAAGTAAATCCTTTTAGTGGGTGTAAAATTAGACCTAGAGGAGGGACATATTCGCCTGTCTCAGGGTCAATCCCACCAAAGGTCTGTGGTACTTCAAAAACACCACTGTTAGAATCGTATTTCGCCGTTGCCGGTGGTTCAATATAAATTCCGGTGTTTAGGTCAACGTAACCACCGGCCCGAATTCCTTGTTTTCTAGCAATTTCACTCTCTAATATTTGGCCATGACCATTTCCTAGTAATTCTTTTGGCACCTGTTGGCCTTCTTTCTTTTTTGAGGCCAATAATTCTTTTGGAATTATGATGTCACCTTTTTTAGATACTCGTTTTTTCAATCTAGTTTTAAGGTTGTTATTTTCCTTGAGCAGTTGAAATTGGCGTGGGGACATCTTCGTGGGACTACTAACGTAATCTATTTTTGTAAAAGTACTTGAAAATTCACCGGGTTTTAAAGCAACGGAGTCTTTAGAATAAGACCTTCCATCTTTGATCGCTGTGGAAAAGCGAACATCACCTGAGTAGCCAATGGCCGTAGTTGTTTCATTTAATTGGTTATAGACGATACTGAACTCTGTTCCTCTAATGGCAAGACTTGCAGTTTTTGTTTTTATTTGGAGTTTTTCTTTATCGGACATATTTTTACCAAACTTAGCTCGTATGTGTCCCTTGAGAAGACCGACAATTTTCTTTTCTCCACTTTTTATATTATTTAAGATGATTGAACTTTTGGGGCCTATGGATAATGAGGTGCCTTTTTCAAAACTGACCTGCACGAAACTTCTATCTTTTGTTACAATTTTTTGGCCAGAAAAAACTTTTTGGTGAGTCTTTAAAGGTACTAGGTCTTTTTCCAGTTCATTTCCATTTGTGACAATAAAGGCCTTTCCTCTGAGCTTTTGTATAACACCATAGTCTGACAATACTGATCTTGAAAAAAGCGAAACAATAATGAGAAAAGTCATTATTTTCATAACATCCTTACCTTAAGTTTTTGGTGATCTAAGTGCTCTTATAATTCATTTAATTATAAACGAATTGTAAAATTAATATTAAATAGTTCTGAATAGGACCATTTAACTAAAGTAGTATCTATTTTTCTTAATGGATTATTACTAATTTTGAAGATAATCAGATTTTGACTAAAAAAAACGAGTAAACTTAGTTTTGATAAATTATTTGATAGGAGAGGTTGTGTATTCGCTTGAACCCTGTAGATTATGCACAAGATAAGGTATTGGTGATAAGGGGCCTTGGGAGACCCCTTATTGACTATTTATTCAGTTCGTAACTGCGTTTTTGAAACATTCCTACAATGAGTAAGAAGACAACCGCGCCAATTACTGAAGTTGCAATTTCACCCCAAACACTATTGACGGTTATATCCATTAATTGGAATATATATCCACCTACAAAAGCACCGATGACCCCAACGACCAGGTCCATCATTACCCCTAGACCTTTTCCGCCAATAAGGTTACTCGCGATCCAGCCTGATAAGAGACCAATTACTAAAAATATTACAATGTTCATCATTACTACTCCGTTGTTAAATTATTTTCATAAGAAAATTATGATTTCTTAAGCAGAATTTATAATATTAGTAGTGCCTCAAACAATGACCTTAAGAAAAAAAATATTTGATTTTTATCACCGTTCCTATTAAAAAAATCTCTAAAAAGAATGGTTCCAAAAAGTAAGCTTTTTTTGTAATCAAGAGGTTTCGGAAAATCATAGAAATAGCTGAGATTTAACAGATAGAGGAATTCTTCTTAAAATGTGAGGTATTTAGTTCTAGCATAGGGAAAGTTGTTAACCTAAAGGAGAACGATAATGCTTGAAAAAATACTTGTTATCACTAACTTCGAATCCACTATAGAGAAATTCAATGAAGATTTTTCTGATAGTTATACTATCTCATATGCTATAAACGAGGTAGATGCTATCGCGAATTTTTCAAAAGACTTTTTTGATTATATTTTTATTGACCTTGATTATATTAAGAATTATCAGAAGATCCATTTGACTAAAGAGCGCTTTAATCAAATCGTCTCTCCTTTACAACAAAATTTTCCCTTTTCCAAAAAAATCATTATGGCCAATCGTGAAGATACGCAAGATTGTATCTTGGCCATAAAACTAGGTATCGATAGTTATGTTAATTATCCACTTGTGAAAGAAGAGATTAAGTATGTAATAGATGCTATTTTGGAAAAAGTTAAATCGGATGCCGTTCTTGATTATCTAGAGGAAAAGTCTTTTAGTTATGATCCCGATTATTTATTGCAATCCCGGTCCCCTGAAATGCAAGACGTCGTCGAGAGAGTAAGGTCTGTTGCTAAAACTAATACAACGGTTCTCATTACAGGGGAGTCAGGCACAGGCAAGACTATTTTGGCGCGTATCATTCATCACTTGAGTTCTCGTAAAGATAAAAAATTTATAAGCGTTCATTGCGGTACTTTGCCAGAGAGTCTTGTTGAGAGTGAACTCTTCGGTCATGAAAAAGGATCTTTCACAGGGGCGATAAAGAGAAAGTTAGGTAAATTCGAACTCGCTGATGGCGGGACTATCTTCCTAGATGAAATAGGCACTCTTTCTGAAACAACCCAAATAAAACTACTTCAAGTCCTTCAAGAACGCTACATCCAAAGAGTTGGCGGGGAAAACACTATTAATGTTGACCTAAGGATTATTGCGGCGACAAATAGTGATTTAGAAGCACGCGTCCAAGATGGGACGTTTAGAGAAGATCTTTATTTTCGTTTAAATGTCTTTCAAATTGAAATGCCACCATTAAGGAAACGAAATGAAGATATTGGAAAAATTTCTAATGAAATATTAGCAAGATTTAATCACTTATATGGAAAAGGTATTGTATCTATAGATGATCAGGTGCTAAATGCATTTAAATATTACAAGTGGCCTGGAAATATTAGGGAACTAGAAAATCTCTTGGAAAGGGCGTATGTATTAGAGAAGAAAAAAATAATAACACTGGATAACTTTCCTTCCAATATTTTTAATCCAACGGCACCTTCGAGTGATCGTAAATCTAAATTTCCTACATTAAATTTGAATAAGGCAAGAAAGAGTGTACTCGAAGCTTTTGAAAAAGATTATCTTCGGGATCTTTTGACAAAGTCGCATGGAGAACTTAAAGAAGCTGCTGAGATTTCTGGTGTTAGTACTAGGCAACTTCATAAGTTCATTGCCAAACATCATATCAATAGAAAGGAGTTCAAAAGGCCAAGCGTTCATTAATTTGAATGGATATAATACTGGGAAGGACTAACATGGGTTAGCCTCCCAGAAATATAGATTAAGACTTTTTCTTACTATCGCAACAAGCTTTCTTACCCTTCTTTAAATCACACTTTTTGCCTTCTTTGTGATCATGCTTTCCATGGTGCTTGTGCTCTTTCTTACTCATTTTGCACTGCTTACCTGAGCATTCATGATGCTTCTTGTGAGCACAGCCAAAGCCAAAAGAAAGTGTCGTTGCCATAAATAGTATGGCCAAAATGTTTTTCATAATTTCTCCTAAAAGCGGACCCCGATAGAGGCCTTTGAGTTAATAATATTAGTTGTTTGTTCGTCAGTATCTGCGAAGGATTCATTTTGGGCCAGGGCCTCAATTGAGAATTCAAAAACAAGAGAGTAGCGGGCGGCGACTTGATTGATATATCCAAGTTTGACTATAGGCATGGCCAGGGTAGTACCCGTTGAAACACTCTCGTCAATAGTAGTGTTAGATATGCCATAAGCAATGCCGATACCTATGTAGGCATTATTATCTGTTTGGTAAAAATTAGGAAAATGATAAAGAAGCTCAGCAGTTAACATGTATCTATTAGAAGGAATATCTAGAGCTGGCTCTTGAATGGTCGTATTTTCTCTATCAAGCCTAAGACCGACACCCCATTCCCAATGGACAGTAAAATGATTGCTGTAAATCATCTCTAATTGGTAGCCAATGCGATCAGCTGTTTTATTTTCTTCAGTGCCACTAATATTTTCATCGACACCTGAAACAGACTCACTCATGGCCAAAGAGTAATTCCCCTTTAATGTCCAATGGTAGGACTCCTTAAAGACTAACTCTTCTTTGGGGGCGAGTTGCAGTTTTGGGATTTCAGTCCAAATATTTTCAATATTGTTTGTGTAGGTAATATAATTACCTTTTTCAAAAGGGACAGCTCCGCGATTGTCTTTTAGGCGCCACAAGGAAAAGAAGCGATTCACTTCTATTACGACGGCAGTAAAACTTGAGTTCTTTGTTGAAAAGAGGGATTGTTGGCCCGTTGAGATACCGTCTTGCGCACCTTTTCTTATAACAAAGCTTTTTCCCGAAGTTGAGACGGACTGAATTAAAATAAGTTCGTCGTCAGCTAAAACCTTTGACGAATTAAAGCTTAAGAATAGACCTAAGAAAATTAATAAACGGATCACCATACCATTATTGTATTCTAAAGAGAGAAAAGAGCGAGAGGTAATATCCTCCGGCTTGATATGAAGCCTTTTATTCGTACAATAATAGTCAGATAGTTTACAAAGAGTTTTATCCCCATGTTTAGAGACCCTAACCCTGATAATTTGCCTATCGATCCTAAAGAAAAGTCCAAGCGGCGATTTGCGCTCCTTGTTCTTTTCATTGTCATCATTGGAGGGGCCGTTATTTTTTTCATCCTCAATATGCGACAAGCAAGGCAGGTTGTTAAAGACTTGGTCCAGGAAAGTAGCGCTGTAGTGGAAAAAGGGGGGCCTGAAAAAGAGATAAAATTAGAAGAGAGAAAACCACAACAAACTCCAAGGCTACCAGCACGTAATCATAAAGGTCTTGTTCCTTCTAAAAGAGATCAACCCATTGGTAGAAGAGGTCAAAACCCACATTCTTACGCTCTAAAGCGGCCGCTTAAATATCGTGGGCAGTTTCAAGAAGTTCAAGGTCAGACCTATGCCGAGATAGAAAATATCATCGCTATTCCTCTTGAACAAAGGGATCAGTATGGGATTGATGATATTATTGCGGAGAAAAATAACCGGCTTCTTATTTATACAGACGGTGTTGATCGTCCATTGGGATCGATGGGAGTTGTTCATAATATTAGAACAAAAAGACTTGGTCTTTTAACAGGAACTCTTAAAATCACTTTTTCTGAGAGTGAAGAATTCGACGAACGGGGCCAGCATATTCGTGAGCCCTTTGTTGAGAAGAGAACCTTTCCGGCCATTAGGCTATCTCTAATTGAGCCAAAAAACGCTTTGAACCTCATTGAGCTTCAGAGTGAGAAAACTTATTGGCAGGGTCTCTCGGGGATAAAATCGGTCGAAATTGAAATTATAGAGACAAATCGCCAGGTCAAATAGGGTAACTAACCGAAAATCCAATTAAAGCTAAATGATTTCGCTAATTTTCCGATAAGTTAACTCGGGTAAGTTCTTCCTTACCCTATAATTTAAGTTAACAGCACTCTTAAATGGTGGGGAAAATTGTATTTAGTGATCTCTAAAAAATTAGTCTTAAGAAATATGGGCCTTATTGTCTCTATGGTTTTCTTTGGCTTTTCTTGTGTTGAGGGACCTAAAAGTTCTACTTCCAAAAACGAAGTACCCCAAAGTTCTACTTCTGACTCCACGCCTACTCAAGTTAATTCACCTCAAGTTTTAATTAGCGGAATTCCCGATAGTCAGGCCCTGCAAGGTGTTCCTTATTCTTTTACTCCGAGCTCTATTGCTAGTGGCGTAATTGTTTCGGGAGTCAATCTTCCAAGTTGGATGAATCTCAATGGCACAACAGGACAGATCACAGGCTTTCCCACGGAAGCAGGAATTTTTAACAATATTAGTTTGTATGCCATTCAAGGTGGAACCTTTACAGAAATTGGGCCTTTTAGTTTAGTTGTGACAGGAGACCCTCTCTTTGGAAATCAGTGGCACCTCTTAAACACTGGTCAAAAAAACTTTGCGACGAATGCGGGTGTTGCCGGTAATGATCTCAACCTCGGTGATGCCTACAACGACAACTTAACTGGTGTTGGGGTCTCTATTGCTGTCAGTGATAGCGGACTTGATCTCAATCATGAAGACATTGATGATAATCTTTATGACTACCATAAGAATTATTTCTTAAGCAGTCCCTTTCTTGGATCGCCCCAACCGCGCACAAGAGAAGGGGATCACGGTACGAGTGTGGCAGGAATAATTGCGGCAGAAGGTTGGAATAGTATTGGTGGGCGGGGAGTGGCTCCTGGGGCCGTTGTTGCGGGCTTTCGTTATGTTGGCTCTCTTGGAGACACTGAACGTGTACTTGATCAAGCTCAAGGTCCTTACAATCTTTTTAATTATAGTTATGGTTATAGCTTTGCCAATTACGCTTTCCCTTGGGATGGCACTTATCAAGATCAGCTTCTTGAAGGCTACATAAATGGTCGTGAAGGTAAGGGCCAAGTCTATGTTAAGTCGGCCGGTAACTCTTATCGTGAGTGTGACTTTTATGATTCAAGTTATTACACGATTGAAGATGTCGGTATTTGCTTTTCCCACAACACTAATGCTGATTCTGATAATGTAACGATTCCTATGATTGTCGTGGGTGCCCTGAATGCCAGTGGCAACAGGTCCAGCTATTCTTCTGTAGGTTCCAACCTGTGGGTTTCGGCCTTTGGGGGCGAGTATGGAGCTGATGATCCTGCAATCTTAACAATTGATCAGGTAGGGTGTGCCAATGGCTACTCTCGTACTGCTGCTACAGGAACTGATTTCACCAAGGGGCTTGATGCTACCAATAGTGATTGTGACTATACTCATACTTTTAATGGAACTTCATCATCTGCGCCAATGGTAACTGGTTTAGTGGCCTTAATGGTTGAGGCCAATCCAACCCTTACGGCCAGAGATCTTAAGCATATCTTGGCGGTAACGGCGGATGCAGTAACAGACAATAACTTTTCAAACACACCTCCTCATGAAAATGGTGACTTCTTTGCACTCGCAGGTCACACCTATGAGCAGGGATATGTCGTTAACAGTGCAGGCTTTAGCTACCACAACTGGTTTGGTTTTGGCGTTGTGAATGGTGATGCGGCCGTGGCGATGGCAAAAACCTATACTTCTACTTGGGGTGCCCTTACTCATCTTAATAAGGATTTTGATAGCACAAGTTTTCGTGTGTCTCCCAATCAATCGATTCCAGATGCATCGTCTTCAGGTCTTCAGAGTTTTATTTTTATTAATCAAACACTGTCCATTGAGGCCGTGCAAATAAAAATAAATATCACTCACGGTAGACCAGGTGATGTGGGAATAGAGCTCACAAGTCCTTCCGGAACAAAAAGTATTCTCATGAATATTAATAATTCTTTCTTAATCCCTGATGATAGTGGTGGATCACATGCGTGGGTGGCAGATCTTACTGACTTTGTTTTGGCCTCAAATGCCTTCTATGGAGAAAGCTCTCGTGGTGTTTGGACTTTAAAAATTATTGATGGGTTAGGGGCAGCTACCGGAACAGAATACGATGACGTTTCTTCTCAGACAGGCACTCTTGTGTCATGGGATATCAATATTAGCGGCCACTAAGATGCTCTTTCTTTAAATCTAGAAGTAACAATTTATGATGTTCATTCATCGGAGACGCCTTGATATGCAATTCATATTCGTCGCTATAATAGGGTCCATAACGATAGTAAGAAATCTGGTAAAGCGATTTATCCTGAGCAAGGTTGGCCTTTCTCTCCATCTCTCTTAAAGGTGCCTGCTCCTCGGCCAAGAAGGCAAAGTACTCACTATTTTTCTCATATCCTAAATGCCTATAAGCACAACTTAGCTCTCTCATTTGATCAATACTTCCTAGGAAACTAAGTCGACGCATATCTTTAAGAGTGAGTTGTTTTTTCTCTTCTTCAAATGGAGCTAGGTTCTTAATAGTCTCACATTTCACAACGTCCTGTTCATTCTTAAACTGATAAGTGATTTCAAGATAGATTTTTTCTTGAATACACTCTAGATCTTCATGGCACTCTTCATAGATTCTTTTGGCCACTCTAAATAGCTTATATCCATTAAGCAGACCTGGCATTTCTGTTAAACCCAACTTATTTTCAACAGACTTAAAGGCAGTTTTTTTGATTAAATGAATGGTCTGGTCCCTATTAAGAGAGGGGAGGAAACTTAGAATATTGATGACGGTTCCTGCAACCAGTGGAGTAGCGCCACTTGTTGCACCAAAGAGGTGTTCTTTTCCATAACCATTGATGGTGGCAAGCTCCTCATTAGCGGGGGCCAGGACCACTAGCTTGGCATCATTTTGAGTTTCATAACTTGTAAGACCTGATGGGGCAAAGGAGCCGATCATAATGGCCTTTGATTCCTTTTCAAGAATTCTAACTGGCGTAGGGTAATCATTCCCTGCCGCTAAGAACCATAGGATATTTTGTTGATCGGCCTTTTCTACAATTTCAGGAATTTTTGGATCACTCCAACCGAGAGAGTTGGTAATGACCTTAGGGAATCTGTTGTCTCTCTCAAACCTGCGCCACATAGAACCATACATTCCTTGAAAATTTACGCGGGTTAAATTCATAAGAGAGACTTGATCACTTACCCGATATTCACTTGGTCCTGTTAACAGATTGGCAACAGATGTACCGTGATTGGCGCGCATGAAGCGCTTACCATTCATTTGCCTTGGTACTGGGATTTCTTCGGTTAAGGTGATGTGGTCTTTTTCAAAACCAAGATCAACTATTGATAATGGTACTTTTAAAGTGTGATTAAATTGTTGGTTCCACTCTTCTAATTCTTCTCGCACTAAATCCGAACCAATATATTCTTGTGCCCATAAGCGAGTAACTTTTTCATCTAATATAAGAGGGACAGGTGTGGGTTCTAATTGCTGGGCGTAGGGACCCATAAAAGTGCTTATAAAAAGGAGAGTAATCCAAGTTTTCATAACTCATTTTATAAGGTTATGAAGAGACTTTGGAGATCATTGTAAAAGTTCCCATTGGGTCGCTAAAGTTTGGTCAGGTCGAAATTTTTAGAGAAATTTATCACCATATCAAAACATTTTTTAATAGAGGGCCTAAAAATTTGGCGTCTCTAACCCTCCTTTCAATCGTGTGTTTGGCCTCTTTGCTATTTAGTTTGAATGATTCTAGAGACTTAAGCCTTTAGTGGGGTTTGCACGTCGGTTTATAGGGGAAAATAGTATCTGACAAAGGCATTCAAGTGAAATGTCCTCAAAAAGTCTTCTTAAATCTCGATAAGGGTAGTGGAGATATATTAGTGAAATGGCGAAAAAACCAAAATTTTAGTTATCAACTTGTGAGAGGTTGGTTACAAGAATTAAAAAGAGGGTCCACTCAGTTGGGACTGTTTCTTTTAATTTTTCTCGTCGGCTGTGTTGCAGGTGAGGGCGGAAAGAAGTCCGCTAGCTGTGGTTCAGGTCAAGCCTTTGATAGTATCTCTCGTAAATGCCAAGGCGCTATTGTTCTTCCCGGACCACCGACAGGGACTTTATCTTCGCTTTCACTTTTAGAAGATTCAGGTACCAATGCCGTTGAATTACGTTATAGTGACGCAGACAATGACCTCGCTTCCGCATGTAGTGTAAGTTCAAGTGCTCCAGGAATAATTAAATATCTTACCACGCAGGGGCTTCGTTTAAAAAGTGAAGCCAATATTGAAGATCCCCATAATACTATTATCTCCTTTTCTTCTGGTGGCGCCTTAGCTGTTACTCCCGTAACGTTAGTTCCCAGCATAAGAGAAATCCAAGTTGTTCTTGGGCCAGCGTCCACTTCTGTCTCTGTCGCCAATGCGTTGAATGGAAATGCTACTATTCAGACATGGGTTGACGCTTCTCCTATTGCAAACCAAGTGATGGTGGCCGACTCTACTCCAAGAGCTCTGACGGAACTTGAATGTTCTTGTTTTGGTGGAAAATGTCAGACCGTTATTGAGCCTGTTTTAAATTACTTTGGTACCACGGAATTTAATTATTCCATTACAGATAAAGATGGAACTTCTTCATCTAGAAACGTTAAATTAAATATCACCAGTGTTAACGATGATCCTATTTTAACTCTTTTTACACCGGCGACTTTTATCGCCGCTACTGAGCTTCTCGATACCGCTTCAACGAGCACCTATTCAGCTTCAGGCAACTTACTCAGTAACTTTATATTGAGCGTAAGTGATGTGGAGGATACTCTTTCTAGTTCATTCTCTTTTCAACTAGTGACTCCTCCAATTCATGGAACCGCAACTCTCGATATCTTTGGTAATTTCACCTATCGCACAACGGCCCATCAAGTAAGCGATTCATTTGAAGTGAGAGTCTTTGATTCTAGTGGTGGAGTGAGTGCGTCTGTAACTGTTCCCATTACAATTGCGACTGTTAATGATCCTCCTGTAGGAACCTTAACAAGTATCAGTGCTATTAATGAAGAGGCCTCTTCGGGGGTAATTACTCTCACTTATACAGATGAAGAAAGCAATAATATTTCAAAATGTGTGATCACCTCCATTTCTAAAGTTTATCCTGACGGGGGATGCTCTTGTGCGGCCAATGTTTGTACTGTTACTGTGAGAGGAATTCCTGGTCAAAATGGTACGGGAAGTTTTGGTTATAAAATTTATGATGATACTTCTCCAAATCCTCCACAGGAAACAACGGCCTCTTTTACGATAACTTCCATTGCAGATGACCCGATCGTCTTTCCAACCGTTGCGACAACTGTATCGATTCAAAATTTAGAAAGTGATACTTTTGAACCACTAAGTTATAACTTCGTTTTAGACGGTGCTGCAGATGATGATGGGCACTCTATACTTAGTTATACTTTATCCACGGCACCAGTAAATGGAACCATTTCAGGTTGTCTCGGCCAGGGCTCAAGTGGTCTTAATTGTACTTATACTCCGCTTGACGGAAACCTTGCCGACACCACTTCCTTAGATGCCACCATACCTTCTCTTAATATGGCACAGGTGGCGACAGATACTGGAACTTTCTATGCGACGACTCTTGGAGATAGTTATGATGGTCTCCAAATTGAGCTAGTTAATATCAGAAATACTGATGAAGCGATTAACACCTTATTTGGTGCTAATGCCATGGCCTATAACGATGGTAATAACGTCGTTATTCTTTTCCAGAGCTCTCTCACTCAGGGCTCTGATATCGTCACGGCGATTGCGGCCAATAGTAATGTTTCAAAGCTTGTTGGATTTGATCCTACTATTGGGGTTCAGACAACTACCGGAACAATCAGTCTTGCCTCCGGTGCTACGACAATTGATAAATTTACTTTTCAAGCACTAGACTCTAGTGGCGCTACAAGCACCAAAACAGTTCATGTATCGATTATTCCAACAAATGACCGTCCCACTCTTTGTGAGTATTCAAGCTATGCTGATACTACGATATGTGGTCTTAACGGATGTATTTCAGACGCTCTTCCTACAAATATTACACCAGATGTTGATGGGCTAACATTTTATAGCAAACTCTCTGGTGCTTGTTACAACAGTTCAGGAGGCGCATGGCTTCCGGTAGAGAGCTCTATTAAAGATCGCTCTATCAATGAACTTGATCCCATTGTCATAGATGATATTCGAATTGATGAGGGTGGTGGCGCTTCAGAAGATTCTGAGACTTTAACGATTACCAATGTAGATAGTAGTGATGAAAATCTCATTCCACTTGGAAATATTGAGTTCTTCTATGGCAGCAGCTTAACTTCCATCGGTAAAGGAAATGGCGCTTTCCCACTGGCCGTCGGTGATGGTGGAACCTCTGCAGATTTAAATAAAATGCGCTTGATCATTATTCCTCAAACGATCAACCCTCCAGTTGATGAAAAAACTTCTACAATCGAAATTACAGTTGCTGACTCAACAGGAAAGAGTACTGAAGTTACCTTTGTTGTTACGGTTAAAAAAGTATCTGCCACTCATGGTGGGTGGGCCAACTTTAAGGCCACTGGACCTAAGGTCGATTCATTAGGTCTTGTAAACGAGCCCCGTACTGTATGTCCTTATAGTCTTGATATGTGTGAGACTGGCCAAAAGTGTTTAGGAACGGCCAGTCCTGCTAATAATACTGCAGCTGATCCTGATCATGAAGATGCCATCTTTATGCAAGAAACTTCTGGCGTCGTAACTTGTTACCGCATGAAAAGAAATCTATTTCAAAATATTTCCTATGTTGGAAAAACTTCAAATAATGTGACCATTGAATACACGGATGGTGCAACTGCTGGTGCGGCCAATGTTTCCGTAAGTGGTAATGCTATAACAGTGCAAATTGAAGATGATGTGACGACGACAGACACCATTATTTCTCAAATCGAAGGAACTGCCGCCGCTCATGCTCTTGTTAAAGCCATTAATCTAAAAATTGGTGAGACTCAGGATACTCAAACAGCTACGGCGATTGCACCACTCTCAAATGCTTCTTGGGAGTCATTTGAGACTTACTGTAATGCTACACCTGTTGCCTTAGAGAATGGTTGTGACAATAGTTCTCGTCTGTCTTGTATAGGAAAAACCTCGCCAATTGGTGTCGTCACTCCTAGTAATAAAGACAGTAGATTTTGGGATGAACAAAGAAATGTTTGTTACCGCTCCACTGGGGCCACCAGTGCTGATTGGGAAACTTATGATGCTCCATCAGAGATCGAACTTACTTGGAATCAATTCAGTGTCAATGGTTCGGCATCTGTTAGTGAGTATAGAGTTTTTAGAAGACTCGCCAATGAAGAATTTGATTTTTCTAAACCTATAAATCGCGACACAATTTCCGGTAGTACCTCAACCTTCACTTTCACTGACAATGCAGCAAATAGTGTGGTTCCACCAAGCCCGGGTACCGTTTATTATTATGTCGTCAGACCTGTGGTTAATAATATCCTAACTTCTACTGCAGCTGAAACAGGAACCAATGCCAATGGACTCGTTCGTATCATGGCACCTCCAAAGAATATGGCCTTTGCTCACCGTTGGATGATTAATAAGCGAATTTGTTCTCTAATGAATCGAACATCTGATAGCACTAATAATTATCGTTGTTCTTACAAAGGCGCAGGTGATATTACGGCCAACGGTAGTCAATTCTATGATTATGGAAAAGACTTACTCGTAGATCGTTTTGAAGCTGGTTGTGCTTTTTCACCAGCACCAAATTGTCCGGGAACATTTGATAATTCATGCGTTGGTGTCTCAAATCCGACATCAGCTGGAATTACTGCCACTGCAAATCTTATGTATTATTCTCGTGGTGAAGGAAAGTGTTATAAGGCCGCCAATGATGGATCGGGTTGGGTAGAGTTTGAATCTGTTACCCTTTCAGAATACTTCACCAATGTTGAACCTAATACCGTTAATTTAGTCGCCAGTAACCCACAGTTTGATTCCAATAATGATAAGCTCTATCATCGGGCCTCTTTGCCACCTCTTACTAACGTGACTCAGCTTAGGGCCAACCAATTTTGTACAGGTCTAGAAGATATTGATTCAACTGAACTCCTAGGCATCCAGACGGACATTAGTCATCGTTTGCCTGGACGAAAAGATCAAGTCGCCTATTCTCAGTGGGATGATGATGATTTTACAGACTCACAAATTGCTACAACTGAGACAGGTTTAAGTTTAAATTCATCAAGTAAATGTAACTCTTCTGGGGCCTCTGGACTTGAAGATGGTTATGTAGATTTTGATAAGCCCGACAGTAATGACTTCTACTCATTACCAGGTACCGCTGCTTCAAATATTCGCTCTATAACCACTGGTTCTAATGAAACGGCGACTTGTACCAGCGCCTTTGGTGTTCAAGACACTGTAGGGAACGTTGCAGAGTGGACGACAAATGGTTTTCACTGTCCTCTTTTGAGCCAATGCTTTACGAGTGAAAGTATTGTTATTCAAGGAGTGGAGTTTATTAAAAAGCGACCACTCACTGATGCTGTTGGTATTCTTATCAATAATGCCGGCGGGGCACCCGTTTCCGTGGCGTCAGGTGGTGGGATTTCAACCATTACAATTGATATAAATTCAGGGACAGACACTCCTGATGAAGTCGTAGCTGCTGTTAATGGATTTGCTGCTGCTAGTGCTCTTGTAACTGCTAGAGTCGT
>Ga0129324_10000890_pt1 | contig 20455 bp, 16 predicted proteins | sample CPBDNA_7_FD_96879 | JGI IMG/M metagenome (GOLD analysis project Ga0129324, IMG submission 96879) | Freshwater to marine salinity gradient microbial communities from Chesapeake Bay, USA - CPBay_Spr_15_0.2_DNA | ecosystem: Environmental > Aquatic > Marine > Coastal | place: USA: Chesapeake Bay... | reverse complement strand
GAAGACCCTGCCACAAAATGACGAATCAGTTCTATTTGAATACTTGCAGGTAACCTGCTTTTGCGTCTGCTGCTAACCATCTGACACTCATAAAGAAAATTCCTTATCTATGTCAGCCCCAAATAAAAAACGCCGCCTCCCTCCCACAAAGGGAGAGAGGCGGCGCTTATTTGTCACGTCGTATCGCTTACTCGAGATTGCTGACGATGTTTTCAGTCATTTCCTTGGCATCGCCGAACAGCATGATGGTGTTGTCCGCATAGAACAGCGGGTTGTCGACGCCGGCATAGCCGGGGCTGAGCGACCGCTTCACAAACAACACCGTGCCCGCCTTCTCAACATCGAGAATAGGCATACCCGCAATCGGCGACGTCGGATCGGTCTTCGCGACCGGGTTGGTGACGTCGTTGGCACCGATCACAAAGGCCACGTCGGCGGTCGAAAACTCGTGGTTGATCTCTTCGAGCTCGAACACCTCGTCATAGGGTACGTTGGCTTCAGCCAACAGCACGTTCATGTGACCCGGCATACGTCCGGCGACGGGGTGGATGGCATATTTGACCTCAATCCCCTGTGCCTTCAGCTTGTCGGCCATTTCACGCACCGCATGCTGCGCCTGGGCGACCGCCAGGCCGTAACCCGGCACGATGATGACCTTGGAGGCATTCCCCATGATGAACGCTGCGTCGGGCGCCGCGCCGGCCTTCGCTTGACGGTCCGGATCGCTGGATTGCCCAGCGCCGCCGCCGCTGTCGCCGCCGAAGCCACCGAGCAACACGTTGAGGATCGAACGGTTCATGCCTTTACACATGATGTAACTCAGGATCGCACCACTGGAGCCGACCAAGGCACCGGTGATGATCAATGCCGAGTTACCGAGCGTAAAGCCGATGCCCGCAGCTGCCCAACCCGAATACGAGTTCAGCATCGAGACAACCACCGGCATGTCTGCGCCACCGATCGGCACGATGATCAAGAAGCCGATGACGAACGCTAAGATCAGCAACAGCCAAAATGCGCCATAGCTCTCGGTCGTGCAGAAGTAGATCAGCAATGCCAGCATGGTCAGCGCGATCACCAGGTTCAACAGATGCTGGCCTGGGAAGGTAATCGGGTTGCCCGACATAATGCCGCGCAATTTTGCAAACGCGATAACCGAGCCCGAGAACGTGATCGCACCAATCGCCATGCCTAAGCCCATTTCAATCAGGCTGCCGGCCGGCAACGAGCCTGCCGAGCCGATTTCATAAGCTTCCGGGTGATACAGTGCCGCCAAGGCCACGAATACAGCTGCCAAACCCACCAACGAGTGGAAGGCCGCAACCAATTCCGGCAATGCCGTCATTTCGATTTTTTTGGCGACCACGGTACCGATGCCGCCACCGATCAAGATCGCAATCACGATCCAGCCGTACGATTCGACGTCCGGGTGTGCAATCGTCGTGACGATGGCGATCACCATACCGATGACGCCCAACATATTGCCGCGACGTGCGGTTTCTGGGTTCGACAGGCCCTTCAAAGCGAGGATGAAGAGAACCGCCGAGATGAGATAGAAATAACCTACGAGTGACCCACTCATGATCCGGCTCCTTTATCTTTGCTTCTTTTTGAACATGGCGAGCATGCGTTGGGTAACGATAAAACCACCGAAGATGTTCACCGACGCCAACAACACAGCGAAAAAGCCCATCACTTTCGAGAAATCGAACAGTGCCGGGCCGACGGCCAACAAGCCGCCGACGATGATCACCGATGAAATCGCGTTGGTGACACCCATCAACGGCGAGTGCAGGGCCGGGGTCACGTTCCAAACCACGTGATAGCCGACAAAGCACGCCATCACGAAAATCGTGAACATCGACAAGAAGTCGGGGCCATGTGCGGCCTGAGCCGCGACGTCGCCCCCCTGGCTTACAGCAACTTGAGTCGCTTGGTGTGCGAGCTCGCCGGCTTGTTTGGCTAAGTTTTCAAGGCCGGTCGCAATTTCGGCCGCCTTATCTGCAAAGGTCGACTGTTCCATAATCAGGCCCCCTTCTTGCTATCTTTGGTTTCAGACTTCGCGTCCGCCTTTTTCGCGGGGGCTTTTTTAGACCCACCCGCGTTGGACAATGCTTCGCTGACACGCTCGTTCGCGATCTTGCCGTCCTTGCAGACCAGCGTACCTTCGACGGTCGCGTCGTCATCTTTGAAGACAAACGTGCCTTTTTCTTTGTCGAAGTGCGGCGATACGAAGTTGAACAGGTTTTTGGCAAACAGCGCCGACGCGGTTTCGGCCAACATGCTGGGCAGGTTGACACGACCGTCGATGATCACCCCGTTTTTGGTGGTCGTGACTTCACCCGGCTTGGTCAGTTCGCAGTTGCCGCCGGCTTCAGCCGCCATATCAACAATGACCGAGCCGTTCTTCATGCTTTCCACCATATCTTTGGTGATCAGCTTCGGCGCCGGACGGCCTGGAATCAGCGCCGTGGTGACGACAATGTCTTGCTTGGGCAGATGCTCGCGCACTTTCTGCTTTTGCTTTTCAAAGTATTCCGGCGGCATTTCCTTGGCGTAACCGCCTTCAGTTTCTGCCTCTTTTTCCATTTCCGGATCGACTTCCAGGAACTTGCCACCCAACGACGCGACTTGTTCTTTGGTGGCCGGACGCACGTCGGTCGCGCTGACCGCGGCGCCGAGGCGCTTCGCGGTAGCGATCGCCTGCAGACCGGCAACACCGACACCCATAACGAAAGCGCGGGCCGGCGGCACAGTGCCGGCGGCCGTCATCATCATCGGCATCGCGCGACCGTACAATTCGGCGGCGTTCAGAACGGCTTTATAACCGGCGAGGTTTGCTTGCGATGACAGGATGTCCATCGACTGCGCACGCGAAATACGCGGCATCAATTCCATGGCAAAGGCGGTCACGCCCGATTTAGAAAGCTCTTCGATCGCTTTTGGATCGATCAGCGCGCCGAGCGATGCGCACACGACCTGACCTCTCGAAAGCTTGGCCGTTTCGGTCTTGTTCGGGGCGGTAATTTTCCAGATCATCCCTGCGTCTTTGACGGTCGCGGCAAAATCCTTAGCAATACTCGCACCCGCAGCCTTGAACGCATCATCACTGATCGACGCGCCATCACCAGCGCCCGATTCTACGACGACATCGCAGCCTAAATTGATCAACTTACCGATAACCTCGATGGAGGCCGCGACCCGGTTTTCTCCGGGTGAACGCTCCTTCGGCATCGCAATTTTCATGACACTCTCTCCAACCCAAACGAATTGATTCGCTTTATCACCCCAAAGCACGCAAAAACGCACCGGGATCGGCATTTATGCCTTCCCGGTGGGGCTTTCGCAAATGGTCCTCGTCAATCAGCATTTCAAGACCAAAAGCACTGTGACAGGAGCATATCATGGACGCATTGAAAAATATTATCGAAATCAACAATGGCGACGCAGCGCCCTCGACATTCCCTGCCGCCGAATATAAGCGCAGATTGGCTGATTTAAGGGCTTTTATGGCAACCAGTGATATCAGCCACGCGCTGTTCAGCTCGTATCACAACATTAATTACTACGGCGACTTCCTGTTTTGCCATTTCGGACGTTTTTATGGCCTGGTCGTCGATGATCAGACGCAAACCTCGATCAGTGCCAACATTGACGGCGGTCAACCGGCCCGGCGCACCATCGGCAAAAACATCGTCTACACTGATTGGGCGCGGGACAATTATTTCAAAGCGATTGCGCAGTTAATCCCCACCGGCGCCAAAGTCGGCATCGAATTCGACAACATGACGCTGCAAAACATGGAAAAGCTGCGGGCGGCGCTCCCCGGCGCCACATTCGTCGACATTGCGCCCGCCTGCATGCGCATGCGGATGGTCAAGTCAGCGGATGAAATCGCGCTCATCAAACAGGGCGCCGCCGTTGCCGACATCGGCGGTGCGGCCTGTGTCGATGCCATCCAACCCGGTGTGCCCGAACATGAAATCGCGATCCACAGCACCGACGCAATGATCCGCGAAATCGCCAAACGTTTTCCGGACAGCGAACTGCGCGACACATGGACATGGTTTCAAAGCGGCCTGAATACCGATGGCGCGCACAACCCGGTGACCACCCGCAAGGTTCAGTCCGGCGACATCCTATCGCTCAACTGCTTTCCAATGATCGCCGGTTACTACACCGCACTTGAGCGCACGCTGTTCTGTGAAAGCGTGTCCGAGGCACATCTGAAAATCTGGGAGGTCAATGTCGCCGTGCACGAACGCGGCCTCGAATTGATTCGCCCAGGTGTGCGTTGCTGCGACATCGCGCACGAGCTCAACGAGATCTACCGCACGCACGGCCTGCTGCAGTATCGCACGTTCGGCTACGGTCATTCGTTCGGTGTGCTGTCACATTATTATGGCCGTGAAGCCGGCCTTGAGCTCCGCGAAGACATCGACACCGTGCTGGAGCCCAACATGGTGGTATCGATGGAGCCGATGCTGATGCTGCCCGAGGGCCAGCCCGGCGCCGGCGGGTATCGCGAACATGATATTCTTGTGCTGACCGAAACCGGCGCCGAAAACATCACCAAATTCCCGTATGGGCCGGCGCACAACGTGATCCGCTAGCCGCCTCAACCAGCCTCACCCTCACCAATAGGGGAGAGGGATAACGGTCAGCGCTTGGCCACCAAGTCGATTTCAACGAGGGCTTGTTTCGCCAATCCCGTAACCCCAACACAGGTGCGGGCCGGCAAACGATCGGCGGGAAAATAGCTGCGATAGACGTTGTTCATGGCGTCGTAGTCGCGCTCGAAATGAGTGATAAACACGCGCACTGACAGCACATGCTCGAGCCCCAAGCCCAATTCTCCGAGGACGATGATCAGATTGTCCATGACGCGGCGTGTCTGCGCTTCGATGCCTTCAGGCAAAGGCGCAGCGTCGTCGTTCGGGTCTGTCGGCATTTGCCCGGTAAGCTGGATCCACCCATCCGCCTCGACCGCGTGGGAAAAAGGGGCGACGTGTGTGGGTGCAGCGTCGAAGTTGTGAAAGATTGGTTCGGACATGAACGCTTACTCCTTGGATTTGCGGCGCGTGAGGTCTGCCTCACCCAGCGCACTATTGCGCGGATCGGGATGGTCTTTGAATGTTGCGCGAAGCTCAAGCAGCAGCGCATCGATTTGATCGAGCTTTTCCAGCCCGTCTGCAGACAGCGGACTGTCCTTGCTACGCGTCAGATACATCCGAAAACCCTCGGTGTGAAACTGAATGGCGTTCATATAGTCGTTCACCGAACGTGCGCGCTTCATATAGGCCTGATGCACACTGCGCAGATTGTTGACGAGGATCTTCATCAAGGCGCGCAAAAACGGATCGACTTTAGCGAGACGGCTTTCAACGGTGCTCGCCGGAATAACGATCACCACTGATTCTTCCTTGGCGACCGCATGAGCCATACGCTTAGAGCCGTCGACAATGGCCATCTCGCCGAACAACTCACCGACCTTCAGCGTCCCAAGTTCGATTTTCTCGCCCTCGACGAGTTTATAAATACCGATCAGGCCGCTATCGACGATAAACGCAGCGTCACCGGGATCGCCTTCGTTAAAAAGCACATCGCCTTCTTGCAGGAATTTTTTCTTTGCCCCGCCACCCTCGACAAACATCCGGCACCCCTAAACAACCTAATGGCGGCAAATTTTAAACAGCACATGCGCACGCAACAAGCTTATAGCTAGACCTCGATCCAGCGATCCAAGCCCGCTTCCTTGAGCGCTATTGCCTGCCGTTTCTCGACACTTTCGACGGAGAAATCTTCGATTAACTCGTGGAATAAACGGTGCCAGTTGATCTCGGCGGATAAGTGCGTAAACACGCTACCGAGTCCGATGGCCGCGCGGTCCATCAAGACAAACTCGCGCGGCACCTGGACGCCAGCGGTCTGTTTTAAGTCTTTGTGCACCTTCGCCGCAACGCCCGCGCCATACTGCACGTTGTTGGTTTTTTGGATCGACTGCACTTTGTCTTCGAGCAGCGGCGCGTACAAAAACTCGGCCCACTGATTGAGGATCGCGATCATCTCTTTAGACAGGCCCTTGAAGCCCCAGGTCTCATACGACTGCACCGCCAACTCTTCGTCGCCATCACGGAGTGCGCGATACAAATCGATCACCGCGCCCACAAACGACGGCGGAAACACCCGGATGCAGCCGTAATCCAATAGATTGACGCCACCATCGGGCCGCGCGCTATAGTTACCCAAATGCGGGTCGCCGTGAATCACGCCGTACTTGTAAAACGGCACGTACCACGCGCGAAACATACTGAGCGCCAGCCGGTTGCGGAACTCCTGATCGGCTTCCCGACTATCCAGTAACGAGGTGCCTTCCAACCACGTCATCGACAACAAGCGTTTCGTGCTAATGTCAGGCAACGTGTCAGGCACGTGAACGAATTCCTCATCTTTCAACATGTTGCGATACAGCGCCATGTTGCAGGCTTCGCGTTCGTAATCGAGCTCTTCGCGGAGCCGCTCGGCCAGCTCCAAATGGATTTGGCTGGGGTCGATGGATTTATCGTAACGGCGATAAATCGAGAAAATAAGCTTCAGCTGATTGAGGTCGGCTTCAATCGCAGATGACATATCCGGGTATTGGATTTTGCACGCGAGATCGCGGCCATCCAATGACGTCGCCCGATGCACTTGGCCCAAGGACGCGGCTTTGCAGGCCTCACGCTCAAAATTTTCGAACCGATCCATCCAACCGGGGCCGAGTTCGGAGGTCATGCGGCGCTTTACGAACGCCCACCCCATCGGCGGTGCGTTGGTCTGCAGCTTGATCAACTCGCCGGTATATTCTTCGGGAAGCACGTCGGGGATTGTCGATAAAATTTGCGCGACTTTCATCAACGGCCCCTTCAGGCCGCCCAACGCAATCTGCAGATCACGCGCCTGCTTGGCGTTATCCATCTTGATGCCGAACATGCGGCCACCAACGGTCTTGGCTGCAATACCACCGACCGCACCGCTGACACGTGCATAACGCTTTACGCGTCCTGAAAAACTATTGTCTTCGCTCATTGGGCCTGGGGCCTCCGTTCGTCGTTCAATCGTTCCCCGCAAGGTTTTGCTCGACCAGCCATTCCGCGATGCCTTCTGCGACCCGCTCCCAGCCTACGTCCAGCATCATGCCGTGCCCCATCCCTTGATAGATATGGGCACTCCGGCCGCAAAGTGAAGCTGTCCAATGCACATGCGCCGGTGGAATAAGCGGATCAAGCCCTGCCCCCATCACACGCACCGGCGTCCCCCAAAATGCCAAGGCATTGGGAAACCCGGTTGTATAAAGTCCAGCAACGGCCAATCGGCTTTCATTTTGGAACCGTTTGAGGTGACGCATCACCGTTTCTTGCGGGACTTCATTGGAAAATAATGTGGCGAACAAGGTCTCGACACTGGCCGCTTCGCCCTGGGTGATCTCACTCATATCCATGAAAAGTTCAGGGTTTGAGACCATCAACTGCATCGCGGGTGCGGCCATGCCGGTCGGCGGCACAGGCGCCATCAGGACCAAGCCCGCAAGCGAGCTGATCTCAGCCGCCCGCCACCCCAAATATCCACCCATTGAATGGCCGATCAATACCGGCGGCGTATCGAACTGTTTGACCGCGTCCAACATCGCATTCAAATAGTCGGCGACGGTAAAGCCCTGCAGGTTTTCATAATCAGGGCGTCCGATACGGCCCGGCAGATCAATCGCATAGGCATCGAATCCGGCCTTCGCAAACCAAGGCAGAAAATGTTCTTCCCAGCACCATGCGCCAGAGAATGCGCCGTGCACGAACAAAAGCGGCGGCCCACCGTTGGATTTTTTTGGTGCGCTGTGCACCAACTGCGCGCTCATTTGCCGGCGTCCGCCTCAAGCTCGTCAATGAAGCCGGAAATCACGTCGAGCCCGCGGGTCCAGAATGCCGGATCGGCGGCGTCCAATCCGAACGGTGCCAGCAGTTCACGATGACGCAACGTGCCGCCTGCCGACAACATCTCGAGATACTTTTCCTGGAAACGTGGATGACCGTCTTGGTAAAGACCATACAACGCATTCACCAAGCAATCGCCGAACGCATAGGCATACACATAGAACGGCGTATGCACGAAATGCGGAATGTAAGACCACAGCGTACGATAGCTGTCATCCAACTGGATGTGCGGCCCCAGGCTTTCCGACTGGGTTGCCATCCAAATATCACTGATTGCTTCAGACGTCAGTTCACCCTTGCGACGCGCATCATGCACCTGTGTTTCAAAGGTGTGGAATGCGATTTGGCGGACCACGGCATTGAGCATATCTTCGACTTTGCCGGCCAACAGCACACGGCGTTTGGCTGCATCCGGCTCGCCATCGAGGATGGCACGGAACGTCAGCATCTCGCCGAACACCGACGCCGTCTCGGCCAGCGTCAACGGCGTATCCGACAGCAATGGCCCCTGCTCCGCCGCCAACACTTGGTGCACGCCGTGGCCGAGCTCGTGGGCCAGCGTCATTACATCGCGCGGTTTGCCGTAAAAGTTCATCAAGACATAAGGGTGCGCCGACGGCACCACCGGATGCGCGAAAGCGCCTGAATTTTTGCCGGGGCGTGCTTCGGCATCAATCCATGATCCGTCAAAAAACCGCTTTGCCGTTGTCGCCATGTCAGGGGTAAAGCCGGCATAGGCATTGAGCACCGTTTCGCGGGCTTCATCCCAACTAAACCGGCGCTCTTCGGTGGTTGGTATCGGCGCGTTTCGATCCCACCAATGCAGCTTTTCGACCCCAAACCAATCCGCTTTAAACGCATAGTAGCGGTGCGCCAGACGCGCATAGTTCCCGGTGACCGCGCCCGCCAACGCATCGACAACCTCGTCTTCGACGCGGTTGGCAATGTTCCGGCTGCTCATCGGGCGCACGAAGCCACGTTTCTTGTCTTCGATCTCTTTATCTTTAGCGATGGTGTTGAGGACCAACGCAAACACCCGCATCCGCGATTTCAAGCCGGCGGACAACGCAACGCCAGCGGCTTCGCGAACGCCTGGGTCACTGTCGGTCATGCGGTTCAGCACGTCAGCGACGGTGACCTCAGAACCTTGGAACGAAAACCGCAGGTCGGTCATGGTCTCATCGAACAAGCGCGCCCAGGCCGGGCGGCCGGTAACGGATTTCTCATGCAAAAGCTGCTCAAGTTCGTCGGACAGCATGTGCGGGCGCATCAGACGCTCACCTTCAATCCAAGGCCGATAGCGTTCGAGTGCCTCAGACGCCTTATACTTTTCCGCCAATGCTGCGTCTTCGATTCGGTTCAGTTCCAACGTAAAGAACAGCATCACACCAGTGATATCGTTCACCCGTTCCGACGTCATTTGGTGGAATTGGGCAACTTCGGCATCATCCGAGCGCGCCGCGTGCAGTAACTGTGCGTAGCTCGCAACCTTGAACGCGCCTTCGAGGATTTCTTCATACTTAGCAATTGTTTCAGCCAAACCGGCGCCGTCGAGATCGGCGATACGCCCAAAATACACGTCTTTCAGCGCATCGGCCTGCGATTGCGCCCGGTCAAGATCGGCTTCGAGCGCCGGGTCTTTCGGGGAAGTATACAGATCGCTGAGATCCCAAGTGGGGCTTTCGGGTGCGCGGGTGGCAGTTGCTTTGTCATTCATGTCTTTAGATTTTCCATCCAGGTAACATATAACTGGTGAGGTAAGGGGGCTGGGTCGAATTTACGAGGACCCGCCAAAAGAAACACTGACGGGGCGAAGTCCGCAAGGGAGTTGAAAAGTATTATGAGCATGCCGACGTGGCCGAACTTGGTCACCATGTTTTTCGAGCAGGCCGAACGTCATGGCGCGCAGCCGTTTTTGTGGCAAAAGCGCGACGGTGCCTATAAGTCCTGGATCTGGGATAAAGTCGAAGCGCAGGTCACATCGCTTGCCAAGGGCCTGTTGGGGCTGGGGTTAAACAATGGCGACCGCGTGATTTTGGTTGGCGAAAACCGACCCGAATGGATGATCGCCGATCTCGCCATCATGGCTGCAGGCGGCATCACCACGCCCGCATATACCACCAACACCGCCGACGACCATCGGCATATTCTGCAAGACAGTGGGGCCAAAGGCGCCATCGTATCGACGGCGCGTCTTGCGGAACGTGTCATCAAAGCCGCAAAAGGGTTGGACGGCTTTGAGTTTGTGATCGTCATGGACGACGCATCGACGCTCAAAGCCAGTTCCCTCAAAATTATCTCGCTGAAGCAGGCGATGGCAGATGGCAAAAGCCGGGACGATGATATCAAAGCCCGCGCGGCTGACCTCAACCGGTCCGATACCGCGTGCATTATCTATACGTCGGGCACCGGCGGTACGCCCAAGGGGGTGATGCTGCATCACGGCGCAATTCTGCATAACTGCGAAGGCGCGCTGGATGCGCTCGCCGAGCTGGGCATTGGGCGCGAAGTGTTTCTATCGTTCTTGCCGTTATCGCATGCCTATGAGCACACGGCCGGGCAATTCTTTCCCATCGCCATCGGCGCCGAGGTGTACTACGCGGAAGGTGTGGAGACGCTCTCCGCCAACATGTTGGAGGCACACCCGACCATCATGACCGCCGTGCCCCGCCTCTATGAAGTGCTGCATCAGCGCATCAACGCCGGCGTCACCAAGGCGGGCGGGCTGAAACAAAAAATGTTCCTGCGCACCATGGAATTGGGCCGCAAACGCTATGAGCACGGCAAACTCGGCCTGTTCGAGTCGCTACAAGACTTCGTCCTCGACAAGCTGGTACGCGACAAAGTGCGCGCACGTTTCGGCGGCGCGTTGAAAGCGTTGGTATCAGGCGGCGCACCGCTGAACCCTGAAATCGGCATGTTCTTCACATCGTTGGGGCTCCGTATATTGCAAGGCTATGGACAGACGGAATCCGCACCACTCATTTCCGTGAACCGCCCGAGTTGGCCCCGCCTGCATACGGTCGGCCCTCCGGTCATCAACACCGCCGTCAAATTTGCCGAAGACGGCGAGATATTGGTGCAAGGCGAGCTTGTCATGCAGGGCTACTGGAACAACGACGAAGCGACGCGGGACACCATCAAAGATGGCTGGCTGCACACCGGCGATATCGGCAAGCTGGATGAAAACGGCCATCTTGTGATCACCGATCGCAAGAAAGACATCATCGTCAATTCCGGCGGCGACAACGTGGCGCCGCAACGTGTCGAAGGCGTGATTATTGCCGAGCCAGAACTGAGCCAAGCCATGGTCTATGGCGACAAGCGCCCGCATCTTGTGGCGGTCGTCGTCCCGGACGACGGCTGGTTCACCGAATGGAAACGGGCCCATGGCAAAAAAGGCACACTTGTTGATCTCGCGACCGACAAGGACTTGCACACCGCGCTTGCACCGGCACTCGGACGAATCAATAAAAAGCTCAACAACATCGAAAAGGTGCGACGCTTTGTGGTCGCAGACGAAGCGTTCACCATTGAAAACGAACAGATGACACCGACCATGAAAGTGCGCCGCCATATGGTGCGTGCGATCTATGGCGAGCGCTTGGAAGCCCTCTACAAGTGACCGACTCAATTATTTGGATGGGCTTCGTCGGCAGCCTGCTCGCAGGGCTCGGGACCTCGCTCGGCGCCCTGCCCGCACTGATCTTTGGCCGGCCCGGCGAACGTGTCGAGACCATTATGCTAGGTTTCGCAGCCGGCGTGATGCTGGCGGCCAGCATTTTCTCGTTGATCATTCCAGGTTTGGACGCAGCAACCATCATCAGCGACAGCGAAAACATCCGCGCCTTGATTGTTGTGTGCGGCATTTTGACCGGTGGCGCGGCGATCTGGATCATTCACCAACTCGCACCACACGAACATTTTATTTCCGGCCCTGAAGGCGCCGAGCGGCGCAACATATCGCGCATCTGGTTATTCATCATCGCCATCACGTTGCACAATTTCCCGGAAGGCATGGCGGTCGGGGTCGGCTTCGGGGGCGGTGATGTTGCCAACGGACGCGCACTGGCGCTGGGTATTGGCATCCAAAATATCCCGGAAGGCCTGGCCGTGGCCGCCGCGATGCTATCACTCGGCTATTCACGTCTGCGCGCATTCAGCGTTGCGTCGCTGACCGGTTTGGTCGAGCCGATTGGCGGCGTGCTGGGTGCCAGTGTCGTCAGCATTTCCGAAATCCTTTTACCGTTGGGCCTGACCTTTGCGGCAGGCACCATGCTGTGGGTGATCTCTGATGAGATCATTCCGGAAACCCACCGCAAGGGCGTGGCCGGGTTCGGCACGGTCGGCATCATGATTGGGTTTGTTGCGATGATGTACTTGGACATGACCTTGGGCTGACCACTGCGCCTTCGTGGTCAGGCCTTGGATTTGCCCGCGCTCGGCGGTTGTTTCCGCTTACGTTCACGGATCCAGATGTAAATGCCACTCGTGACGATCACCGCGATGCCGGCCCAGGTGAAGCGATCCGGAAAATCACCAAACCAGACGTAACCGACGCAAACCGCGGCAATCATCTCAAAATAACCGAACGGCGCCAGCAGCGACGCCGGTGCCTGCGCGTAGGCTTTGACCAGCAGCCAATGCCCAATGATCGCCGAGAATATCATCAACCCCATCAACTGCATCGCGTACAAGTCCGGCATCTGCCAGTTGCTTGGCACGAAGACGGCCAACACCAGTGCACCGACAATGGATTGGTAAAACACCGTCATCCATGGGTCGCCGAAGCCCGAAAGCTTGCGCGTCAGCACGTTGAAGCCGGCAAAACAGACACTGGCGGCGAGCACGTAATAAACGCCGTCAGGCACCGTCTCAAACCCTGGGCGCACAATCAGGAGTGAACCGCAAAAGCCGACCAGTACGGCACTGATACGCCGAATGCCGACCCTTTCGCCTAAAAACAGGGCCGCCATGATCGTGATCAAAAATGGATAGATGAAATACACTGCCAACGCGTCCGCCATCGGCATTGTCTTCAGCGCCGAGAAAAACAGCACCGTCGCCGTCGCCAGCAATACGGCGCGCAGCACCTGCCACCACGCCCCTGGGCCGAACATGCCGCGAATATTGCCGGGTTTCAGCAAGATCGGGCTCATCACCACAGCCGACAACGCAAACCGTCCCCAGGCGATGAACACCGGCGCATAGCCCAACGCTGCCAACTCCTTGGCCGCACCGTCCATCAACGGGATCACGGTGAAGCCGGCAATCAGAAGTGCCGCACCCCGCAACAGATCAGCCTCAGTATGCGGGCTGGCGTTGCTCATAAATTAAAGATCGGCAGCGAGGAATGGCACCGCCCATTCGAGCACGGTTTCCGGCGCTTCTTCGGCCAAGAAGTGACCGCTTTCCGGCACCGCGGCACCGGTCACCTCGGCACTGCACCAGTTCCGCCAGGTATCTAGGGGACTGCCCGTCTTAGGGCCACCTAAGGACCTCGAGCCACCCCATAAACACAACACCGGACAGCTTAGCTTGTTGCCCGCATCCGCATCCGCCTTGTCGTCTTCAAAGTCGCAGCTGGCGCCGGCGCGGTAATCTTCGCAGGCGCCTCGAATCACGTCCGGCTTTCGATAGCAGCGCTTGTATTCCGCCATCAGCGCGTCGTCGAATTTGAAACCGGGGGCTGCCCAGGACGTCATCAGCCATTCCAGCCACATGTCCGGGTCGTGGCCGATCATGGTTTCCGGCTTCGGCGCCGGTTGTGCCAAATATGCCCAATGGAAGCCGCCGAGGGCGCTTCGCATGTTGATGTTTTCCCACATGTTATAGGTCGGCACCACATCCAAAGACATGTAGCGCGTCACCCGGTCGGCATGATCCAGGGCGAGCCGAAAGCCGACGCGCGCGCCCCGGTCGTGGCTGACCACGGCAAACTTTTCATGGCCGAGTGCTGTCATCAACGCCGCCGCATCCGCGGCCATGGTACGTTTTGAAAATGCCCGATGATCCGCATCCGATGGCGGACATTCGCTATCGCCATAGCCCCGCGTATCGAACACGACCACACTATGAGTCTCAGCCAATTTAGGCGCAATCGCGGCCCACATCACATGAGTTTGCGGATAGCCATGCAGCAGCACGACGGCAGGCCCACGGCCTTTGGTGCGCACATTTAACGTCACGCCGTTGGCCTGTATTTGTTGCTGTGTGAAGCCTTCAAACATTGTGATCTCCCATTCAGATGCCCACCTTCATAAACGACCTGGCGCAACGAGGTAAGGGCGATAAAGGAATTTGTCTCGTTAAGCGACTTTTCGACGATTGGCGATAAAGATACCGAACAAAATAAGCCCAAGCGCGATGATCGCCTTCAAGCTCAGCACCTCGTCCAACAACATGGCCCCCCAAGCAACCCCGAACACCGGCACCAAATAGTTTTGGAATGCGATAAACGACGGTTCGCGCTCGGACGCCAGTTTAAACAGCACCAAGGTCGCCACGGCAGTCGGAAAAACCCCGAGATAGATCGCCGGCCATAGCGCTTCGAAGCTGAATGGCGGCATCACACCACCTGCGAAATAAAGCGCCGCCGGCGCGGTTTGCAGCACCGAAAAGATCAACACCAATGTCGCCCGTCCGACCATCGGCGTCGGCGGCATGCGCTTAAGGATGATCACCGACACCGCATAGCAGATCGCGCCGCCAGCGACCGCGAGTTGGTGCAGCAGCGCACCGCCCAAGCCTTCAAGCGCCGCCTGCCCAACCAAAACCACAACACCCCCGAACCCGAGCGCCACGCCCACAAGCTTTTGCGGCTTTAGGCGGTCTCCCTCGGTCAGGAAATGCGCCAGCACCAGTGTCGTCAACGGCATCACGGCCATCAAGATTGCCGCCAAGCCGCTTTGAATGCCCTCTTCGCCCCAGCTGATCAAAAAGAACGGCAGGCTGTTGCCGAAAAACGCCAACGCAAAGCAAAACGACCACGCCCGCACGCCATTCGGCAGCGGTGTCCTGACCGCCAGCGCCAAAGCGACCATCACCGCCGCCGCCGTTGCCAGACGCAACGCCGTCAACGTCAACGCCGGCATATGGCCAACGCCGATTTTGATCACCAGAAAAGAAGTCCCCCACAGCATCGCCAGCGTAAACAGCAGCACCACGTGTCGCGGCAAGACCGGACCGTAGCCGCCCGGCGTGGAGTCAGAGGTCATTGAGGTTGCCGTGGTAACGCCGATACCACTCGATAAACTTCGGAATACCTTCTGCAATCGTGGTCTTCGGCTCGAAGCCGAAATCGCGCTGGCTGGCCGAAATATCGGCGTAGGTATCGGCGACGTCACCCATTTGCATCGGCAGTAAGTTTACCTGGGCTTTCTTGCCGAGCGCGTCTTCCAACAATGCGATGAAGTCGGTGAGCTTTTCGGAGCGGTGATTACCGAGGTTATAAATTTGCGCCGGGAGATCCCCCGACGGCACATGGTCGAGTGCGCCTAAAACACCGGCGACGATATCGTCGATATAGGTAAAATCGCGGTGCATTTTGCCTTCGTTAAACACGTCGATCGGCTCGCCTGCGAGAATTTTGCGGGCAAAAATCCATGCCGCCATGTCCGGTCGGCCCCACGGGCCATACACCGTAAAAAAGCGCAGCCCGGTCGTCGGGATTTTATACAAATGCGCGTAACAGTGCGCCATCAGCTCACCTGCGCGCTTCGTGGCCGCGTACAGCGAAACCGGGCTGTCGACGCGTTCCTCGACGGTGAACGGTAGCTCTTTGTTGGCGCCGTAGACCGATGACGAGGACGCAAACACCATGTGTTTGAGGTCCTTCAACGAGCGTGCGAATTCCAACATCACCAACTGCCCTTCGACGTTGGCACGGGTATAGGCGTAGGGATTGGTCAGCGAATGGCGGACACCCGCTTGCGCCGCCAAGTGAATGATGCGGTCGATGTCGAGGTGCGCCGCGCTGACAGTCGCAATGGTTTCGCGCTCGGCAATATCGGCAGCGATATGGGTGAATGCAGGACCTTCAAGCTCGGCAAGGCGGGCGCGCTTGAGCTTCGGATCATAGTAATCGTTGACGATATCGACCCCGATCACTTTTTCGCCCCGCGCCAAAAGCGCTTTGCTGGTGTGATAGCCGATAAACCCGGCCGCACCTGTCACAAGCACACTCATAAAATCGATCCGTTTCCCTCAATCGCGCAAAGACATTGTGCGCACGGTATAGACCGCCCAGCCGATGAAATCACCCCGGAAAAGCAATATGGTGCGCGCAAAAACATTTTCCGTTCAACCGCGAAGATGAAACAATCGAGATAAAGCGATTGCGCCGGTCGACCTGAAATTGCGTTCTTTAGGTCAGCATCAATGACCTATTGTCCAAGGCCGTTGCGAGGACTACCTTTATCAAAAGGGAGGTAGGTTTCAATGAGCCTTATTCGCGCGACGCTCGAAGATAAATATAAGCTCGATCAGGGCCGTGTCTATATGACCGGCACACAGGCCCTGGTGCGGCTGACCTTGATGCAAAAGGCCAGAGACGCACAGCATGGGTTGAATACGGCTGGTTACGTCACCGGCTATCGGGGCTCGCCGCTGGGCGCGCTGGACCAGGAATTTGGTCGCGCGCAAAAACTGCTGACCGAGAGCGACATCAAATTCCAGCCCGCCGTCAACGAAGACCTCGCCGCCACAGCACTTTGGGGCACGCAACAGGTGAACATGTTCGAAGGCGCCAAGTTCGATGGCGTGTTCGGCATCTGGTACGGCAAGGGCCCGGGCGTCGATCGCACCGGCGACGTGTTCCGCCACGCTAATATGGCCGGCACCGCGCCCAAGGGTGGCGTGCTGGCGTTGGCCGGCGATGACCCGGCGTGTAAATCCTCGACCGTGCCGAGCCAAAGCGAATACGCTTTTATGGACGTGATGATCCCGTTCCTGCACCCGGCCAATGTCGAAGAAATCCTGCGCCTGGGTCTGCTCGGAATCGAAATGTCCCGCTACGCCGGGCTATGGGTCGGCATGAAGTGTATCACCGACAATATCGACACCTCGGCGTCCGTCGACATCACCCCGGACATGATGGACTTCAAGCTACCCACCGATTTCGAGATGCCCGACGACGGCCTGCACATTCGCTGGCCCGACGCGCCCTTAGATCAGGAAAAACGCCTGCATCGTCACAAAATTTACGCCGCCCTCGCCTTTGCACGCGCCAACAATTTGAACCGCATCACCCTCGACAGCCCGACGCCGAAGCTCGGCATCTGCGCCACCGGCAAATCCTATATGGACGTGATGCAGGCGTTGGACGACCTCGGCATTGATGAAGAACACGCCGCCGAAATCGGCATCCGCCTTTTCAAAGTGACGATGCCTTGGCCACTGGAGCGTGAAAGTGCCCGCCACTTCGCCGAAGGCCTGGACGAGATTTTGGTCGTCGAAGAAAAACGCGGCGTGATCGAGAACCAGTTGAAAGAGCAGCTTTATAACTGGCGCGAAGACGTACGCCCCCGCGTCGTCGGCAAGTTCGACGAACACCGCAATTGGGTGCTGCCGTCGGCGGGCGAGTTAACCCCGGCGATGATCGCACGCGCCATCGCCAAGCGGATTGAAAAATTCCATACCTCGGATCGGATCAAAGACCGGCTCGCGTTCTTGGACCGCAAGGAACGCGCGCTGTCAAAAGACCGCCCGGACATGAAGCGGATACCGTATTTCTGCGCCGGCTGCCCGCATTCGACGTCAACCAAGGTGCCCGAAGGCTCTCGGGCCGCAGCGGGCATCGGCTGCCACTACATGGCGATCTGGATGGACCGGGAAACCGAAACGTTCACCCACATGGGCGGCGAAGGCGTAAACTGGGTCGGCCAAGCGCCGTTTACCGACACCCAGCATATCTTCGCCAACATTGGCGACGGCACGTATTTCCATTCCGGCCTATTGGCGATCCGCGCCGCGGTGTCGTCGGGCGTCACCATGACCTATAAAATCCTCTACAACGATGCGGTCGCGATGACTGGTGGACAGCGCCACGACGGTATCTTGAACCCGGCTGTGATCGCGCAGCAAATCCGTGCCGAAGGTGTGCAGCGCATCGTTGTCGTCACCGACGAACCGGACAAATATCCGCTCAATTATGGCTTCCCGCCCGGTGTCGATATTCACCACCGCGAAGACCTGGACCAAGTGCAGCGCGACCTGCGCACCGTCAAAGGTGTGTCGGCGATGATCTATGATCAAACGTGCGCCGCTGAAAAACGCCGCCGTCGCAAGCGCGGCACGTTCCCAGACCCGCAAAAGCGCGTGTTCATCAACGAAGCTGTCTGCGAAGGCTGCGGCGATTGCGGCATCGCGTCGAACTGCGTCGCGGTGACGCCGAAAGAAACCGAACTTGGCCGCAAACGCCAGATCGACCAGTCGGCATGCAACAAAGACTTTTCCTGCCTGAACGGCTTTTGCCCAAGCTTCGTCACCGTCGAAGGCGCCGGACCCCGCAAGCCGAAAGCGGTCGGCGATGTGCCGTTTCCGTCCCTGCCCGACCCCGGCACGGTTGATCTTTCCGATCCCTACAACGTCGTCGTCACCGGCATCGGCGGCACCGGCGTCGTCACCATCGGCGCGATCTTGGGGATGGCGGCGCACCTGGAAGGCAAAGGCATTTCCGTGCTCGACGTTGCCGGCTTGGCGCAGAAAAACGGCATGGTGTATTCGCACCTTCGTTTTGCCGACACGCCGCACGCGATCCATGCGGTACGGATTTCGGCCGGCGGTGCAGACTTGCTGCTGGGCTGCGATTTGGTGTCGGCCGGCGATCCGGAAACTCTGGCAAAACTTCGCGCCGGGAATTCCAAGGCCATCGTCAACGATCACAAAACCATGACCGCCGACTTCACCCGCGCACCCGACATGGCGTTCCCCGAAGACGGCTTTAAACGTACGCTCCGTGACGAGACCGGCGCCGATGATGTGCGGTTTATCGAAGCCACCGAACTTGCGCGCCGCCTGGTGGGCGACACCATCGCGGCGAACATGATGCTGGTCGGCTTTGCCTATCAAAACGGCCTGCTGCCGGTTTCCGAGGAAGCCATCCACCGCGCGATTGAGCTGAACGGCGTCGCCGCCGACTTCAATAAGTCGGCGTTCATGTGGGGCCGCCGCGCCGCGTTTGATTTGCCGGCAGTCGAAAAAATTCTGGGCCGCGCCCTGGATGAATCGAAACCGTTTGAACTCGACGGCTTTATCCAGCGCCGCGTCGATGACCTAACGGCGTATCAAGACGCCGCCTATGCCGCGCGCTACACCGCATGGATCGACAAAGTCCGCGCCGCCGAACAACGCGCTAACGCCGGCAGCACACAACTGACCGAAACCGTCGCGCGTGGGCTGTTCAAACTAATGGCCTACAAAGACGAATACGAAGTCGCCCGGCTGTATACCGACGGGCGATTCCAGCACGCCATCGACGAAGCTTTCGCAGACGGCGGCAAGCTAAAATTTCATCTGGCCCCGCCGCTGTTGGCGGAACGCGACCCGACCAGCGGACACCTCAAGAAAAAAGAATACGGCCCGTGGATGCTCAGCGCCTTCAACGTACTGGCCAAATTCAAAGGGCTCCGCGGCACCCCGCTTGACCCATTCGGCTACTCAGCGGAACGCAAGCTTGAGCGCCAACTGATCGCTGACTACGAAGCACATTTGGCCGAGATCGTCGACAAGCTCAGCACCGAAAATCATACGGCGGCGTGCGCGCTCGCCGCACTCCCCATGAAAATGCGCGGCTTTGGGCATGTGAAAGAAGCCAACATTGCAAAGGCGAAGGCCGACGAGCCGACCCTCGTCGCCGCATTTCGTGACCCTGCACGGGCGCCGCAAGCGGCGGAATGATTCCTTTTGAGGCGTTTACGTGTGAAAAGAAGGTGTGAGTCCGCTCGCTTCCGAGTATCAGACCTTCATTTGGGTATGTGATAGGGACCGCGATTAACTCTAAGCTACCGTTGCAGACTGACAGTTGGCATCCTCGACGGCTGCGTTTGTCTGCATGAGCATCAGTGGCAAAGCAAAACTGAAATTTAGCCTGGTCGACAATACCGAAAAATCCAAGCCACGTTCGATCACTGCAATCGAAGCAAACGCTTTAGCTGTGCTCTATGAAAATCCTTTGCATTAAACTGTGATACCCGACAGTTCCAATTACTTTTTTCTGATGTCCCTACCTTGCTATACGAGAAAGCGCTAACGATACGACTAACGCGCCAAGAATCACCAATCCAATCATAAAAAAGAGTAATAGATATCGATGAATATCTCCTTCTTTTCGTGACTTTAACGCTCGGATTTCGGAAAACCCAGGAAGATGCTTGTGTCCCTCCACGTGGTGTACGAAGCGCCCATGGGGGCGTTGGGCATAGGGAGCGTAGCGACCGGAGCCCAAGGTCCCCATGGGTTAGCTTGAATGAGGCGGCCATCGCGTGTCT